>Ga0157366_1000138_pt1 | contig 39002 bp, 36 predicted proteins | sample AttbisABBM1_FD_113149 | JGI IMG/M metagenome (GOLD analysis project Ga0157366, IMG submission 113149) | Fungus gardens microbial communities from leaf cutter ant in Botucatu, State of São Paulo, Brazil - Atta bisphaerica ABBM1 | ecosystem: Host-associated > Fungi > Mycelium > Unclassified ...
ACATTGCTCGCCAGGGCGTGAAACTGAAGTTTAATGATTTCCAGCTGACCACCCAGGAACATAGCTGGCCGGAACTGAATAAAGCCGATTTGATCGCTGTCGCACGAAAAAGTTGGGATGAGCGGCGGGGTGGGCGTGGTGTCAGGCTGGTAGGGCTGCATGTGACGCTGTTAAACCCACAAATAGAACGGCAATTGCTATTGGGATTGTAACGACTCTGCCAGCCAGGAGGCTGACAGAGTCATGGTATTTACTTAACCGGAATAGCTTTCAGCAACGCCGTCAGCAACTGCCAGTACAGGCCAACGCTACCAATGTGCACTTGCTCATCAGGTGAGTGTGGGCCAGTAATGGTTGGTCCGATAGACACCATATCCATATCCGGGTACGGTTTTTTAAACAAACCGCATTCCAGACCTGCGTGGATCACCTGAATGTTCGGGGTGCGATTAAACAACTGCTGGTAGGTTTCACGTACCAGAGCCATTACTGGTGAACTGGCATCCGGCTGCCAGCCAGGGTAGCTACCTTTGGCAAGGGTTTTCGCTCCGGCCAGTTGTCCCAGCGCCGTGAGCATTTCCACCACATAATCTTTTCCGCTATCGATCAGGGAACGGATCAGGCAGTTAATACGGACTTCATCACCTTCAAACTTCACCACGCCCACGTTAAGCGAGGTTTCCACCACGCCTTTCATCACGTCGGAGTTGCGAATAACACCGTTTGGTGTGCTGTTCAGCAGGGCAATAAAAGCATCACGGCTGGCAGCATTCAGCGGCTGGGCACTGTTTTCGACGTTTTCGGTCAGCACAGTGATATTTTTCTCTACCAGGCTCAGCTCATTTTGCAGCGTGATCAGATAGTCTGCCGCCAGAGATTTAAGGTGATCCACTTTATCCGCTGCCACGGCCAGAGTGGCAAAGGCTTCACGCGGGATAGCATTGCGCAGAGAACCACCGGTAAAGTCGATCAGACGCAGGTCGAGTTCGTTTGCATGAGCAAACAGGAAACGGGCCAGCAGCTTGTTAGCATTGCCCAGGCCGACGTGGATATCACAACCTGAGTGACCGCCTTTCAGACCTTTCAGTGTCAGTTTCAGTGTCTGGTAACCTGCAGGTAGCGCTTCACGGCTCAGTGGCAGAGTGCTGGTAAAGTCGATACCGCCAGCACAACCCATGTAGATCTCACCCTCTTCTTCAGAGTCAGTGTTGATCAGAATATCAGCCTGCATCCAGCCAGCCTGTAAACCGAAGGCTCCCGCCATACCGGTTTCTTCCGTCATGGTCAGCAGCACTTCCAGTGGACCATGCTCAACATTGCTGTCAGTCAGCACAGCCAGTGCCGATGCCATGCCAATGCCGTTATCCGCACCTAGCGTGGTTCCGCGTGCTTTTACCCACTCACCATCAACCCATGGCTGAATGGGATCTTTGGTAAAATCGTGCACCGTGTCGTTGTTTTTCTGCGGCACCATATCCAGGTGAGCCTGTAATGCCACTGGCTTGCGGTTTTCAAAGCCCGGAGTTGCAGGTTTACGAATCAGGATATTGCCGACCTGGTCACGTTCATGCCAGAAACCCTGCTCTTTAGCCCATGACATAATGTGATTTGCCAGTTCTTCTTCATGATAAGAAGGATGGGGAATGGAGCAAATTTTGGCAAAAATATCCCACAGAGGTTGCGGGGATAGTTGAGACAATTCAGACACGTTGGCTCTCCTGTGTCAGCATCACCGGTCTGTCATCAGACGACGATGAGCATGAAAATCGGTTGGATAATTCCCGTCAGTGAATCTGACGCGATGCGGAAATAGTATCATTGTTTATCTGGCACTGCTGCCATCGCCCCGTTAAAAAAGCAGTCCTTGCCACCTCAGATGCTGGTTTTTAGCGCGCCATATCTCTATAATTTCGTGCAACCTTTCTAATTGCTTATTTTTAAGCCAGATTTCTGGTCGGATCTTTTTATGAGTGAAAAATACGTCGTCACCTGGGATATGTTGCAAATCCATGCCCGCAAACTGGCAGAACGCCTGCTTCCTGTTGAACAATGGCAGGGGATTATTGCCGTTAGCCGTGGTGGTTTAGTGCCTGCTGCACTGCTGGCCCGTGAACTGGGTATTCGTCACGTTGATACGGTTTGCATTTCCAGTTATGACCACGATAACCAGCGTGAAATGAAAGTGCTGAAGCGTGCTGAAGGGGATGGCAAAGGGTTTATCGTTATCGATGACCTGGTGGATACTGGCGGTACTGCACAGGCCATTCGCGAAATGTATCCGCAAGCTCACTTTGTGACGATTTTTGCCAAACCAGCTGGCCGTCCTCTGGTTGATGATTACGTTATTGATATTCCGCAAAATACCTGGATTGAGCAACCATGGGATATGGGTATTTCCTATATTCCACCCATCGTCAAACTCTGATTGATATTGCTCATGATACGGCCGGTTTTACCGGCCGTATTTGTTTTTATCCTTCTCACGATGACTCAGGCTGCGTTAGACTGAGTTCCTGTCCAGAATGCCGGAGGAATTTCCAGTTATGTCGCCGAAAAACCTCAGCGAAGAACTGTTCAAACCGCGTTTTAAGCATCCTGAAACCTCATCGCTGGTGCGGCGTGTGCACCGCCACCGTCCCTTAAGTATTCATTCTGCGCTTGATGGCGAAAGCTATACCGGCTGGTATCGCATGCTTAATCGTTTGCTGTGGACCTGGCGTGGATTAACGCCACAGGAAATCAGCGAAGTCCTGGCACGCATTGCGGTCAGCACAGTGGAACACACGGATGAAAAACTGCTGGACACAGTCATTGGATATCGTGGCGGCAACTGGATCTATGAGTGGTCAGCACAAGGAGCACTGTGGCAGCAGAAAGCCAGTGAATGTACTGATGCTCAGTTAGCTGGTCAGCACTGGCTGCATGCTGCTAACCTTTATAGCCTGGCGGGTTATCCTTATCTGAAAGAGGATGCTCTGGCGGAGCAGGCACAACTGCTGGCTAACCGGGCTTACCAGGAAGCGACCAGCCGTCTTTCGGGAGAACTGCGTGAGCTGGAATTCGCTATTCCGGATGGGAGCCCGATAACCGGTTTCCTGCATATGCCGTCAGATGTCGAAGCCCCTTATCCAACCGTACTGTTATGTGGCAACCTTGACTCACTGCAAAGTGACCATTACCGTCTTTTTCACGATTATCTCGCCCCGCGGGGCATCGCGATGCTGACGCTTGATGTCCCTTCTGTTGGTTTTTCCTCTAAATGGAAATTAACGCACGATACCAGTTTTCTCCACCAACAGGTTTTGGGTCAGCTGGAACGGGTTGCGTGGGTTGATCATACCCGGGTGGCCGTTTTTGGTTTTCGTTTTGGCGCGAACATTGCTGTACGGCTGGCTTATATGGAGTCACAACGTTTGCGTGCGGTGGCCTGTCTGGGGCCCATCGTGCATAACTTGCTGAGTAATACGCAGTTGCAGGATCAAATTCCTGATATGTATATGGACATGCTTGCCAGTCGTCTGGGTATGTCCAGCACTTCTGACAGTGCGTTACGCATTGAACTGAGCCGTTTTTCGTTGAAGTTACAAGGGTTGCTGGGACGTCGTTGTGCTGTGCCGATGCTTTCGGGCTACTGGCCGGATGATCCTTTCAGCCCGGAAGAGGAGTCGCGCATGATTGTCAATTCCTCTGCTCGTGGTCGCTTGCTTACCATTAAACCTGCACCATCCCTGAGCAATTTTGATCGCGGTTTGCGAGAGATTTGTGACTGGCTGGTCAGGCAATTAAATGTATGAATTACAGGCCCAATCAAGGAGGTTAAACGATGACGTTACCAAGTGGACACCCTAAAAGCCGTTTGATGAAACGCTTTGGTGCTTTAGGTCCTTACATCCGTGAAAATAAATGCGAAGGAAATCGCTTTTTCTTCGACTGTCTGGCGGTCTGCGTGAATATTAAACCGGCGCCGGAAAGCAGAGAGTTTTGGGGTTGGTGGATGGAGCTGGAAGCTCAGGCAGATCACTTTACCTACGAATATTACTTTGGTCTGTTTGATAAAGAAGGCAACTGGCAACCTGTCGCGGTGAAGGGTAAGGAAAATCTTGTCCGTCTTGAAGAGACGTTACATACCTTCCATGAACGGTTAAAAGCGTTATTGGCTGAGTTTAATCTGGGACTGCATCCGGCTGAGGATTTTGCCGGGAAACCGGTAAAACTGAGAGCCTGATAATCGCGTAGCAATAAAAAAAGGCTGGAAGAGATTCCAGCCTTAACAGACACAGACAGGGTAAAATTTACAGCTTAGAACTGGTAAACCAGACCGACAGCAACAACGTCATCAGTAGCCAGTTTCAGTCTCTGGTCATCTTTCAGCTGGTTGATTTTGTAATCAACGTAAGCATTCATGTTTTTGTTGAAGTAGTAGTAAGTACCTACATCAATATATTTCACTAAATCTGCATCGCCGATGCCGTTTTCGATATCTTTGCCTTTTGTCTGGACATAGCCCAGAGATGGACGCAGACCGAAGTCGAACTGATACTGTGCTACCAGCTCTACGTTCTGTACTTTGTTAGCAGTACCGCTTACTGAACCACCTGTTACGGTGTTGGTTCCGCTAATTGGTGTCATGTTACGGGTTTCAGAGTAGATCGCCGCAAGATACACGCTGTTAGCGTCATATTTCAGACCTGCCCCCCAGGAATCCGCTTTGTCGCCATGGCCGTAAGCCTGAGACTGCTGATCTTTAGTACGGTCAGAAGAGGTATAGGCACCGATGATGCTCACGCCGGTATCAGCCAGTGCATAAGAGGCTGACAGACCGAAGCCATCACCATTCTGAGTTTTCTGAGCAGAACGACCATTCATGCTGGTGGAGTCGTTTTTACCCTGGTACTGCAGGCCGAATTTCAGACCATCAACCAGACCGAAGAAGTTAGTGTTACGGTAAGTCAGTACACCACTGGTACGGCCAGTCATGAAGTTATCCTGACGTTCTGAACCGTCACCACCAAATTCAGGGAATACGTCAGTAAAAGATTCCACATCGTACAGGATACCGTAGTTACGGCCGTAATCGATGGAACCGAAATCGCTGAATTTCAGACCGGCAAAGCCCAGACGGGTTTTGTTGCTGGCTGCGCCTTCGCTTTCTGCGCGGTTAGCGTTGAACTGATATTCCCACTGACCATAGCCGGTAAGCATATCGTTAATCTGGGTCTGGCCTTTGAAGCCAAGACGAACATAAGAGTTGTCACCGTCGCTGGCCGAATCTTTGCTGAAGTAGTGCAGACCTTTCACTTTGCCGTACAGATCCAGCTTGTTACCGTCTTTGTTATAAACTTCAGCAGCTTGTGCTGCAGAGGACAGGGCCAGAGCGGCGGTTAAAATTGCCAGTGCGCTTTTCTTCATTGCTATCAATCCCGAAAGAGTAAAATTTATTGTCCCTCCATCGTTCAGGAGACTGCATCGCAGAACTCTCAGTGGAACGATTTTGGGCTAAGTGGCCAGGAGGCTCTTCTAAGGCACGAACGTTTTACCTTTTTTTTATGTGATTTTTATTACAGTTTTAAACATTTATTATTAATTGCGAACTTTTTGAACAACATATGGTCGGTGCTTTTTCACGGCTGACTGTTGGCTTCCTTCACGACTCCTGTTAAAACATTTCTTTGCACTCTTTTATGACAATAACGGCAGGAAATAATGAGCAGCAGCCAGACCCTGGTGGTGAAACTGGGGACCAGCGTACTGACCGGCGGATCTCGTCGGCTAAATCGGGCACATATCGTTGAGTTGGTGCGTCAGTGCGCCCAGCAACATGCGGCTGGCCACCGGATTGTAATTGTAACTTCGGGCGCGATGGCGGCCGGAAGAGAACATCTGGGGTACCCCGAACTGCCGCCTACCATCGCCTCAAAGCAGTTGCTGGCTGCGGTGGGGCAAAGTCGTTTGATCCAGCTGTGGGAGCAGCTGTTTTCTATTTATGGTATCCACATTGGTCAGATGTTACTGACGCGTGCTGATCTGGAAGATCGCGAGCGTTTTCTTAACGCCCGTGACACGCTGCGTGCGCTGCTGGATAACCATATTGTACCGGTCATTAATGAAAATGACGCTGTTGCCACCGCTGAAATTAAAGTGGGTGATAACGATAATCTGTCTGCGCTGGCGGCAATTCTGGCAGGAGCCGATAAACTGCTACTGTTGACGGATCAGCAAGGGCTGTATACCGCGGATCCGCGTAATAATCCCCAGGCAGAGCTGATTAGTGATGTGCATGTGATTGATGATGCTCTGCGTGCTTTGGCTGGTGACAGTGTTTCAGGCCTGGGTACGGGGGGAATGGCGACCAAACTACAAGCGGCAGATGTTGCCTGCCGTGCGGGCATCGATACCATTGTTGCCGCTGGCAGCCTTCCTGGTGTGATTGGCGAGGTGATCGCCTCTAACCCAGTAGGCACTCGTTTTCATGCCTTTGCCACACCGCTGGAAAACCGTAAACGCTGGATTTTTGGTGCGCCTCCTGCAGGTGAACTGGTCGTGGATGACGGGGCGCTTTCCGCAATCCTCGAACGTGGTAGCTCACTGTTACCGAAAGGGATCCGCACAATTAACGGTAATTTCTCCCGTGGTGAAGTGATCCGTATTCGCAGCTTGCAGGGCCGTGATGTGGCACATGGTGTTTCACGCTATAACAGCGATGCAATGCGTATGATCGCCGGGCATCACTCCCAGCAGATCAGTGAGATTTTAGGTTATGAATATGGTCCGGTGGCTGTACACCGCGACGATATGATTGTCAGCTAAGGAATACCAATGCTTGAGCAAATGGGCAAAGCGGCGAAAGCTGCGTCTTACCGATTGTCGGTACTATCAACCGAACAAAAAAACCAGGTGTTATTAACGATTGCTGACAATCTGGAAGCACAAAGTGCAGAGATTCTGGCGGCCAATGCGTTGGATCTGGCGGATGCTCGCCAGAATGGCATGAGCCTGGCATTGCTGGATCGGTTAATGCTGAACCAGCAGCGTTTAAAAGGTATCGCAGATGATGTGCGTCAGGTGTGTCATCTGGCCGATCCGGTTGGTGTGGTCATTGATGGCGGCAAACTGGACAGTGGCCTGCGTATTGAGCGCCGCCGTGTACCACTTGGTGTGGTTGGTGTGATCTATGAAGCTCGCCCCAATGTAACGGTAGATGTGGCCAGTCTGTGCCTGAAAACCGGCAATGCAGTCATTTTGCGTGGAGGTAAAGAGACATATCGTACCAATGCAGCAACAGTACGGGTGATTCAGCATGCTCTTGAGCAACACGGTCTGCCTGCTGGAGCGATCCAGGCAATTGAAAGCCCGGATCGTGAACTGGTCAATCAGTTGCTAAAACTGGATCGTTACGTCGATATGTTGATCCCTCGTGGTGGTGCAGGGCTGCATAAACTGTGCCGCGAAAACGCCACGATCCCGGTGATCACTGGGGGAATTGGTGTTTGCCATATCTATGTTGACCGCAGTATCGAACAGGAAGCGGCATTGAAGGTGATTGTTAACGCCAAGAAGCAACGACCAGGTGCCTGCAACTCAGTTGAAACTCTGCTGATTGATGCCGCTATTGCTGACAGCTTCCTGCCTGCGCTGAGTACCCGAATGGCGGAAGAGGGCATCACCCTGCATGCGGATCCTCGTTCGCTGCCATTGTTACAGAAAGGGCCTGCGAGCGTCAGTGAAGTCACTGAAGAACAGTACCGTGATGAGTGGCTGGCGCTGGATCTTAACGTGAAACTGGTGGACGATCTTGATGAGGGGATTGCCCATATTCGTGAATATGGTACTCAGCACTCAGATGCTATTCTGACGCGTACTATTCAGCATGCTGATCGTTTTGTTAATGAGGTTGATTCCTCTGCGGTATATGTGAATGCCAGTACCCGTTTTACTGACGGTGGTCAGTTTGGCCTTGGTGCAGAAGTGGCGGTAAGTACGCAGAAATTGCATGCCCGGGGTCCAATGGGACTGGAAGCACTAACTACCTATAAATGGGTGGCATTTGGTGACGATACTATCCGGAGGTAAAATTTTCTCACGATTTTTTTACTAATTTTAAAAATTATTCCATGTAATATGTTTGGCAAAATTTATCTTTTCATATTGCTGAACAGGAATAGTCAGACAGAGTAAAGGCCATGGATGGTTTAATTTGAAGAGGGAACTATGCTGTCAGTTTGCTTGCTTACTTATAATTCAGAACGCCTGCTGAAAGACGTTATAAAATCATTACTACTCATCGCCGATGAATTTATTGTTGTTGATTCGGGGAGTACTGATAATACACTTTCTATTCTGCAGGAATTTGGTATTAATTATCATTATCATCCTTATGCCACACATGCCCGGCAAATGAATCATGCTATTTCATTAGCAAAAAATGACTGGGTTTTATGTATGGACAGTGATGAAGTCCTTGATGAAGAAGTTATTTTTGCTATTAATCAATTAAAAGCTGAATCACTTAATAATGACAGTATTGCCTGGCGTATTCCTCGTTACTGGTATGTATTAGGTAAACCCGTCAGAGCGATTTATCCTGTCTCTTCTCCTGATTTTCCTGTGCGTTTGTTTAACCGTAATCGTGTCAGGTTTAACAATCAGCCGGTTGATGATTCGGCAGAAGGGGAGAATATAGAAAAACGCCGGCTGCCTGGCCACGTGCGACATGATACATTTTATTCTCTTCACGAGGTCTTCAGTAAGCTCAATATTTATACCTCCCGTGTTGTAAAATATAAGAAAATTCGCCCTTCTTTAGGACGCGGTATTCTCAGCGCCATCGGGGCGTTGTTTAAATGGTATCTCATCAATGGTTCCTGGAAAGAGGGTAAAATTGGGCTGGTTACTGGGATATATGCAATTTCTTACAGTTTTCTGAAATATTTTAAATCATGGTTTTATGTGGATAAAAAGAAAACAGATCCATAGATATTGCTGCCGGGATTGGTTAGAAATTCGTCCTTACTGAAAGGACGAATTTCTCCGCGATTATCTCTCTATTTTCCCCAGCCTTTTCTTTTATTGCCGGGAATAGGCCGCTGCAGCCTGGAATAATGCATCATCCGGGCGGATGCCGGTGTAAAGAGCAAATTGCTCCACGGCCTGGATAGCAAAGACTGCTGCGCCAGTGATGGTGGTTTTCTGTTTCTCCTGGGCATAACGCACTAATGGCGTGATTTCTGGCATGGCGACCACTTCGAATATCACACTGGCAGCATCCACTTGCTGCGGAGTGAATGACATCAGGTCGGCTTCTTCACCGCCGCTCATGCCCGTTGGGGTGGCATTGATCAGCAAACCCGGTTGCAGATCGCCCAGTTCCTGCCGCCATTCAAAGCCATATAATTCAGCCAGAGCACGACCACTTTGCTCATTGCGGGCGACAATATACCCCTGTTCAAAACCGGCATTTTTTAACGCTGCCGCTACCGCTTTTGCCATGCCACCGCTACCACGCAGGGCAAAGGTCAGTTGATTATCAACCTGATGCTGCTTCAGCAGACTGGCAATCGCAATATAGTCAGTGTTGTATGCTTTCAGGTAGCCATTGGTATTCACAATGGTATTGACCGAGTCAATTGCCTTCGCAGAAGGATCAAGTTCGTCAACCAGCGCAATAACATCCTCTTTAAACGGCATGGAAATCGCACAGCCACGAATGCCTAACGCCCGAACCCCACCAATAGCGGCTGGCAGATCCGTTGTGGTGAATGCTTTATACAGATAGTTAAGATCCAGTGCATCGTAGAGATAGTTATGGAAGCGAGTGCCAAAGTTTCCCGGGCGGGAGGCCAGGGACATGCACACGATGGTATCTTTGTTTAGCTGTTTCGTCATGGATTGCACCCTGAAATAAAAACGGCAGTTGTGGTTAACAGTAGAATGGACTAAAAAGGTGAAATAAAAAACGGCTGACTTTTATCAGGTTCGCCTTATATCTCCGTTCGTTATGGCGGCAACCTTCAGAGTTCCTCTTTACTCCGACTGTTAATAAAGAGGCTGGTGTTTCAGGCCATCTGTTATTTGCCTGTTGGCACCCTTACTCGTAAGCACTGAGGACGTTATGTTTAAACCTTTACTGGCCGTCATGATTGGCGGCTGCATGGGCTGTGTTATTCGCTGGTTACTGGCGGTACGGCTGAATTCACTGTTTCCTAACCTTCCTCCAGGCACGTTATTGGTCAACCTGGTGGGAGGACTGATTATCGGGGCGGTCACGGCATGGTTTATCCGCAATCCGCATCTTGATCCTGCCTGGAAACTGCTGCTGACGACCGGATTATGTGGTGGTATGACAACTTTCTCCACGTTTTCGCTGGAGATCGTCACACTATTACAAGCGGGGAATTATCTCTGGGCGATGACCTCAGTGCTGATCCACGTTGTGGGGTCATTACTGATGACCATCGCCGGTTTCTGGTTAGTGTCTTTATTATTCTGAGCCGCTCCACAGGTCTGCCATAACAGCGGGTTAACGGTAGACCTCGCCACAGAGTAATACCGCTGCCGGGCGACGTTTGTGGATCCGTTCTGCCATTTGTTCACATGCAACGCGTGTTGGGTAGATGTGTTCTGAGACCGGGAGTGCATCGCAGGCATCATGACCACAGGCACTGACGAGTAATACGAAGCCGATTAGCATTGCTCACTCCTTTGGCAGGTAAAACGCAAAATAAGTATAAGCGACAGGTCTTACAATATCCTTTACGACCTGTGCTCTGCCAGTTATTTCAATATGCTACCGCTGCAATGACTGGCGTTAGCATTACCGAAAACCTGTCTCTGACATGACGTGGCGATACACGGAATATCACGTTAACTGTGCTAAAATCGGCGTTTTTACTCCCTCTATGTGGAATTTTTTAATGTTGAACGAAATTGCCCATCCATCCGACAGCCCAAAGCAGGCTGCTTTACAGTTAGTCATTGAACTGGTTCGGGCTGGAAAACTGAGCCCATTGCAGGGTGATGCCAGTAATATGATCTCGATTTATGAGCAATTTAAAGCGCATTTTGAAGCGGATAAATAAAGCGACATAAATCTCTTCATATTGAAATACCTGTAACGTCATTCAGCAAGTTACAGGCTGGGATCTTTCAGGGGCGGATCAACGGGTTATCCTGTGATCCGCCCTTTGTCCATCTGTACTGCACGATCACACATATGATCAACGACATCGGGATCATGACTGACCAGTACCATTGTCAGGTTATCCTGCTGTTTTAGTTGATTCAGCAAATTGAGGATTTCTGCTTGTACCGACATATCCAGCGCGGATGTGGGTTCATCCAGTAACAGAATTTTAGGCTGTAACAGCAAGGCCCGAATAATAGCCACACGCTGGCGTTGTCCACCGGACAACTGATGTGGGTAACGATCGGCCAGTGCCGGATCCAGCCCAACGTGGCGGAAACCGTGATCGATGCGATCGTTGATATTATCCGTTTTTAGCAATTTTAAAGGTTCGGCCAGAGTACGGCGCAGACGATGGCGTGGATGAAGCGAGGCATAGGGATCCTGAAAAACCATCTGCACATCGCGACGTAACTGTCCGGTAAAGGTTTTTCCGGGTTGAGCCTGGTGATCAGCCAGTTTCATGCTGCCCTGCCAGTATGGATTTAGTCCGGCCATGACCCACAGTAATGAAGACTTACCACAACCGGACGGTCCCACCAGACCAAAGCATTCCCCGGTATTTACCGTCAGTGTGACATCCTCAACCACCGTACGGAATTCATAACCCTGGCGATGCGCTACGCTGAGTTGATTTAACTCAATCATGTGAGCCTCCGGCAGTCAGCGCGGCACGATCCAGGACTGGCAACAGTTTACCGTGAGTCGATTTATTGGGACGGCATGACCATAATGTTCGGGTATAGGGATGTGTGGCATGTGGCAAATCTGCGGCAGGTAGTGTATCGAGGATCGAGCCCTGATACATCACCATCACGCGTTCACAATGTTCCGAAACTTGCTGTAAATCATGGCTGATCAGTAACAGTCCCATATTTCTTTGCTCAACTAACTGACGGATCAACGCCAGTACCTGATCGCGCATAGCGTGATCAAGCGCCGATGTGGGTTCATCTGCAATCAGAAATTGTGGCTCGGTAATTAAGGCAATGGCTAACATAACGCGTTGCCCCATCCCACCAGATAACTGATGCGGGTAACGTGCCATTAACTGTGCAGGTTGTGGTAATCCTACTGCTGCCAGTATGTCGCAGACCTTTTCTTTGATTTCGCTACGACTGAGGCGCCGGTGAAGTGTTAACGGCTCAGCCACCTGCCAGCCAATGGTACGCATTGGGTTCAGGGCGTATTTCGGATCCTGCATAACCATCCCTAACTGTCTGCCACGTAACTGACTCCAGCGCCGTTCGCTCAGCGTCAGGGCATTTTCACCTGCAATGTTGAGTGTGTGTGCTTGCAGGTGCAGGGAAGGGGAGAGTAACCCCATCAGACTGCGGGCGGTGAGTGATTTTCCGGAACCGGATTCACCCACCAGTGCTACGCGCTCACGACCTAAAGTAAAGCTGATATCTTTTACCAGCGTGGCACCACCAGGAGCTGAAATTGTTAAACCTGCTGCAACAATGGGGGTATCAGAATTAGTTACCATTACGGGTATCCAGTCGAACACGCAGGCCATCGCCTGTCAGGTTAAATGCCAGACTGGCAAACAGAATCGCCCCACCAGGAACGGCAGCGACCCACCATTGGTCGAAAATCACTTTACTGCCTTCAGCTACCATTGACCCCCATTCTGCGGTCGGTGGCTGGATCCCCATACCGAGAAAACCAAGGCCCGCAGCAGCGAGAATAATTCCACCAAGGCTAAGGGCTGCGCGTACTACCGCCGTCGGCAGGCACAATGGCAGAATATGACCAAACATCAGACGCAAACCGTTAATACCCTGCATGCGCGCTGCGGCCAGATAGTCACTGCGGCGCAGAGCCAGTGTTTCGGCACGAGCCTGGCGGGCAAAAGGTGGCCAGCTTGTCAGCGCCAGAGCCAGTGCTCCGTTCATCAGACCAGGCCCCATCATCGCCACCAGAGCCAGTGCTATCACCAGGTTCGGGAGTGAAAGGAAAATATCGGTAATACGCATCAGGATGCGTTCACTCCAGCCGCCAAGATATCCAGCGCTGATACCCACTAACATCCCTACCGGAATGGTGAGTAACAGGATTAGCACAACCAGTAGCAAAGTTGGGCGTGCACCATAAATAACCCTTGAAAGCAGATCCCGACCAAAACCGTCGGTCCCCAGCCAGTGGCTGGCGGAAGGAGGCATCAGACGTACGGCCATCTCCTGAGCATTCGGATCGAAAGGGGCAAGCAGTGGTGCAAATAGCGCAGCGAAAATCAGTATACCGACCAGAGTCAGACCGATGACGAAGGTAATATTGCGCCGCTTTTTAAACGGTTTCACCGTTTCGGTATTGATGGACTGCGTCATCGGGTCCTCGGATCAGTCAGATAAGTCAGCGCATCAGCCAGTGCATTGATAATGATAAAACAGCCGCCAATCAGTAAGGTTGAACCCAGAATGGCGGGCGTATCAGAAGCAAACAGGGCTGTGGTCATATAGCGGCCGACTCCCGGCCAGGCAAACACGGTTTCTGTCAGTACAGATCCTTCCAGCAACGTAGCGTAAGAGAGCGCCAGCACAGTGATCAGCGAGCCACGGACATTCGGGAAGATATGTTTTAACAGGATACGCCCACGGCTGGCCCCTTTGGCGCGAGCCAAAATGACATACTCTTTATTGTTCTCTTCCAGCATCGCTGCCCGCAGCAGACGGGTAATGGTTGCCATCGACAGCAAGCCCAGAACCACAACCGGTAACCACAGATGGGCAATGGCATTGCGGAACATTTCAGGATCGCCGGAAAGCAGGCTGTCGATTAATATCAGCCCGGTTTTCGGTTCCAGCGTATAGATCCAGATATCATCCAGTCTTCCCGGCCCGGCAGACCAGTGCAACACGGCATAGAACAAGAGTAGCCCCAGAAGCCCCAACCAGAATACGGGGACGGAGTAACCCAGCAAGGAGATCAGCCGGGCGGCATTATCCAGCAAGCTACCTGGTTTCCATGCTGCCAACAGGGCCAGTAAAATGCCAAAAACGGCACCAAAGATCATCGCGCAGGTTGCTAACTCAATCGTTGCCGGAAAAGTGCGTAACAGGTCGCTGGCAACAGGCTGACTGGTGATACTGGAGATCCCCAGATCGCCATGGATCAGATGTTGCAGGTAGTGCCAGAACTGCACAGGTAGCGATTGATCCAGACCGAGTTCGTGACGAACCTGAGCATAAGTAGATTCGCTGGCATGATCCCCCGCGATCTGTAATACCGGATCAACAGGGGAAAGGCGCGACAGAATAAAGGTGAATAGCAGCAAGCCAAACAGGGTGACCACCAGCGATACCAGGAGGCCGATGGCACTACTGCTGCGACGCCATAACAACCGGGCACCGCTGTGCTGCGGTGTCCGGTTTTTGGCAAAAGATACGGCCATTATTTACTGACCTGGCTGTAGTAAACCATATCCGGGTTGATCCCCTGTACATAACCTTTCAGGTTATCGCGCAGGGCCACCAGGTTACGAGCCTGCAAACCAACAACATAAGGTGAATTTGTCTGCACCTCTTGCTGCATTTTCTTATACAGAGCTGCACGTTTCACAGGATCACTTTCAGCCGTTGCTGCCAGTGTTTGTTTGCTCAGCTCTGGGATATGCCAGTTAGAGCGCCAGGCGAGTGTTTTACTGCCATCTTCCGGGTTATAGGCGAAGGCGGCGGCATTGGTGTTGGGATCAAAATAGTCCGCTCCCCAGGCATTGAGTGTGGCTTCATATTGGTGAGCTTTCACTCGTGTTGCCACTTCTGTGCTGATACCCGGTTGCACTTCAACCTTCACGCCACCTTTAGCAAAGCTGGCTTGCAATGCCTGTGCGATATCAAGATAAGGCGGCTGGTTGCTGGTGGACAGTGTAAAACTGACATCTTTCAGTCCTGCTTTTGCCAGAATTGCTTTGGCCTTTTCTGGATCATAGGTAAATGGGGTGTCATTCAAGGCGCCCAGGAAACCTTCCGGCAGGAAAGACTGGTGAACCTGGAACTGACCTTTCAGCAGATCGTCCGCAATACCTTTATAGTCAAACAGATAGCGAGAAGCCTCCCACAAGGCCGGGTTTTTCAGTGCCGGATTAGCATCAATATTAAACTGAATGTAGTAAAGCGAGGCCATTGGAACAGCCAGCGTTTTCACACCTGCTTTCCCTTTCAGGGCCGCTATCTGGTCAGCTCCAAGGTTACGGGCAATATCGGCATCACCTTGTTCCAGCAGCAAACGACGGGCTGCGGGTTCCGGCACATTTTTAATCAGCACATTTTTAAGTTTCGGAGCCCCTGCAGGAGAACTGGGGTTTGCGCTGAATAAAACGACTTCATGAGGTATATATTTGCGGATCTGATATGGGCCACTACCCGCAGAGTGTTGCGCCAGCCATTTATTACCGAAGTCACCGTTTTTAGCATTTGCGGCAACGGTTTTTTCATCAACAATGGATGAAACCGGGGCGGCTAACAGACTCAGTACATAGGTTGGGCTAACTTCTGCCGTCCAGCTGATTTGCACATGTTTATCATCAATTTTCTTCAGCTGTGCATCAACATTATCTTTGGTCCAGCCCAGCTGCGCCAGAATAAATGAGGGATCCAGATTCAGTTTAATCACCCGGGAAAGTGAGAAGATCACATCTTCTGGTCGTACTGGATTGCCGGAGGAGAACGTTGCGCCATCACGCAGAGTAAACGTCATGCTACGGTTGTCGCTACCGGGTTTCCACTCTGTCGCCAGCGTGGCTTTTAAATCCGTTGGGTTTTGCGGATCCGACTGTACCAGGCGCTGATAGAGATTGGTGAATGCCTGCACTGAAGTCAGTTCAAATCCGTCTGCCGGATCAAAACTATTAGCATCATCAATGGATTGAGCGATCACCAGTGTGTCAGCGGGAGTGGCTGCTGTTGCAGCAAAAGAGGTTGCCAGTGCCAGAGCGATAACTGAGGGAACTGTGAATTTCATGACGTTTCCTTACCTTACATTTTGTTGCGAGTGTAAGTGAACAGCAGACCAGAGCAATAGTAGATTATTCGCTATAGATATACATGAAAGTTATAAGAGAAATAAAAAAGTTATAACCCTGTAATGTAGTGATTAATGGCTGAAGATTGCCCATAACACAGGGGCAACTCCGAGCAGATTATTAAGCATATGCACGAAAATGGGTAACTTCAAACCGTGAGAAATCAGGCGCGCACCACACAATAATAGTGATAGCAGAAACAGCGCGATAAGTGTTTGCAGATGATCATATTGTGTATGAATGGCGGCGAAAAGAAGGGAGGTCAGTACTGAACAGGCCACTTTTTGCTGTGGTGCCCACAGTAAAAATCCCCGCAAAATAAATCCACGAAACAGAATCTCCTCATAGATCGGTGCCATCACAACCACTGCCAGTATAAATAACATGGCATAAGCCGGATTATCGCCAGCCTGCTGATCTGCCCAGCTTTCACGTTGCATATAGAGTGTCTGGCTGGCAATCAGTAGCAATAATAGCAGGCTGAATAACACCATCTGACGCGGAAATAATTTTCCCACAGGAATATCGCTATAGTGGCGTGTGTACCAGCGATACAACGGGATGAGAATGGCAAATTCCAGTGAACAAAGCACGGGCATCAGTAAACCATTGCCAGCCAGTATTGCGTAATTGGGCAAAGAACCGACGACGAGAGAAAGGGCGTACCAAATAACTAACATCCCGGCACAGAGCAGGGTCTGGGATACTCTGTTGGGAGTCGTATGCATCGCAAAAACCGGTCATAGAAGGAGGCTTGATGTTAACAAGGGACAGAGGGGCTGGGAAGGCATGGCAAGATTTTCTCCCTGGTATCGCAAAATCTCATTCTTCAGGACGGGAGGATATCCATGCGTTAATCTGTTAATCTTTAACTGAAAATGTCGGTTATTTATGCACAAAGAGGAGCAGATACAGTGAAATGTTATGGAAAAATAGCGGCTGTTGTGGCGCTGATTGCGTTGTCAGGCTGCCAGTCTTCGGGCCAGAAAAATGCTACGCCGATTGATCCTGAAATGGATCGTTGTGGCGCATCAGAATTGCAACACTATGTTGGGAAACCATTAACTGCGCTGGAAAATCTGCGATTTGAAAAAACTGTCCGGGCTATTCCCTATAACTCTACTGTGACGATGGACTTTAACCTGAACCGTATTAATTTCCTCGGTGATCAGCAGGGGAATATTACTAAAGTCTACTGCGGTTAATTTGCCGATAACGGATCGCAGAAACTGACCAGGATAAATGTGTCATTATTTTGTAACAAGTGGGTGACAGAATGCCGCCCACAGTGTGACATCCTCGTCACTCAGATATGCAATTTGTTATTATTTCCCGCCTTGCGCGGGTTTTTTTTACCTGAAAAATGGCATTACATCCCAGGTTGCAACCCGACAACCTGGGAGTACCTCGTTGTTAACTGGCGTGATAGTGGCTGATCACTTCCAGTGTCCCATTGATCATAAACTGCACCCCCATACAGACCAGCAAGAATCCCATCAGACGTGAGATCGCTTCAATACCTCCTTTTCCTACCAGCCGCATAATAATCCCGGAACTGCGCAGGCAAAGCCACAGAATCACCGCGATGGTCAAAAAGGTGACAACAGGAGCAACATTAATCACCCAGGGAGCAAAATCAGTGCCATTGTGAATGGTGGAAGCGGTAGAGATGATCATCGCAATCGTACCTGGTCCGGCAGTGCTGGGCATTGCCAGTGGTACAAAAGCGATGTTGACGCTTTTACTCTCGCTCATCTCATCAATTTTGTGTTGAGCTTCCATTGAATGCCCAGCCTGTTGCTGTGGAAAAAGCATCCGGAAACCAATAAAGGCAACAATAAGTCCTCCAGCGATACGTAACCCGGGAATTGAGATACCAAAAGTATTCATCACCACATTTCCGGCGTAATAAGCGACCAGCATGATAATAAATACATAAACAGAAGCCTGGAGCGACTGACGATTGCGTTCCTGATAATTCATATCACCCGACAGTCCCAGGAACAGGGCAACAGTCGTTAGGGGATTTGCTAACGGCAGGAGAATCACTAAACCAAGGCCGACGGCCTTCACTAGTTCCAACATCGTGTTATATCCTTGTGGTGATACAGCGTTTGGTGATCACAGGTGGGTGATTTTTACCCTACAAATAAAGTATACAGCAAGCATTGTCACAAAATGTTTACAACTAATGATGCGTATTCAGGAAAGCCTGGAATTGCTGAAGACAGTTGAAGAGGGATGGTAATTATATTTATATAAAAATCATAAAGTTAAAATTTATTTCAGTTTTTTATATTTTTCTTTCTTGTGCTGGGCGCAGGGTTATGCGTAAATGCACCCGTTGGTTTTGAGACAGACCCACGTATGCGAGCAATTTTAGTAAAGCAGTCTGCAGTTCAAGCGTTAAGAGCTTCTTCCTGACTTCCTTCTTGAGTGCCTCATAATATTTCCTGTTGACGAACCTCTTGTGCCCATTGTGGCTTACTACTTTATGAAGGAAAGACTCATGTCTAACAAAATGACTGGTTTGGTAAAATGGTTCAACTCTGAGAAAGGTTTCGGCTTTATCTCTCCAGCTGACGGCAGCAAAGACGTTTTCGTGCACTTCTCTGCAATCATGAACGAAGGTTTCAAAACCCTCGAAGAAGGTCAGAAAGTTGAGTTCACTATCGAAAACGGCCAGAAAGGCCCAGCTGCTGCTAACGTTGTAGCGCTGTAAGAGAAGAACTTCTTCGTCCTGCCAGCGTTAATCGCGCTGTGCATGAACGTAAAAAAACCCGCCTGATGGCGGGTTTTTTGCATTACACTGATTGTTCATTATGATGCGATAAGGCCATAACGACAGTCCGATGGAATCCTGGAAGGTTAATTTAATCTCTGTCTGGTTCGGTTGTTTATTCACCGGGTTGGCGATCAGCCAGATTATCCCGTTTCTCCCCCTCTATGTTGAGCAGTTGGGTATCACCGATCCTGATGCGCTGACACTCTGGTCCGGATTAATTTTCAGTATCACTTTTATGGTTTCTGCCATTGTTTCACCGATGTGGGGCAGCCTGGCTGATCGTAAGGGCCGTAAATTGATGCTGCTGCGAGCTTCTCTCGGTATGGGCGTGGTGATCCTGTTACAGGCCTTTGTGACCAATGTCTGGCAACTGCTGGCACTGCGTGCACTGATGGGATTGACCTCGGGTTATATCCCTAATGCGATGGCGCTGGTGGCGACGCAGGTGCCGCGTGAGCGTAGCGGATGGGCGATGAGTATGGTGTCCACTGCACAGATCTGTGGCGTGATTATGGGGCCGCTGATGGGCGGGCTGTTAGCCGACTGGGCTGGGCTGCGTACGGTCTTCCTGATTACCTCCGGGCTGCTATTGATGAGCTTCCTGATTACCCTCTTTCTGATCAAAGAAAACGGTGTTGCCCGGGTAAAAAAAGAGGACAAACTGAGCGGTAGCATGGTATTTCGCACATTACCATGGCCGGTGTTGACCATCAGTCTGTTCTTTACCACTTTAGTTATCCAGTTATGTAATGGTTCAATCAGTCCCATTTTGACGTTGTTTGTTCGTGAACTTGAGCCAAACGTGCAGAATATTGCTTTTCTCAGTGGCGTGATTGCGGCGGTTCCTGGTATTTCAGCGCTGTTCTCCGCCCCTTCACTCGGCAAGCTGGGTGACCGTATTGGGGCACAGCGTATTCTGTTCGCTGCGCTGATTTTCTCGATACTGCTGTTTATCGGGATGTCGTGGGCCAGCAGTGCTCTGGAGCTGGGGATCCTGCGTTTTCTGCTGGGATTTGCGGATGGTGCGATGATGCCTGCGGTACAAACCCTGCTATTGCGTTATTGCAGCGACAGAGTCACCGGCAGGATCTTTGGTTATAACCAGTCGTTTATGTATCTCGGTAATGTCGTGGGGCCTTTGATGGGATCGGGGATCTCCGCTGTTGGGGGATTCCGCTGGGTATTTGCCGCTACCGCAGCGGTTGTGTTGATCAATACAGTGCAGCTGATGTGGATATATCGCCACCCGCGTCAGAGTACGCGGGTAGCTGAATCAGACGAGTGACAATGTCAGATGGTAACGGTACTGACGGGCAGAAAGTAAAAAGTCCGGGCTAACACTCGGGCTCCAGGAATCATCCCCACCCACGCCCATATGATAACCATCAAGGATTAGCCAGCATCCGGGTTCATCACGTAACAGATGGCGGTGTGATGTTTCACGTAGCTGTTCCACGCTGTGACGGCTCAGTGAAAAGTGGAAATCGCCTTCCACATTCAGCTTGCCATATTGCAGCTGCCGGGTGCCGCCGCGCAGACCATTTTCACAAGGGAACACATACGCGGTACTGAGTGCCTCCAGGGGTAATTGCCAGCGGGAAAATTCCGCTGCAAGCTGGCGGTCAGGATAGTTTTCATGGGGGCCCAGACCAAGCCAGCGGGCACTTTTAGCCACCCCGGCTAACTGGCAGCGCAGCCCGATACGGGCGGGTTCCGGTTGTCCGGCGGCAATATCCACCTCAATTTCAACTTTCATCGTCCCCTGCTTATTGACCAGATAGCGTTTGCGGCTGATAAAACGTGTTTCTCCCGCGCTCTGCCAGGCATGAACTGTACTGATTTGTACACCGTTACTGAGTTCATCAGCCTGCAGGCTCAGTAGTATGGCGGTAAGCTGGTTATAACCCGCTCGCTGCCAGCGTTCCATCCAGGCATGAGGATCAATGCGAGTGACCTCGCTGATACCGATGTCGTTATCCACAGGTGCGCGGACAAACAGGTCCCGCAGCGGGGAAAGCAGCTGTGGCTGATTGCTATCCAGCCATTGTGTTAACTCCCCACTTTGACGACAGAAATGCCATTGCTGCTGCCCATGCTGGATGGTGAGTTGTTGTGTGGTATGAGTGAGCTGCGGAGATTCTCCCCCGATAGAGAGTTGCGGCAGACGCAGTGCGGCAGGCAACTGCCAGTTATCCCAGGCGACACGATGCCCGGCAGAAGACCAGGTCGTTGCAGCAGGTTGTATGACTTCAACCCGTAACCACAGTTCACCAGACAGCACAGGCAGGGGAGCCAGTGGCAGGGTAATGCTTTGTTCTGCCTGAAGGCGCAGTTCACATTCGCCTTCAGTAATTTTTTCGCCCTGATGCTCAATACGCCAGCGCAGGATTTCGTTATCGCTTTCCCGGAACAGATATTCGCTGGTAATGCGCAGCGTCAGAGGATCATAGCTTTCCACCGTAAACTGGAAAAATTGTTGTGCGCGCTGAGCTTCAAACAGGGAAGGGTGCGGTGTACGATCCGCGAAAACCAGCCCATTCATACAGAACTGGCGGTCGTTTGGTGTATCACCAAAATCTCCGCCATAAGCCTGCCAGTGACTGCCATCAGGTTCAGTACGCGTCAGGCTCTGATCAACCCAGTCCCAGACAAAACCTCCCTGTAAGCGGGGAAACTGCCGGAATGCCGCCCAGTAGCGATCAAATCCACCAAAACTGTTCCCCATTGCATGAGCATATTCACAGAGGATCAGCGGGCGTGATTCTTCCGGCATGCCGATCCATTTCTTTAACGACCATTTAGGTACGGCTTCAAAGGGTTGATCCTGATCGACTCTGGCATACATTGGGCAAAGAATATCGGTAGCTGCTGTATTGGCACCGCCACCTTCATATTGTACCGGGCGGCTGGGATCATGACTTTTTACCCAGCGATATAACGCATCATGCGTACTGCCGTGGCCGGATTCATTACCCAGGGACCAGATAATGATGCAGGCATGGTTACGATCACGTTGCACCATACGAGTGACTCGCTCACTGAATGCATTAAACCACTGTGGATCATCGGACAGACGGTTCATCGGCTGCATGCCGTGAGTTTCAATATTGGCTTCATCCACCACATACAGGCCGAAACGATCACACAAGCGATACCACAATGGATGGTTTGGATAATGTGAGCAGCGGACAGCATTAAAATTATGTTGTTTTATCAACATGATATCGCGGAGCATAGTCGCTTCATCCATCACCTGGCCACGCTCCGGATGGTGCTCATGGCGATTCACACCACGAATTAGCAGCGGTTTACCATTGAGTTTCAGTAAACCTCCCTCTACTGCGATCTGGCGAAAACCAACATCGAACGCTTCGGCTTCAACCAGTGCGCCGTTGGCATCACGTAGCGTAATGACTGCCCGGTAAAGATGCGGTGTTTCTGCACTCCACAGTGCTGGTTGCGGTACATGAAGGCTGAGCTGTGTACGATCGCTGTAGTGACCACGTTCATCAATGATTACGCTGCCAAAGGGCTGTTGATGTTCTGCGATTAACTGCTCCGCCCGCCATAAACTCACCTGTACCTGATAAGTGCTGGCTTCCGTAGCCGAGCATACCGCCTGAACACGCAGTTCTGCGCTATGGTAACCTGCATGCAGATACGTCGTAATATGAATATCTTTCAGATGGATAGTGGGTTTATGCAGCAGACTGACATCGCGAAAAATACCGCTCATCCGCCACATATCCTGATCTTCAAGATAACTGCCGTCACACCAGCGCAGTACCATCACCGCAATGCGGTTACTGCCACTGCGCAACACCGTGCTCAGATCAAACTCGGCTGGTAACCGACTGTCCTGTGAATAGCCGATAAACGTACCGTTACACCACAAATAGAATGCCGCGTTCACGCCATCAAAGATAATGCGTGTTTGTCCGCTTTGCAGCCATTCATCCGTACAGTCAAAAGTCAGTGAATAGCAACCTGTTGGATTTTCAGCAGGAACGTACGGAGGATCGACCGGGATCGGGTACTGCACATTGGTATAAACCGGAGCGTCATAGCCAGATAGTTGCCAGTTTGATGGTACTGATAAAAGATCTGACTGAGGCAGATCAGCATCGATCCAGCTATCAGGAACGAATTCCGGCTGTATGAAATACCGGAAGGTCCATTCACCATTCAGCGAGCGTAATGCCGGGCTGGGATGATCATGCCTCGCCTGATCGCTGTTGCGCCAGCTGGCAAAAGGGGGATGGCAGGGCAGACGATTAATCTGAGTTATCGCGGGGTTTTCCCAGTAACGTAATGACAGCCGCTGTTGCAGGGTAAGGGAAGTACGTTCGTTCATGGTGATAATCTCATTAATGTTATGCGCTCACATTGAGGCGGCAAATCTGAGATGTAAAGCGAAATCCCACTGGGGCATTAATATTGTGATATCTGAAATAAATCTTTGTATTTTCTTCTCGCTGAATAGCAAAGTTGTGCCACACTTCTCGAGGTGATCACACATAAGAGGGGATGGGAATGAAAATCGGGATAATGCTAACGGCTGCATTATTGTCGCTTGTTGCAGTGGGATATGCAGGCGCTGCGGAGAAAACAGCTCAGCAGCAAAAAATGACGGTCTGTAATCAGCAAGCTAGCGGGAAGGCACTGAAAGGTGATGAACGTAAATCTTTTATGAGCAACTGCCTGAAAAAAGACGCAAAAATGGATGGTATGACGTCACAGCAGATGAAAATGAAAACCTGTAATGCCGATGCTGGCAAGCAGGCCCTGAAAGGGGATGCACGTAAAGCCTTCATGAGTAGCTGCCTGAAAAAAAGTTAACTTTCTCTTCTGCCCGTCTTTAATAAGCGGCTGTCATGGCCGCTTATCTTAGTGCATTGTAAACGCCCCCAATCACTTCTTCCTGTCGTGGCTTTTTGGCACAAGGTGATCATTCACTTCCTGGTTTATTTATTAAAATTTTCTACCTCTGATTTTTTCCTGCATGGCGTGGGGCCATCACCGCTTTACGTTTTATGCTGGGTGCAACCTAAGGATATGTTGTATGGTGGCCTTCATTATTCTCGGCATCTTTATTATCAGTGTGATCTACGCGCATTCACGTGGTGTGGAGAAACAGAAGTTTTCTCGCCAGTTGTTTGATCACTCTACTTTTATGGCTCCGGTAAATATGTTTATGACCGGTTTGTCAGCGTTACCCGCAAAACAACCCTACTTTGATCCTGCTGATTTTCCTGAATTACAACAGATCACCGATAACTGGCAGGTGATCCGTGATGAGGCAATACAGTTACAGGATCATATAAAAGCATCACAGAATCACCAGGATGCGGGGTTTAATACCTTCTTTAAACGTGGCTGGAAACGCTTCTATCTGAAATGGTATAGCGATGCGCATCCTTCTGCGATGGCACTTTGCCCGGTGACCAGTGAATTACTCAGTAAGATCCCCAGTGTTAAGGCTGCGATGTTCGCGGAATTACCTTCGGGCAGCCATTTGGGGAAACACCGGGATCCTTATGCTGGATCGGTACGCTACCATCTGGGATTGATGACGCCCAATGATGATCGTTGTTTCATTGAAGTGGACCAGCAGCGTCATAGCTGGCGTGATGGTGAGGCAGTACTGTTTGATGAAACTTACGTTCACTGGGCGCAGAATGAAACAGACGAAACACGCATTATTTTGTTCTGTGATATTGAACGACCAATGAAATGGCGCTGGGCGCAGCAAGTGAATCACTGGATTGGCTCAACATTATTATCGGCCGCCAGTTCACCTAATGATGAAAATGATCGGGTTGGGGGGATCAACCGCATTTTTAAATATGTGAACAGTGTGCGGGATGCCGGTCAAAGACTGAAAAAACGTAATCGCACGTTTTATTATTGGGTTAAACATACTCTTATCGTGCTGATTTTTGCCATGATTATTGTACCAAGCGTCATTCTGTAACCTTTGCAGCAGCACGAGATGCTGAAATATGAAGAAATTTCATACTTCACAAAAAGGTATAAAGAAAGAAGACAACAACCTGATCATGTTGATGATCATATAGAAAAAATATGCTCCTGAGCTGCGGGTTACGGCAGCTCAGGATTATTATGTTGCAAATGAATCAGAAAGCTGAATCTCTGCTGTGTAGCTTGTAGCTTGTAGCTTGTAGCTTGTAGCTTGTAGCTTGTAGCTTGTAGCTTGTAGCTTGTAGCTTGTAGCTTGTAGCTTGTAGCTTGTAGCTGTGCGGCCTGAAGAAATCGAAATGGCCCGGATTACGCTTTACTCATCTGATCTGACTTAGCCATACATTGCTGCATGGCTGCGATAACCGCAGCACGGAAACCTTTTTCTTCCAGTACTTTTACCGCTTCAATGGTTGTTCCGCCTGGTGAGCAGACCATATCTTTCAATTCACCTGGATGTTTACCCGTTTCCAGCACCATCTGCGCGGCTCCTTTTACGGCTTGTGCCGCAAAACGGTAAGCCTGAGCTCGTGGCATTCCACCCAGAACAGCGGCATCAGCCATCGCTTCAATAAACATAAAGACATAGGCTGGCGCAGATCCACTCACACCAACAACGGAATGAATCATATATTCCGGAACCAGTTCTGCTTTGCCAAAACCATTAAAAATTGTCACAACCTCAGTGGCTTCTTCATGAGAAACCAGTACGTTTGGTGTAACCGATGTCATCCCTTCATTGACCAGTGATGGGGTATTTGGCATTACGCGAATGATTTTACGATCATGCCCAAGGACATCAGCCAGAGCATCCAGCGTAATGCCCGCAGCAATTGAGACCACCACAGTGTCTTTATTCAGAAATGAGGCGATATCCTTCAATGCACTGAGGATAACATTAGGTTTTACTGCCCCAAACAGGATATCTGACTGGCGGGCTACTTCCTCTGCGCTTTCCGCTGGGGTAATGCCATATTGTTCCTGCATCATCTGATTGGTTGCTGGTTTACGGTCGTAAACCCAGATATTGGCCGGGCTGACCTGATCTGCTGCGACCAGCCCTGCGATGATGGCTTTTGACATATTACCGCAACCAATAAAACCGATTTTTTTCTCCACCGTTTTCTCCCTGCCTGCTCTGTCAATGTGAGGTAATATTAAAAGAGTGGGAAGATCACGTCTATTACCAATATTTAGCGAAAGGAAATACAGATGCCAATTTGGGTCGATGCGGATGCCTGTCCGAAAGTGATTAAAGAAGTGCTGTATCGTGCAGCGGAACGTGAGCAGGTGATGGTCACTCTGGTAGCGAACCAATCTCTTAGCGTACCTCCTTCGCGTTTTCTGCGTACCTTACGCGTGGCATCAGGCTTTGATGTCGCTGACAACGAAATTGTGCAGCGTGTTCAGTCCGGTGATTTGGTGGTTACGGCTGATATCCCGTTAGCGGCGGAAGTTATGGAAAAAGGTGCCGTAGCGCTGAACCCACGAGGGGAACGCTACAGTGAAGCCACTATTCGTGAGCGCCTGACAATGCGCGATTTTATGGACACCTTACGTGCCAGTGGTGTGCAAACCGGAGGCCCCTCCACGCTTAATCAGCGGGATCGTCAGGCATTCGCCAATGAACTGGATAAATGGCTGCGACAACAAAAATAGACAAAATAACAACTGTGTAATTTTTTATTTACACTTAAAACTTGATATAAAACAGGAAATTATTTATTTTTTGTGCATCAGTGACTGTAAATAAAACGTTACTGGTAGTTCTGATTAAAAATGTTCGGTATGATGCCAGGCATTACTTATTGTTCTGGCTTGAAGGAAAGTCCTGTTATGTCATCCCCCGTTTATCTGATCGGCGCTCGCGGCTGCGGAAAAACCACCGTTGGTCAGGCTCTGGCTTTGGCGGTGGGGTATGTATTTTGTGACACCGATCACCATTTACAGCAGGTTACAGGAAAAACTGTCGCAGAGATCGTGGCAGAAGAGGGGTGGCAGGGGTTCCGTCGCCGTGAATCTGATTCTCTGATTGCCGTAACAGCACCGGATAAAGTCATTGCTACTGGTGGTGGCATGATTCTGGCAGAAGAAAACTGTCAGTTTATGCGTGAACATGGTCACGTCATTTACCTCAATGCGTCAGCCAATATTTTGGCAACACGCCTGGAAGTTAATCCAGATAGCGCACAGCGACCAACATTAACCGGGCGTCCGATAGTGGAAGAAATGTCTGAAGTGCTTGCTGCTCGTGATGCACTTTATCGCCAGACTGCGCACGATATTGTTGATGCCATGCAGGATCCGGAAGCGGTGGTGAAACAAATCCTCGCGGTTCTTTCCCCTGCCTGTATCAGCTAAGCACCATTGTCTGCGGCAGTGACGCCATTGGCTGAACTTCTCATCAAATGAGCTGACCATTTGATGGCTTTACTGCGGCTAAGTCTGTGTTCTGCATGGACGATTACGCAGATGAATAATGCGTGACAGCCTGATGAAAATGCCTCTACACTGCCAGCGTACCTTATCTCTGATTTTAAGGAATTTCTATGCTCAACGTTAGCGAGTATTTTGACGGGAAAGTGAAGTCTATTGGGTTTGACAGTGCCAGCACCGGACGTGCAAGTGTGGGCGTGATGGCAGAAGGTGAATACACTTTTGGCACCGCACAACCAGAAGAGATGACGGTAGTCAGTGGTTCGCTGAAAGTGCTGCTGCCAGGCGAAGTTGAGTGGAAATGGTATGAGCCAGGTGAGGTATTCAATGTGCCGGGTCACAGTGAATTCCATCTTCAGGTAGCAGAGCCTTCTTCTTATCTGTGCCGCTATCTGAAAGGCTAATGCGGTAATGTCTATGGGCGGGCAACAGCCCGCTCGTTATACACAAAACCCTTCAGATTTCCTCAGAACAGTCGAAGGATAATGTGCTTATCCGCAATTAACGTTGTGCTTCCCCACCTAACGCTTCAACGGTATTAGCAATTAACGCGGCCAGTTCCCCGGTCATCAGAACAAAATCAGCATCAAAGCGTCCGGAGACATCTTCACGGTCGATATCGTCATTCTGTTCGCGCAGTGCATCTGCGAACTTCAGGCGCTTAACCGAACCATCATCAGACAGGACCAACTGAACTCGTTCCTGCCAGTCCAGGGCCAGCCTGGTTACCAGCTTACCGGCTTCGATGTGGTTCGCGATTTCATCACATAACAGATCCTGTTTTTTACAACGGATTACGCCGCCTTCTTCCAAAATTGCTTTCAGTTCGGCTTCATCCATCAGGGTAAAACCTGCCGGTAATTCGCCGGAACGTACCCACTCGGTCATCGTTAATTCGATAGGGTTTTCCATGGTTAATGGCACCACCGGCAGAGAGCCGAGACTTTTGCGCAACAGGGCGAGGGTATCTTCTGCTTTTTTCGCACTGGCGGAGTCAACCATAATCAGGTTGTTGACGGTGTCGATCCACACCCAGGTCTGGCTGAAACGGCTGAAGGCACGAGGTAACAGACTGTGCAGTACTTCATCTTTCAGCGAATCTTTTTCGGTTTTTTTCAGCTTGCGTGACTGTTCAGCTTCCAGTTTGCTGATTTTGGCTTCCAGTGCCTGTTTTACTACCGGGGATGGCAGAATTTTCTCTTCTTTACGGGCGCAAATCAGGATCTGTCCATTGGTCGCATGAGTCAGGGCATCGCTGCGTGGTCCCATCGGGGATACCCAGCCCGTTTTGGCCATATCCTGACTGCCGCAGGGGATAAACGCGCAGGCATCAAGCTGTTTTTCCATCTCATCTGCTGTCAGCGGGATCTCGCGATTAAGACGATAAACCATCAAATTTTTAAACCACAGCATGCTGCATTCCCTCTCCGGGCGCGTAAATGACGCGCAAGTTCAAAGTTAGTGCGCATGATAGCGAATCAGCGGCGGGGTTTCATTGCCTTTCCGTCTTTTGCCTTCTAATGTAACGATCCCAGGGGCAATAATAAGGAATCACAAGTGCGTATTGGTATTGATTTAGGTGGTACAAAAACAGAAGTTATTGCACTGTCCAACCAGGGGGAAGAACTGTATCGCTACCGCGTGCCAACACCGCGTAACGACTATGAACAGACCCTGGCCGCGATTATTGATTTGGTAAAACGGGCGGAAGAAGCGACCGGTCAGCAAGGTACAGTGGGAATGGGGATCCCGGGCACATTGTCACCCGTTACCGGACGGGTAAAAAATGCCAACTCCACCTGGTTAAACGGTAAACCGCTGGATAAAGATTTACAGCAGCGTCTGGGACGTGAAATCCGCATTGCTAATGATGCTAACTGTCTGGCGGTTTCTGAAGCCGTGGATGGCGCAGCTGCAGGAATGCAAACGGTTTTTGCGGTGATTATTGGCACGGGCTGTGGTGCCGGTGTGGCGCTGAATGGCCAGGCGCACAGCGGAGGGAATGGCAATGCCGGAGAGTGGGGGCATAATCCATTACCGTGGATGGATGAAAGTGAACTGACTTATAGCCGGGAAGTACCTTGTTATTGTGGTAAAGCGGGATGCATCGAAACCTTTATCTCTGGTACGGGGTTTGCTACTGATTATCGGCGTTTAAGTGGGATTGATCGCAAAGGTGTCGAAATTATGCAGCAACTGGATCGCCAGGATCCATTCGCTGAGCTGGCGATCAGCCACTATGAATTGCGTCTGGCGAAATCACTGGCGCATGTTGTCAATATTCTCGACCCGGATGTGATTGTGCTGGGCGGTGGAATGAGTAACGTGAGTCGTTTGTACCAGACTGTGCCACAGCTGGTAAAAAACTGGGTGTTTGGCGGCGAGTTCGACACGCCAATCCGTCAGGCTGTACACGGTGATTCCAGTGGTGTACGGGGAGCGGCCTGGTTGTGGCCGTTGTAACTTCAGCGAACATTTTCATCAGCAAGCAACCAGGCCAGCAACGCTGGCCTGCATATTCATATTCCTGACGAGTTTCCGCTTTCCTTCACTGGACAGTGCTTTCCGTTTTTCTCCGCATGTTATGCTGCCGGAATTTCCAGCTTGCTGTAACCCAAACCGTTAATTTTGCGCACCCGGATCTGCACCGGGATACGTTCTTTCATCGCATCCACATGGCTTATCACCCCGATAGTTTTGCCACTGGCATTCAGTGTATCGAGGGCATCCAGCGCGGTATCCAGTGTTTCCGCATCCAGCGTACCAAAGCCTTCATCAAGGAATAGCGACTCAATGCGTGTTTTATGGCTGACGAGATCAGAAAGCGCCAGTGCCAGCGCCAGGCTCACCAGGAAACTTTCCCCTCCTGACAGCGTGCGGGTATCGCGGCGGGCTTCTGCCTGCCAGGTATCAACCACCTCCAGTTCCAGCGCTTCCTGTGTTTTCCGCTGCAACAAATAACGACCATGCAGACGGTTAAGCTGGTTATTCGCCAGCCAGACCAGGTGGTCGAGCGTCAGTCCCTGAGCGAAGCGGCGGAACTTATCTCCTTCACGCGAGCCGATTAGCTGATTCAGGTAAGCCCAGTCTTCTGTCTGTTGTTCATTTTCGGCTATTTGTGCCAGCAGCGTCTGGAGCTGCTGGCGGCGTGAAGTATCATAGCTGAGTTGTTGCCGTAGCTGACCTTGCTGCCCGGCGTTATCACGTAGCTGCTGGGCCAATTCTGCCAGACTGACAACCAGGGCTTCACGCCCGATATTCTCTTCCTGCTGGTGATGAACTTTTTCTTCTGCTTCTTTAAGCCGTTCCTGCAACGCCAGCAACTGGGTGTCCAGCGAAGTATGCTGTCCAGTCAGCGTATTGATGCGATCCTGCTGCTGCTGCCATTGCTGCTGACAGTGGCGAGTCGCAGCCGCATATTGCGTGGCCTGTTCGCGTAACTGTTGCTGTACTTGTGAAACGTGGCGATCGCCAAACAACTGCTGACGTTGTTGCTGGTAGCGAACGAGTATCTGCTGTCGTTCGCTGATTCGTTGTTCCTGCGCGGTTAACTGTGCCTGTTGCTGTTCCAGCTCCTCATTCAGCGCCTGCTGACGGCTACTGAGTGTTGCCAGCTCTGGCACCAGTTCTGCCAGCGCGGCCGCATTCTGTTGCCACTGCTGCCAGTGTTGTTCACGCAATTGCAGCCAGCCGTGGTAATCACCGTTTTCTGGTAATTGCAGCGCCAGCGGTAACAGGCTGTCAGCCAGCTCACGCCGCTGCTGATCTGCCTGTTGCGCTTCCTGTGCCAGTATTTTGTGCTGTTCATCCAGCAGGTGGCTGGCGGTGTCATAGCGTTGTTGCTGAAGTTCGGTTTGTTGCTGTAATGTCTGCACCGCCTGCTGCCGTTGGTAAAGTGCCTCTTTCTGTTGCTGGCAATGGCGCACTGCCTGCTCCAGTTTGTTCAGCTGTTGTTGCTGCTGACGTTCCTGCTGTTCCTGTTCTGCCAGCCACTCATTAACCTGACTGTGGTTATCGGGTGTGAAAGCTAATCCCAGAGCCTGCACCGCCTGGTGCCACTGTTTTTCCAGTTGTTTCGCCTGCTCAGTGGCTTCCTGTTCATCCTGTTTTAGCCGTTCTTCCTGCTGTTGCCACTGCTTTAACTGTGCGCTACAGGTGCTGCCACGTTCTTTTAATTCCTGTACCTGTTGCTTTAATTCAGCCAGTCGTTGCTGGGTGGCGGATCGTTGCAGTGCCTGATATTCCGCCACGGCCGGATGTTCTGTTGCACCACACAGCGGGCAGGGTTGTCCTGCTTCCAGTTGGGCACGATGCTGTTCAAGGCTGGCGATGCGTTGTTCCAGTTCTTCGCGTGCTTCAACATCCTGTAAATGCTGGTTTTTCTCTTTCCAGCTGGCACGAAGAGTAAGTAACTGCTCACTTGCCTGGGCAATATCGCGGGTCAGTTGCTGGTGATCCTGTTGCAGACGGCTACGACGCATTACCAGTAATTGCCATTGCGGCAGCAGGGTGGCTAACTGCTGGCGCTGCGGTCGCTGCTGGGCGAGTTTGTCCAGGATGTGGCGTAATACTTCAGCAGAATGTTGCTGCTGAATCGGATACAGCACTTGTTCTGCCTGCTCAAGCTGCTGTTGTGCTGCAGACAGCTGTTGTTGCAGAGGTTGTGCCTGCTGTTGCAGTTGCTGGCGTGTTTGTTCCAACTGGTGCAACTCTTGCTGCTGGCTTTCGACACGCAGGCGTAATGTAGATAGTGATTGCTCACTTTTTTGCTGTTGCTGGAAACGTTCACGCCAGAGCGGCAGGGATCCACCATATTGTGCAAAATGGGGATTAGCATCACGCCATTGTTGTAATTGTTGTTGCTGTGATTGTTTACTTTGCTGTAATTGCTGGTTTTTTATTCTTTCCTGCTGGCGTGAGGTGAATGACTGTTGGTACTTACTTCGCTCCTGGTCCAGTTGTTGTAACTGTTCTTTCAGTGTTGCTAATTGGTGGTCGAGCGGAAGTATTTGCCCGGCAATCAGGGTTTCCTGAGCTAACTGATGCACCTGATGCTGTTGCTCTGTCTGCTGTGCTTGCTGATGTTGCTGGGCGGCATCGCTTAATGCCTGTTGTGCCTGTTGTCGCTGTACGACCAGTTGTTGCTGCTGTTGACTGATTTTTTGCTGATCCTGCTGTAACTGTTCCAGTTGTTGCCAGACCTGCAATTGTTTCTGCTGTTGCTGTTGTTTTAAAGTGAGTGCTTGCTCACTTGAAATCAGTTGTGCCAGCTGATCAGCAAGTTCCTGCTGTTGTATATCGCTGAGCAGATCCATCCCTGATGCCTGATTTCTTAAGGCATCCAGTGTGCTTTTTGCCTGTTTATGACGTTCAAATACTTCTGCGGAGAGGCGACCATAAATCTCTGTTCCCGTCAGCTCTTCCAGCAGCTCGGCGCGTTTATTGGCATCGGCATTAAGAAAAGCGGCAAATTGCCCCTGTGACAGCATCATCGATTTGGTGAAACGCTCAAAATCCAGCCCGGTAAGACTGGCAACCATTTCCAGCTTATCTTTGACTTTATCCGCCACAATTTGATTATCATCGCAGCGTGCCAGCTCAACGCGCGGTGCCTGTAAATTGCCATCCGCCGCACCACGAGCCCGGTTCTGGCTCCAGAACGCCCGCCAGGCGACACCTTTGACTTCAAATTCCACTTCAGCCAGGCAGTCCGCGGTATCACGCGTCATCAGATCATTTTGCGACTGGTTGATGCTCTTCAGGCGCGGTGTTTCGTGGTACAGCGCCAGGCAGATGGCATCCAGTAAGGTGGTTTTTCCTGCTCCTGTTGGGCCAGTGATGGCAAACAGCCCGTTGCTGGCAAAAGGTTCAGTGCTGAAATCAATTTTCCATTCACCTTTCAGCGAATTCAGATTTTTAAAGCGCAGCGTTAAAATTTTCATGGCTGCTCCTCATTACGTACCGCTTCCAGAGTCTGTGTGAACAGCAGAGTCGCGCGATCCAACCGCTCCGGGTCACCTTCTTCCTGCGCCAGACGGCGGGCAAAAACCTCTTCAACACTCAGTTCGTTAAGGGTTTCATTATTCTGACGGGCTATCACCCGTTCACGTTGTTCGCGGCTGCGGCGTAACAGGACGACTTCAACGGGCAGCGTTTCGGTTAACTGCTGGATACGTCGTTGCAGTTCGCTGAGCCAGTCGTCAGTGACAATTTCGATATCCAGCCAGATCAGTTTGCCCTGCGGATTGGCTTCAAGCGCTGTCAGTTGCTGCTCAATTTCTTCCAGTGAGCCTTTAATCATCTGCATTGGCTGGAAACGGGGGATCGGCAGGGGCGTGACCTGGCTCAATGCTCCATCGGTAAAATCAACCATAAACACGCTTTTCTCTTTCCCCAGCTCATCAAAACTTAGCGGGATAGGGGAACCGCTGTAGCGAATGTGTTCACTGTTGGCGACCCGCTGGGCACGGTGAATATGACCCAGGGCAATATAGTCAGCAGGAGGGAAGGCATCTGCCGGGAACGCATCCAGCGTCCCGATATAAATATCGCGTACTGCGTCACTGGTTGTCACGCCCATGGTGGTCAGGTGGCCGGTGGCAATGATTGGGATGGGAAGATTCAGGGCTGTGCGTTGTGTCAGTGCCTCCTGCCAGCAATGCTGATAATGCTCAGTAATAGCCTGTAACAATGTTTGCTGTTTTTCCCGCCCTGACTGACCACCCTGGCTGCGCATAATATCCCGCGGACGCAGATACGGAATGGCACATAGCAGTGCCCCCGGTTTGCCATCTCGTTGCTTCAGCAGTAAAACCTGTTGGTGTACATCGTCGCTGGCAGCTGCAATGACCTGTGTATTCAGGCATGCCAGTAGCTCGCGGGATTCATTCAGCATGGCAACGGAATCATGATTCCCTCCCAATACCACTAACTGGCAGCCAGTTTGCTGCAAATTCACCACAAAACGGTTGTAAAGTTCGCGGGCATAACTTGGTGGGGAGCCTGTATCAAAAATATCACCGGCGACTATAATCGCATCAGCCTGCTGTGTTTCAGCTTGCTGTAACAACCAGTCAAGGAAGGCCTGGTGTTCAGCTGCCCGGCTTTTGGTGTAGAAAAACTGACCGAGATGCCAGTCGGCGGTGTGAATGATACGCATGTAACTCCCTGCATGGCCTGATAATCTTGTAGAGGATTATAAACGCTGTTGCCGCCTGTCAGACAAGTGATTGCCGGGGATTCGCCTGAAATCATCAGGATTTCTTTTTCAATATGTACCCGATTTAGCAGGTGTTTTTTTCATAAAAGTGTCATAAAACTGACGCATAATGACGCCGCATATCCCCGTGACAGCCTGTCACACTAGCAGGAGCTATAATGGCAAAGCGTATTCTGGTTGTTGAAGATGAAGCCCCAATCCGTGAGATGTTGTGTTTCGTTCTTGAACAAAACGATTATCAACCAATAGAAGCTGAAGATTACGACAGCGCAGTCAACCTGTTGATTGAACCCTGGCCTGATTTGATTCTGCTGGACTGGATGTTACCGGGTGGTTCAGGTATTCAGTTTATCAAGCACCTGAAACGTGAAGCGATGACGCGCGATATTCCGGTGATGATGTTAACTGCACGTGGTGAAGAAGAAGATCGTGTTCGTGGCCTGGAAGTGGGTGCGGATGATTATATCACCAAGCCATTTTCTCCGAAGGAACTGATGGCGCGCATCAAAGCTGTCATGCGCCGTATTTCGCCAATGGCAGTGGAAGAAGTGATTGAGATCCAGGGGTTGAGCCTTGATCCTTCCTCTCACCGTGTGATGTCGGATACTCAGCCGCTGGAAATGGGGCCAACTGAGTATAAGTTGTTGCACTTCTTTATGACTCACCCGGAGCGTGTGTACAGCCGTGAACAATTGCTGAATCACGTTTGGGGAACTAACGTGTATGTTGAAGATCGCACCGTTGATGTCCATATCCGTCGCCTGCGCAAAGCGCTGGAACTGACCGGGCATGATCGTATGGTACAAACAGTTCGTGGAACAGGTTATCGTTTCTCTGCTCGCTATTGATCGCTTACCCTGGAGTCTGAACTGTGTTGGAACGCCTCTCCTGGAAGAGATTGTTTCTGGAGTTGCTACTCGCCAGCCTGCCTGCGTTATTGCTTGGGCTGCTGGTCGGGTACCTGCCCTGGTTTTTATTAATCTCAGTACTTTGCGTACTGGGATTCCATTTTAAGAATTTACTTCGACTTTCTCACTGGTTGTGGGTGGATCGCAGCATGACACCGCCTACCGGAAGGGGGAGCTGGGAACCGCTGTTTTACGGTTTGTACCAGATGCAGGCGCGAAATCGCCGTCGTCGTCGTGAGTTAGGGCATCTGATTAAACGCTTTCGTAGTGGTGCTGAATCGTTACCTGATGCTGTGGTGCTGACGACTGAAGAAGGCACGATTTTCTGGTGTAATGGTCTGGCTCAACAGATGTTGTCGCTGCGTTGGCCGGAAGATAATGGCCAAAATATCCTTAACCTGCTGCGCTATCCTGAATTTGCCCGTTATTTGCGTCAGCGCGATTTCAGCCGCCCGTTAACGCTGGTGCTGAATAATCATCGTCATATTGAATTCCGTGTGATGCCATACAGCGAAGGGCAATGGCTCATGGTGGCGCGAGATGTGACGCAGATGCATCAGTTAGAAGGTGCACGGCGTAATTTCTTTGCCAATGTCAGCCATGAGTTGCGTACGCCATTAACGGTGTTGCAGGGTTATCTGGAAATGATGAATGACTCTGTACTGGAAGGCAATGTGCGTGATAAAGCGTTGCATACCATGCAGGATCAAACGCGTCGTATGGATAGCCTGGTAAAACAGTTATTGACGCTGTCACGCATCGAAGCGGCCCCAGTTCTGGATCTTCAGGAAAAAGTGGATGTACCAAGGATGCTGCGTATCCTGCAAGGGGAGGCGGAAACCCTCAGCAATGGTCGCCATGACATTCATTTCCATACTGATCCTAATCTGCGTGTGTTTGGCAATGATGAACAATTGCACAGTGCTATTTCAAACCTGGTGTATAACGCGGTTAATCACACTCCGGCTGGAACTCGTATTGATATCAGCTGGTTGCGTAACAGCCATGGCGCACAGTTTAAGGTGAAAGATAATGGCCCTGGTATTTCCGCTGAGCATATTCCTCGTTTGACGGAGCGTTTTTACCGGGTAGATAAGGCGCGTTCCCGCCAGACTGGGGGGAGCGGTTTGGGGCTGGCGATTGTTAAACATGCACTCAGCCACCATAACACCCGGTTAGAAATCACCAGCGAACCCAATAAAGAGACCTGTTTTAGCTTCCAACTGCCACCGAGGTTGATTGTCAACACCTGACTGGTTGACAATGCAGTTCGATAATTTGACAGGTTGTTTGCTATGAAAAGGTTGATGGCGCTGGTACTGCTGCTGCTTGCTTCCTGTGCTTCGGCTCAGGAAGCCATGCTGGCAGGGAATTTATCCAGCGTGGGTTCTGATACGTTGGGTAATCTGATGTCGCTGTGGGGGGAGCGTTTTAATCGCCACTATCCGGGGATTAATGTTCAGATCCAGGCGGCGGGATCCTCAACAGCACCAACTGCCCTGGCCGCTGGTGCTGCCCAGTTAGGGGCGATGAGTCGGCCGATGCAGGCCCCGGAACGCCAGTTATTCGAAGATCGTTATGGTTATCCACCTCTGGCCGTTCCGGTTGCAATGGATGCGCTGGTGGTCGTGGTGAATCAGGATAATCCACTGCCCGGAGTGAATGTACAGCAACTGGACGCGATATTCTCTGTGACCCGCCGCTGTGGTTCAGAGACAGCACCGAAAACCTGGGGTGATCTGCAACTGACTCAGCCGGGTTGGGCTGAGCGAGGCTTGCAGCGTTTTGGGCGTAATTCTGCTTCCGGGACCTGGGGTTTTTTCAAGCAACAGGCACTGTGTAATGGCGATTTCCGTAATGATGTTGCTGAGTATCCCGGTTCCGCGGCGGTAGTGCAGGCGGTTGCCGGTACGATAAACAGTATTGGGTATGCCAGTGCGGGTTTTCATATCAGCGGTGTTAAAACGCTCCCTGTCGCGCGCAGTGGTCATGACTGGATTGCTCCAACTGCTGAAAATATCCGCAGTGGTCTTTATCCGTATGCCCGTCCACTTTATGTCTATGTGAATAAAGCGCCAGATAAGCCGCTGGAACCGCTGACTGAAGCTTTTTTACGTCTGGCATTGTCAGAGGATGGGCAAAAACTGGTGCGCCAGGCTGGATATTTACCCTTGTCACCACAACAGCGTGAGCAGGCGTTGAGTTTGCTGGAGCATTAACAGAAACCACAAGAAACCTTCATCCCTGTGGCGTTGCCACTTAAAGGTGCTTGAGCAGGCACGGGGTATCTTGTCTGAACCAACCGTGATTGGTGGCATTTTTTCGCAACCTTTGTACTTCAGAAATTAGATGTGTACAGAAACTGATTTTGTTGATGTAAAAACATACAAATCATGTAACGTGTTATTCCGGTTAATTAATTATATATACTATATGATGTCTTTTTTTTGCTATATTATTCTGCTTTTTAGATCCTGCCTTGCCTTTCTCCGCTATAAACGTTCTACTTAGCGCCGTTTTTTCATCATTCCCTGCATACAGAAAATAAAACAACTCAGATTTGCTGCCTGTTTGGCTTACAGACAGTGGTTTCCACTGAATTAGGTTGATTTAGCAACGATTCATGAGAAATCAGGGAATAAAACCAACATCACGATTTAAATACCAGTACAGGCAATACCGTTCCTTATGACACATCGTTTAACTCCAAAAGATATTCTGGCGCTGGGCTTTATGACTTTTGCCCTGTTCGTAGGTGCCGGAAACATTATTTTCCCGCCAATGGTAGGGATCCAGTCTGGTGAATTTGTCTGGACTGCTGCCATCGGTTTCCTGATTACCGCCGTGGGCCTACCCGTTGCTACCGTTATTGCACTGGCCCGTGTTGGTGGCGGTGTTGATGCATTAAGCTCACCCATTGGTAAGGCTGCAGGTATTGTGCTGGCAACAGTGTGTTACCTTGCCGTTGGTCCACTGTTCGCTACCCCGCGTACGGCAACGGTATCCTTTGAAGTGGGCATCGCCCCGCTGACCGGGGATGGCGCTATGCCACTGCTGGTGTATAGCCTGGTTTACTTTGCTCTGGTGATTGGTATCTCACTGTATCCCGGGAAATTGCTGGACACTGTTGGGCACGTATTAGCCCCGCTGAAAATTGTGGCTCTGGCTATTCTGGGGGTGGCGGCATTGTTATGGCCTGCTGGCAGCCTTGCTCCGGCAACGCATGATTACCAGCAAGCGGCATTCTCCAGTGGGTTTGTTAATGGCTATCTGACCATGGATACCCTGGGGGCGCTGGTGTTTGGCATCGTGATTGTCAATGCTGCTCGCTCACGCGGTATTAGCGATGCGAAACTGCTGACCCGTTATACGGTGATTGCGGGTTTGATCGCTGGTGTGGGGCTGACTCTGGTCTATCTCAGTCTGTTTAAACTGGGTTCAGACAGTGCTTCTATTGCTGATCAAAACGCGAA
>Ga0157366_1000139_pt1 | contig 38523 bp, 41 predicted proteins | sample AttbisABBM1_FD_113149 | JGI IMG/M metagenome (GOLD analysis project Ga0157366, IMG submission 113149) | Fungus gardens microbial communities from leaf cutter ant in Botucatu, State of São Paulo, Brazil - Atta bisphaerica ABBM1 | ecosystem: Host-associated > Fungi > Mycelium > Unclassified ...
CACCCGCCATAAAATCACGGCTCTGCTGATTCAGCCCTTTTTCCATCCGATCGCTGATCGATCCCAGTGCCAGCACGCAGGCTACCGCCAGCGTCAGGGCCAGCCAGACAATCAGCAGCGAGGGCGACCGCCACTCGCGCCAGAACCAGCGCCAGATCATTGCTCCTCCCACAATTTACCGTCACGCAGCCGGAGACGACGGTCGCAGCGCGCCGCCAGTTGCTCATCATGTGTCACCAGAATCAGGGTGGTGGCAAAGTCACGGTTAAGGGAAAAGAGCAGATCAGCGATGCGATCGCCGGTTTTGCGGTCGAGATTGCCGGTCGGCTCATCGGCAAACAGCAGGCCCGGTCGCCCACTGAAGGCGCGTGCCAGCGCGACCCGCTGCTGTTCGCCGCCGGAAAGCTGAGCCGGCAGATGATGCAGACGTTCTCCCAGCCCCAGCAGCGTCAGAAGTTCACGCGCCTGTTCGCGGCTCTGACGGTCACTGTCGCCACGCAGCAGCGAGGGCAGCTGCACGTTCTCCAGCGCGTTGAGGGTTGGCACCAGCATAAACGACTGAAAAACAAAGCCGACCTGCCGGGCGCGAAGGGCCGCTCGCTGCTCTTCGTTCATCTGGTGCAGCGGCTGCCCCAGCAGATGGACTTCGCCGCTGCTGCCATCATCCAGCCCGGCCAGAATGCCCAGCAGCGTTGACTTACCGGAACCTGACTCGCCTATCAGCGCAATGGTCTCGGCTGGTTTGACAACCAGCTCAACTCCGGTAAGGATGGTTAACTGATGCTCTCCCTGACCGACGGACTTAGTAAGATGATGAACTTCAACAATGTTTTCCGCTGGCATTATCCCTTCCTGTTATTGGTTCTTCTGCTGGTGTCGCGGTTTGCGGCTGCCGATACCCTGATGGTGCTGGGCGACAGCCTGAGTGCGGGCTATCGCATGTCCGCCACGGCCGCCTGGCCCAGCCTGCTTAACAAGCAGTGGCAGCAGCAGCCTGAAGTCATCAACGCCAGTATCAGTGGTGATACCTCTGCTCAGGGGCTGGCGCGTCTGCCCGCGCTATTAAAACAGCATCAGCCGCAATGGGTGTTAATCGAATTGGGCGGTAACGATGGCCTGCGTGGTTTCCCGCCCGCGACCATTACGCAGACGCTGAGTAAAGTGATCGAAGATGTCAAAGCCGCCAATGCGAAACCGCTGCTGATGCAGATTCGCCTGCCGGCCAACTATGGTCGCCGCTACACCGAGGCGTTCAGCGGCATCTACCCGGGATTAGCGCAGCAACACAATATTCCGCTGGTGCCCTTCTTCATGGAGCAGGTCTATCTGAAACCTGAATGGATGCAGCAGGACGGCATCCACCCCAATCCCGATGCCCAGCCTTTTATCGCCCGGTTCATGGCGAAAGAGCTGGCCCCTTTAGTTAAGCAGCCGTAGCGCGACCGGATAGGCAAAAAGGGTAAAGAAATGCAAAAAATGCCTGATAATTAATAATATTTAAAACTTATATCGGTTCAGTTAACAATCGCGACAGTGTGTAGACCGTTCCTGGCTGAACCTGACTTATTCCCGATTGCGCTGGTTCAAGCCAACATGAGCAAAGTAATATATTTAAGCCACTCAAAAGAGTGGCTTCTGTCGGGCTGGGGTCAGAGATGACACCAGGCTTCAACGTCTGCGTTTAACCTGCTGCCTGCAGGCAGGAATCAAGTCCGATCAGTATGCCTTAGATTTTAAAAACAGGCTTTAACGGCTTTCTATTTTGTATTGCCTGCCATTGGGAAAAAGAACGATTCAGATTCAGGTCTGCCTGATTTTCGCCGCTCCATATGAAATCACATATCCTGCTATCAGTGCCCCAATACAGCCGACGATTTTCATCCATGTGTTTTCAAACCAGTAAAAAGAACCCATTGCAAAAATCACGGCTAAAAAAGTAATGGTTCCTTCAATTGCGTGAGAAATTAATGATTTTACAAATTTCATTCTGTATTCCTTTGCAATTGATTGGATGTCCCTCAATGAATACAAGGTAAGGCTCTAATTGTCGTTCAACAAGGAAATAAACCCTATCCAGATTATCTTTTGATACCCTACCGTACGTAACGGGATACCGGGTTCTCATCCTTTCAGATGCCCTTGCTGACTCTTCAATTATTCCCTGGAGCATGACTACGTTTAAGGAGACTGAAGCACTGAATCGGATGAAATGCCTGTACGCCTCGTCAATAGCCAATCGACGCAACATTATACTTGCCGTTGTCTGAGCCAGTGTAATCTGCCCGGCTGTTCTTCCTGCGACACTTCCGGCGCCGTAACCCAGTTTATTGTTAACAGCCTCTTTGCCTTCATCATTAAGCTTCTGATAAAACGCGGTGAAAACAAGCGTAATCAGTCTGCGCAAAGGTGACTCAGCATTACCCAGGCTTTTGAGCATACGGAAAAAACGCTCCGTCTCAGCCTGGTTTCGTTGTCGGATGCTTTCCCCCGCGAGTCCGCTCCCCTCCCAGCTTCTGACCAGCCCCATGTAAGCCGTATGAGGTATAGAGGAGATCCCATCGACAATACCGGCTGCAGCCTGCTTAATGTCCATATTCCATCCCTGCCGCTCTGAAACTGGATAAAGAACAATCAAAACTCACAAGTGCTTTCAAACGGATTTATCAAAGGGCCTGCATTTATTCCTGCACCGCACCAGCGCTATCATTTCGCCAGATGATGCTAACAGGAACAATAACTTCACCATAACAATGCTCTTATGCCCGCTCTGGGTCTGAACATCATGAAGATGCTATTGTAGAAACACATTTTTATAGCGAGACCCTGGTATACAGGGGGGTGACGTGAAATGCTGACTCTTTACAATCAGGTATATATGCAAAAGAAATAACAGCTCAATTCAGAAGAAACATACAACCCGAAGGAGTATGCATTTGTGCAAAAAACCATCCTGATTACAGGTTGTTCCAGTGGCATCGGCCTGGTCGCCGCACAGGATCTGCTGGCGCGCGGCTATCGGGTGATCGCCGCCTGTCGCAAAGCAGATGATGTCGCGCGCATGAGTTCGCTGGGCTTTACCGGGCTTCAGCTGGATCTTGACGATCCGCAGAGCGTGGATCAGGCCGCAGACACGGTCATTGCACTCTGCGACAACCGTCTGTACGCGCTGTTTAACAACGCCGGCTTTGGCCTCTATGGCCCGCTTCGGACGCTGACCCGCCAGCAGCTGGAACAGCAGTTTTCCAGCAACTTTTTCGGTGTCCATCAGCTGATGCTGCGGCTGTTACCCGCGCTGCAGGCCAGCGGCGACGGACGCATTGTTAACACCAGTTCGGTGCTGGGACTGATCTCGACCCCCGGCCGCGGGGCGTATGCCGCCAGTAAATATGCACTGGAAGCCTGGAGCGATGCGCTGCGGCTGGAAGTACGCAGCAGCGGCATCCGGGTCAGCCTGATTGAGCCCGGCCCGATCCAGACCCGCTTTACCGACAACGTGACGCAGGGCGAACAGCACAATCCGGTGCGCAATCCCGGCATCGCGGCCCGTTTTACCCTGCCACCGGAAGCCATTCTGCCGAAACTTCGTCACGCACTCGAGAGTCAGCATCCCCGTTTACGTTATCCGGTGACCCTGGTCGCACACGTGATGAGCCTGCTGAAACGGTTGCTGCCTGGCTGGATGCTGGATCGCATTTTGCGCAGCCATTAATCAGCCGCAGGCATTAGCGCTTGAAGCCGGGCCCGTTGGCCCCATATTCTTAGAACACTTTTTGCAAAGAGACTTCTCCATGTCACCACATGCTTCGATCATCGACATCAACGAATCTAACCTGCAGCAGACCCTTGAGCAGTCGATGCAGCTGCCGGTGCTGTTCTACTTCTGGTCTGAGCGCAGCCAGCACTGTCAGGAACTGACGCCGCTGCTGGAGCGGCTGGCGCAGGAGTATGCGGGTCAGTTTATTCTCGCCCGACTGGATTGCGACAGAGAGCAGCGCGTGGCGGCGCAGTTTGGTCTGCGCTCTATCCCGACCGTCTACCTGTTCCAGGATGGTCAGCCGGTCGACGGCTTCCAGGGCCCGCAGCCGGAAGAGGCGATCCGCGCCCTGCTGGAAAAAGTCCTGCCGCGCGAAGAAGAGCTGAAAGCCCAGCAGGCGATGGCGCTGATGCAGGAAGGGAAACCGCTGGAAGCGCTGCCGCTGCTGAAAGAGGCGTGGCAGTTAAGCAAACAGTCCAGCGAAATCGGCTTCCTGCTGGCGGACGTACTGATTACGCTGAACCGCAGCGATGAAGCGGAAGCGGTGCTGAAAGTGGTGCCGTTGCAGGATCAGGATACCCGTTATCAGAGCCTGATGGCGCAGATCGATCTGCTGAAACAGGCGGCGGACACGCCGGAGATCCAGCAGCTGCAATCCCAGCTGGAAGCGGAGCCGGCTAACGCCGGGCTGGCTGCTAAACTTGCGTTACAGCTGCATCAGGTGGGCCGGAATGAAGAGGCGCTGGAACTGCTGTTCAGCTTCCTGAAATCCGATCTGAATGCAGCGGATGGCCAGGCGCGTAAAATGCTGCAGGAGATTCTGGCTGCGCTGGGCACCGGCGATGCACTTGCCGCGCGCTACCGTCGTCAGCTCTACTCCCTGCTTTACTGACCGGCAGACCCCGGGCCGAAGCGACTCGGCCCGTTATTCTGACAATGCGGAGGTTGTATGATTACAGTAATTCCTGCCCTGATTGTGCTGGCACTGGTGGCTGTCTGGGCGACAGTCAAGGTCGTGCCACAAGGTTTTCAATGGACGGTTGAACGTTTTGGCCGTTATACCCGCACCCTGCAACCCGGACTGAGCCTGGTGGTGCCGTTCATGGATCGTGTCGGTCGCAGGATCAACATGATGGAACAGGTGCTGGATATCCCCTCCCAGGAGATCATCTCCAAAGACAATGCTAACGTCACCATTGATGCGGTCTGCTTTATTCAGGTCGTTGATCCGGCGCGCGCCGCCTATGAGGTCAGCAATCTTGAGCAGGCGATTCTGAACCTCACCATGACTAACATGCGCACCGTGCTGGGCAGCATGGAGCTGGATGAAATGCTCTCTCAGCGCGACAGCATTAACACCCGCCTGCTGCACATTGTGGATGAAGCGACCAATCCGTGGGGCGTCAAGATTACCCGTATAGAGATCCGCGATGTCCGTCCACCGCAGGAGCTGGTTGGCGCGATGAATGCGCAGATGAAAGCGGAGCGCACCAAACGCGCTGATATTCTGACCGCCGAAGGGGTGCGTCAGGCGGCTATCCTGCGGGCTGAAGGGGATAAGCAGTCGCAAATCCTCAAGGCCGAAGGGGAACGGACCTCGGCCTTCCTGCAGGCTGAAGCGCGTGAACGTCAGGCAGAAGCGGAAGCCAACGCCACGAAAATGGTCTCTGAAGCGATCGCCGCGGGCGACATTCAGGCCATCAACTATTTCGTCGCGCAGAAATATACCGATGCACTGCAGAAAATCGGCGAAGGGAATAACAGCAAAGTGGTGATGATGCCGCTGGATGCCAGCAGCCTGCTCGGTTCGATTGCGGGCATCGGCGAACTGCTGAAAGAAACCCGCACTGAGTCGAAACGCTGATGCTGGTCGATATCATTGCGCACCCGCACTGGTTCTGGCTGACGCTGGGAGGATTACTGCTGGCGGCGGAGATGCTGGGCACCAGCGGTTATCTGCTCTGGATCGGGCTGGCGGCGGTGCTGGTCGGTGTCTTTGAATGGTTTGTTCCGCTCAGCTGGACGGCACAGGGGGCAACGTTTGCTGTGCTGACGCTGGTCTGCGTCTTCTTATGGTATCGCTGGATGCGGCACCGCGAAGCGCATCAGGCTCCGAATGCGCTGAATCAGCGGGGGCGTCAGATGATCGGATCGACGCTGACGCTGGATACCGCCTTGCAGAATCGTACCGGACACGTGCGCATCGGAGACAGCAGCTGGCGGGTGGAGGCCGATCGGGATCTGCCGGCGGGCACCCCGGTGATCGTAGTCGGCATTGAAGGCATTACGCTGCGTGTTCAACCACGCTGAGCGCAGCACCCGGCCAGATTGTTGATAATCGGGCATTCGGCGCTCTCATCGCCCGGACAGGCGTCTGCCAGTGCCAGCAGACGAGCCCGCATCGCGTGCAGCTCTTCAATGTGCGCGGCTATTTCTTCAGCTTTCTGCAGGGTTCGGGCTTTAACATCCGCACTGTGGCGCGAGGGATTATTAAACAGCGCCACCAGCTCACGGCACTCATCCAGCGTAAAGCCCACCTGCCGCGCCTGACGTAACAGGTTCAGCTCATCAAGGTGGTGTCCGCTGTAGCTGCGGTAACCATTTTCACTGCGCACTGGCGGCGTGACCACCCCCTTCTCTTCATAAAAACGGATCGCCTTGCTGGTCAGCCCGGTCTTTTTCGCCACATCGCTGATGTTCATTTTCGTCCCCTTGACCTTCCCCTTGATGGAAGGTTTATGCTTAAGCATGAATCGAAACTGGCTTAACGGTCAAATATGTTCACCTGAGGAGCTGATTATGTCACATACCCTTTCCCTGGCCCTGGACGGCCTGTCCTGTGGACACTGCGTCAAACGCGTGAAAGAGGCACTGGAACAGCGCGACGACGTCGACCACGCAGAGGTCACGCTGCAGGAAGCCCAGGTTTCCGGTCACGCGGAGGCCGCTGCGCTGATCGCCACCGTGGAGCAGGCAGGCTATAACGCGACGCTGAAACCGGCGGACACCTTCCCAAAGTCTGAACCGTTGACAGCATCGGAGCCGCCGCCGGAGGCGCTGACAACGGATAATGCCTCGCATCCGGCAGAAAAAACCGCTCCCACTCATGTGCTGCTGATCGACGGGATGAGCTGCGCCAGCTGTGTCAGCCGGGTAGAAAAAGCACTGCAGCAGGTTGCCGGCGTCACTCAGGCGCGGGTTAACCTCGGTGAACGCAGCGCGCTGGTGCTGGGTGATGCTGATCCGCAGTCGCTGGTGGCCGCTGTCGATGCCGCAGGCTATGGCGCGCAGGTGGTTGATGATGAACAGGAGCGGCGCGAAAAGCAGCAGCAGAGCGCCCGCAGCGCGATGCGCCGCTTTAGCTGGCAGGCGGCTGTCGCGCTGGCCTTTGGCGTGCCCCTGATGATCTGGGGCATGGTGGGCGACAACATGATGCTCACCGACAGCAACCACCGCCTCTGGCTGACGCTGGGCTGCCTGACCCTGCTGATCATGGTGCTTACCGGCAGCCATTTTTACCGCAGTGCCTGGCGCAGTCTGCGCAACGGCAGTGCCACCATGGATACGCTGGTGGCACTCGGCACCAGTGCGGCCTGGATATACTCCTTCAGTGTGGTGCTCTGGCCAGACTTTTTCCCGCCGCAGGCCCGCCATCTCTATTTTGAAGCCAGCGTCATGATTCTGGGCCTGATCAACCTGGGCCATGCCCTGGAGCAGCGCGCACGTCAGCGCTCGTCAGAAGCGCTGGAACGCCTGCTCGATCTGACCCCGGCTCAGGCGCGCCAGGTCGGCGAACAGGGTGACCAGCTGATACCGGTCAGCGCGGTGCAGCCCGGCATGCGGCTGCGTCTGGTCACGGGCGACCGGGTGCCGGTCGATGGCGACATCGCCAGCGGTGAAGGCTGGTTTGATGAGGCGATGCTGACCGGCGAAGCGGTGCCACAAAGTAAAAGCCCGGGTGCGGCGATTTTTGCCGGTACCCTGGTGCAGGATGGATCGGTGGAGTTCATCGCGAAAGCCACCGGCGAGCAGACGACCCTGTCGCGCATTATCCGGCTGGTGCGGCAGGCACAGAGCAGCAAACCCGACGTGGGCCGGCTGGCCGATCGCATCTCTGCCATTTTTGTGCCGGTGGTGGTGGTGATTGCGCTTCTCAGCGCTGCCGTGTGGTATCTGTTCGGGCCACAGCCGCAGATTGCCTACACGCTGGTGATTGCGACGACGGTGCTGATTATCGCCTGCCCCTGCGCACTGGGACTGGCGACGCCGATGTCGATCATTGCCGGTGTGGGTCGCGCCGCTGAGCTGGGCGTGCTGGTTCGCGACGCCGATGCGCTGCAACGCGCCAGCCGGATCGACACTCTGGTATTTGATAAAACCGGCACCCTGACCGCGGGTACGCCGCAGGTCAGCGATGTTCAGGCCTGGGGCACAGCCAGCCGGGAATCGGTGATCGCAGCGGCCGCCGCGCTGGAGTTTGCCTCCGGGCATCCGCTGGCGAAAGCGATTGTGGCTGAAGCGAAACTGACTGAGCCTCCTGCCGTTGCGCAATTTCGTACAATACGCGGCAAAGGTGTCAGCGGCATACTGGATGGCAGAACGCTGCTGCTGGGTAATGCGGCACTGATGCAGGAGAACGGCGTCGATTGCCGGATAGCGGAAGCAGAGATTGTGCGCCTGACGCAGCAGGGCGCCACCCCTGTGTTGCTGGCTGAACAGGGTGAGCTGGTCGGATTAATCGCGCTGCGCGACAGGCTGCGACCGGAAAGCCGGGCCGCCCTCCAGCGCCTGCATCAGCAGGGTTATCGTCTGATGATGCTGACCGGGGACCACGAGACGACCGCGCGCGCCATTGCTGCCGAAGCGGGCATTGACGAGGTTATTGCAGGCGTTCTGCCGGAAGGCAAAGCGGCAGCGATTACCCAGTTACAGCAGCAGGGGCATCGCGTGGCGATGGTCGGAGACGGTATCAATGACGCGCCCGCGCTGGCGCAGGCCGACGTGGGTATTGCCATGGGCGGCGGCAGTGATGTGGCTGTCGAAACCGCAGGGATTACCCTGATGCGCGCTGACCTTAACAGCGTGGCGGATGCGCTAGCCCTCTCATCGGCGACACTGCGCAATATCCGGCAGAACCTCTTCGGAGCCTTTGTTTATAACAGCATCGGTATTCCGGTGGCGGCAGGCGTGCTCTATCCGCTGACCGGCACGCTGCTCAGTCCGATTGTGGCCGGTGCGGCGATGGCGCTCTCCTCGATTACGGTGGTCAGCAATGCCAATCGCCTGCTGCGTTACCGGCCACCGCGCCCGTGATCGTTGTTCCGGCGCTGTTTTTCCCTCGCTGAAGTCGCTAGCATGGGGTTTTACATCGCAAAGGACCGGGAATGACAGGCAACTTCTGGCGCTCACTGCGCGGCTTTATCGGCCAGCTTTTCCCCGCCAGTTACCGCTGGCCGGCAATGGATGTCCGGCTTGGCGACCGTCAGCTGCATCTGGTTGGCAGCATCCACATGGGGACCCGCGACATGCAGCCGCTGCCCGCCCGCCTGTTGCGTCAGCTGCAGCAGGCTGATGCGCTGATTGTGGAAGCGGATATTACCCAGGGCGGCTCACCCTTTGATCACGCTGGCGATCGCCCTGCCCTCGCCTCCCGGCTCGATGACCAGGCGATGCAAAGGCTCAGCGCACTCTGTCAGGAGATGAGCCTGACGCTGAGCCAGTTTGATCATCTGCCTGCGTGGCAGGTGGCGCTGATGTTACAGGCACAGCAGGCGCAGAGGCTGGGATTAAGGCCTGATTACGGCATTGATTATCAGCTGTTGCAGGCCGCGAAAGGTCTGAACAAACCGGTGATTGAGCTGGAAGGCGCCGATGCGCAGATTGCCCTGCTGGCCGCGCTGCCCGATGACGGTATGGCCCTGTTACAGGATACGCTGCTGCACTGGCACACCAATGCCCGGCTGCTGCAGATGATGGTGAGCTGGTGGCTCGATACGCCACCCCGTCAGCCAGATATCACCCTGCCCTCCACGTTCAGCCAGACGCTGAACGATACCCTGATCGGTCAGCGTAATGCGCAGTGGTGTAAAAGCCTGCAGAGTCTGGCGGCGGGCAACTATGTGGTGGCGGTGGGGGCGCTGCACCTCTATGGCGAAGATAACCTGCCTGAGATGCTGAAGAGGCCCTGAAAAAAAAGAGAGCCGATAAGATTATCGGCTCGTCAAAGAGGAATTTGTTTATGATTTTGGTTATCGCTCAGCAACCGAATTGCTGGCGCGCGGCCAATTTTCACTCAAAGAACAAAATTCCGCCCCCTTTTTCCATCATTAAGCGTAATAAGATTTTTCTGAGTAAGGAACCCGTATGACGCCCGCCGTAAAATTGCTGGAAAAACAGAAGGTCAGTTTTACCCTGCATCCCTATGAGCATGACAGCAACGAAACCCATTTTGGAGACGAAGCGGTGCGCAAGCTCAATCTGGATGCCCGCCAGGTCTATAAAACGCTGCTGGTCGCCCTTAACGGCGAGGCGAAGCAGCTGGCGGTGGCGATTACGCCGGTTTCGACGCAGCTGGATCTGAAGAAGGTGGCAAAGGCGCTGGGCGCAAAAAAAGCGGATATGGCCGACCCGCAGCTGGCACAGCGGGTCACCGGCTATCTGGTGGGGGGGATCAGCCCGCTGGGACAGAAAAAGCGGCTGCCTACCGTCATCGATCATTCCGCCAGCGCGTTCAGCACCATGTTTATCTCCGGCGGCAAACGGGGGCTGGATATCGAACTGGCACCCGGCGATCTTTCACGACTGCTGGATGCGCCGCTTGCGGATATTGCCCGCCACGATTAAACCCGTGGCTGAGCGCAGAGCTGGTCGATCATCCAGCGCCCCGCCGGACCGGGTGGCGTGCGGCGTGACCAGACCACCTCAACAGCGATATGCTGCGGCCAGCCCGGCAGCGACAGCTCTTTCAACACGCCATGCCCGAATTGTTTCACCAGCCAGCGCGGCAGAATCGTCCAGCCAAATCCCTGTTCCGCCATCTCCAGCAGTAACAGATAGGTGGGCGCAGACCAGATACGCCCCATCGGTTTCGGCTGGTGCGCTTCAACCCAGGTGTTAAGCCGCAGATGCCGAACCGGCTCCAGCTGGCTTTCGCTGAGGATCTCCGCCTGTGCCAGCGGGTGATCGCGATGTAAAAAGATGGCCATCTGTGCTTCAACCTGCAGTCGCGCCACCGCGATATCCACCGGCAGATTGGGTTGCGCCCGCACGACGCCCAGATGAACCCGCCCGGCCTGCAGCAGGTCCAGCACATCCTCATCTTCCGCAATCATGCACTCCAGTTCCAGCTCCGGGTAGCGGGCATCAAGCTGTTTCAGCAGCTGTTCATGATGATCGGTTTGCCAGAAATCGGACATGGCAAAACTGAGCCGGGGCTCAACCCCCTGCGACAGGCGTATCGCCAGCGCATCCAGCCGTTCACTGGCGGCCAGAATCTGCTGAACCTGAGGCAGCACGCGGTGCCCCTGTTCCGTCAGGATAGGCTGACGACCGGCACGGTCAAACAGCGCAAAACCGAGATCGTCTTCTAAACTGGCCACCGCTGCACTGATGGTGGACTGGCTTTTGCCCAGCGCGCGCGCAGCCGCAGAAAAGGAGCCGCTCGCCACCGTCTGCATAAAAGCCTCAAGGGATTCCGGGGAGTATCGCATTCGTTCCATCGCTTTTTCCGATAGGTGTTCATTTTATCTTAGCATTCTGCGATGGGAAAATGCGCCGCATGATTGAAGGAGAAAACACAATGCGTACCCGCTCACTTAAAGAACGTATTCTTCATGCCGTCTGTTTTGAGACGCTGGCGATTCTGACCGTTTCGCCGCTGGCGGCCTGGGTGATGAATAAACCGCTGTTTCAGATGGGATCGCTGGCGATTATGCTTTCAACCGCGGCGATGCTGTGGAACATGATCTACAACGCCGGGTTTGATCGGATCTATGCGCCGGGCGAGAAACGCGGGCCTGTCGTGCGTGCCGTTCATGCGCTGGGATTTGAAGGTGGCTTTATCCTGATCGGTCTGCCGATTGCCGCCCTGATGCTGGATATTACCCTGTGGCAGGCATTTCTGGTGGAAGTGGCCTTTTTCCTCTTCTTCCTGCCGTTTACCCTCGCTTATAACTGGGGCTGGGACCAGCTGCGCGCCCGCTGGATCAGGCGTCGCCACTGCCGGGCATGAGAAAATCGGGAGGCGCAGACGCCTCCCGGTGCGTTCAATGCGTGCGGGCTGTTTCGTTCCCCCACGGCCAGATCCACGCCAGAATCATTTTCGGGTAGTTACGCTTACGCGCTTTTTCGGCCGCCTCATCCCGCGCCCGGATCTGCTCATCGGTCAGATGTACGATCTGGCCTTTGGGCTGATAGTCACTGGCTTTAAGCGGCGAATGGGCGTGAATCCACTCACGCAGTACCTGCGCATCCACCGCTCCGCTGTTGCGATAGCCCGCGTGGTTATCCAGACGCGGATAACCGTCGCCGCCTGCCGCATTAAAGCTGTTGGTCGCCATACGATAGTGCTGCGTCTCCTGCAGCGGCTTGCCGTTGATCATGACGTCGCTGACCTGCTTACCATCCGCGGTCAGGCTGATCCCGGCAAACTGGGCGTAGCCCCCCGTGTCCGGCTGAATATTGGCAACCACATCCAGATATTTTTTGATCTCCGCGCCGGTCAGACTGACAGAGACCACCTGATTGCCAAACGGCTGAACCTGCAGCAGATCGCGCCAGCTGAGCTTGCCCGATTTCAGCGAGGTGCGAATGCCGCCACCACTCATCACGGCAAAATCCGCCTGCGTGTGCGCCATCTGGGCACGCAGAATCAGCTGGCCGAGGTTGGTCTGCTCAAAGCGAACCTGCTCTTTTTCACCGCTGAAGTCGCCGTCGGCGCTGCCAACATTGACGGTTAACTTCGCCTCCGCCCGCTTCTGGAACGGCATCAGCAGTTTCATCATCGCGCTGTTTTTAGGGATCTCCTCCTGCCAGGTGAGCCAGGTTTCGCTGCCATCGGCATTTTTCACCCGATGTTTAAGATTCACCGGCACCAGCTGATACGCCTCCAGCGCCACCTGACCGTTGCGGAAGGTAAAATCGCCGCGTCCGACATATCTGCCCCACTTGTCGGCCTGCATAATCCAGATGCCATTTTGCTTATCAGGCTGGCATGGCTGGCCAGGCTGATAATTTTTCACGCTGACGTTCTCTTTTTCCATACAGACGGCGTCATGCGAATGACCGCCGACAATCAGATTGATTGTCCCGGCGGGCAGGCTGCGCGCCAGGGTGACATCGTCAATGCCGTTGCTGCCATGGTCGCCATCGTCATAGTGACCAAGATGGGTCAGCGCGATAATCACATCCGGCTTTTCTGTGGCGCGCAGTTCGGCCACCGCCTTCACGGCTTCAGCAATCGGATCGCGGAAGTCGGTATCTTTAAGTCCTTCAGGGTTAGCCAGCTTCGCCGTGTCAGGCGTGATCAGCCCGACAACCGCGATTTTCAGTCCGAGACGGTTAAAGACCGCCCAGGGTTTAAACATCCGCTGACCGGTGCTTTTCTGATAGACGTTGGCAGCCAGCAGCGGGAAGCGCGCCCACTTCTCCTGCTTGCGCAGCACCGCAATCGGCTTATCAAACTCATGATTGCCCAGCGCCATGGCGTCATAACCAATCAGGTTCATCGCCCGAAAATCAGGTTCTGCATCCAGCTCGTCAGACTCCGGCACCCCGGTGTTCACATCCCCGGCGGAGAGGATCAGTGCGCCGCCGCCTCTGGCCTGCACGTCATAGCGCATCGTATCCATCAGCGTTTTCTGTGCCGCCAGACCATATTCGCCCTGGTCATTGAACCAGAAATGGCCATGCTCATCGTTTGTGTGCAGCACGCTGAAGCGATAGCTGCGGTCGGCCTGGGCGGCCTGTGAAAACAGCGGAAACAGCGCCATCAGCAGCGCGACGCCCGCCCCTGTCCATTTTGAAAACACCACTGACATTCTCCTTAATTTTCCCCTGACCCGAATTCCCGGCCGCATTGCCCCACTGTGTCGCACATTCTCCCGGCGAACTCAAGGCCAATGCGCATCACGCCAGCTGCACCGGTCCGCGCAATGCCGCCAGCAGAACCGGGGGCGGGCACCGTATCGCAGGCTCCCTGTCTGCCAGCGTCACCTCAACCGGCAGTTCGCTCTATTGTTAACTGATTGTTTACTCCTGCAAAAAGAGGGGCTGGCGGGCTTTAGCCGCTCTGAGAGGCCATTTACCGGCTATTTGCGTCAGACTGCCGGCATTTACTCATGATAATTTTTATTTATCCTGCTCTGGCTGAACCGCAAATTCAGCCAGTATTGCTGATAATGAGCAGAAATGGCCTTCCGATTGTGTAATTGGCTTTTTTTCCGGTTTTTTTACGCTATTCCCGCAAATTGCTCAGCGGAAGGTGTGATTTTACATTAAACTCGTTTGTTACAAGCGGATACATTTGCATACAAGGAGACAGGCATGCATCACACCACCCCGTTGATCACTACCATTGTCGGAGCGCTGGTTCTGGCATTTCTCCTTGGGATGCTGGCGAATCGCCTGCGTATCTCCCCGCTGGTCGGTTACCTGATGGCCGGCGTGCTTGCCGGCCCTTTTACCCCCGGTTTCGTTGCCGATACCAACCTGGCCCCTGAGCTGGCTGAACTCGGCGTTATCCTGCTGATGTTCGGTGTCGGCCTGCACTTCTCAATGAAAGATCTCATGTCGGTAAAGTCGATCGCCATTCCCGGTGCCATCGCGCAAATCGCCGTCGCGACCTTACTGGGAATGGGATTGTCCTGGACGCTGGGCTGGTCATGGATGACCGGCCTGGTCTTTGGCCTCTGCCTCTCTACCGCCAGTACCGTGGTGTTGCTGCGCGCGTTAGAGGAGCGACAGCTGATCGATAGCCAGCGCGGGCAGATTGCGATTGGCTGGCTGATTGTTGAAGATCTGGTAATGGTGCTGACGCTGGTGCTGCTGCCTGCGATTGCCGGCATGATGGAACAGGGCAACGCCAGCGCCGGCCTGCTGGCCTGGGATCTGCTGTGGACCATCGGCAAAGTGGCGGCCTTTATGGTGCTGATGATGGTCGTGGGACGCCGGGCTGTGCCCTGGATCCTCGCCCGCAGCGCGGCGACCGGTTCACGTGAACTCTTTACTCTGGCCGTGTTAGCCCTGGCGCTGGGTATCGCATTTGGCGCGGTTGAATTTTTCGATGTCTCGTTTGCGCTGGGTGCGTTTTTCGCCGGTATGGTGCTAAACGAGTCCGAACTGAGCCACCGGGCGGCACGCGATACCCTGCCGCTGCGCGATGCCTTTGCGGTACTGTTCTTCGTCTCGGTGGGGATGCTGTTTGACCCTTCCATTCTGGTAACGCAGCCGCTGGCCGTGCTGGGTGCGCTGGTGATTATTGTGGTCGGCAAGTCAGTCGCCGCCTGGCTGCTGGTGTCACTGCTCGGCCATTCGCGTCGCACGGCGCTGACCATTTCGGTCAGTCTGGCGCAGATCGGTGAGTTCGCCTTTATTCTGGCGGGTCTGGGTATCTCACTCGGCCTGCTCAGCGATGAGGGGCGCAACCTGGTGCTGGCCGCCGCTATTCTGTCGATTATGCTCAACCCGATTCTGTTTACCCTGCTGGAGCGTTTTCTGGCGAAAACCGAAACCATGGAAGAGCAGACGCTGGAAGAGGCCATCGAAGAAGAGAAGCAGATTCCGGTCGATTTCTGCAATCACGCGGTGATTGTTGGTTATGGCCGGGTGGGCAGCCTGATTGGTCAGAAGCTGCTGGAGGCGAATGTGCCACTGGTGGTGGTTGAAAACTCCCGTCCGCGGGTCGAAGCGCTGCGCGAGCAGGGTATCAAAGCGGTGCTGGGCAACGCGGCCCGCGCTGAAACCATGGAACTGGCGCGCTTGGACTGCGCCCGCTGGCTGTTACTCACGATCCCGAATGGCTATGAGGCGGGTGAAGTGGTCACCGCCGCGCGTGAAAAACACCAGAACATTGAGATTATCGCCCGCGCCCACTACGACGATGAAGTGGAATACATCATGGAACGCGGTGCATCGCGCGTCGTGATGGGTGAGCGTGAGATCGCCAGCAGCATGCTGCAGATCCTGCAGGATGAGATGACGCAGGGCGAGGATTTACAGCCCTGTGATGTAGTACGCTGATTGCTGCTCATAAAGGCCCTGCTGTTCAGAAGGGCCTTTTTTATATCCTGTCGCGACCCGCTTTACCGATCCCAGTAGGACTCTTCCAGGCTGTCCTCGCGTTCCGGCAGTCCGCGGGTTAAACGCGGCGAATGCTGGTTCAGCACCTGATAGCTGACACGGTTGGCGTACTTACACACCTGCGCCAGCGACGAGTAGGTCAGATAAGGACGCGCATGTTTACTGGAGTTGGGCACGTTCAGACTGTGATAGGTGTTGGCGGTAATATCATGCAGTAACGCCGCCAGCGCCCCATCCCCCGCGCCGTTGGTGTTCATGATCTTCTCCGGGCCGCCCATATAAGGCGCGATGTGCGAGAAGACACGCAGCGGCTGCTGGCAATCCTGCTGGCGCATCACCCGGCTGAACTCATACTGATTGAACTCCGCAATCGCGCCAGGCAGCAGCGGGTGGTTGGTTTTGCGTTTGAACTCTTCCTCGGTGTACCCCGCCATATAGAGCCCGATTGGGCCAGCGGTACAGAGCACCAGATCCACCCACTCCAGCGCCATATCCGCGGCGAGCAGCGGATCGGACTCTCCGGTCAGCGCCAGCGCTTCTTCTTCATTCATCGCCACGATGCTGACATGGTCACGCAGGAAGTCACGCCAGAACTGAGGGTTGTCGCCAATCACATGTTTGGTGCCCAGCGTCAGCACCACCGGCACATGATGGCGTTTGGCATACTCAATCGCGCGCAGCGTCGCCTGCGGCATCGGCTCACCCTCGGCACAGCGCACCAGATAGGAGGTCAGCACCAGCGCCGAGGCCCCGGCAATTACGTCTTCCGGCACACTATCCGGATGAAGCTGATTCATCTGACCGGGGCTGATAGCAAAGGTGCGCTCGCCATGCTCGCCAATCAGCGTGAAGCAGCGACCGATCGCGCCATCCACTCCCTGAAGGAAGTTGAGATCTACCCGGCTTGAGGTGTTGCAGAGATAGCGATAGGCGTAGCCGCCAATCTGGATGTTGTTACACATCACGCCCAGCAGGACCGAGCGATCATCGGCCAGCACCGAGAAGTTATGCAGCGTGTTACCGATGGTGCCACCGGCAAACTGATGGGTGATGAGCCCGTCACGCATCAGCTCGCTGTACAGCGCTTCCGCGACATCATTGTCGATGACCAGTGAATGCCCGGCACTCAGGCCGTATCGTGACAGAAAAGCGTCATCGACTTTTGCTTCGATATCCACCAGCGTCTGGTCGATACCCACCACCCAGCTGCCCGCATCAACGTCGGTCTGAGTCGGCTGTAACAGGGGATCGCGTGCGCTGACGGGAAAGTAGTGTTTAGATTTGCGTTTGCCGGGAAATTTCATCGGGAGTGCCGTCTGGAAAAACAGGCGGAGAATGATATCACACTCTCCGCCTCTGCTTTAACGACGTGCGTTGACCAGTTGCACCATCATGTCGATGTGCGCGTCATCGGCGTTCAGTGCGGGAATGTACTCAAACTTTTCGCCGCCGGCGTGCATGAAGATTTCGCAGTTTTCACCACTGATCTCCTCCAGCGTCTCCAGACAGTCTGACGAGAAGCCCGGGCTCATCACCTGAACATGTTTAATCCCCTTCGCAGGCAGGCTTTCCATCGTTTTGTCGGTGTAGGGCATCAGCCAGGGCTCACGGCCAAAACGCGACTGGAAGGTCATCATGTACTGATCCTCACGCAGACCGAGCGCTTTCACCAGGGCCGCTGTGGTATCCGCGCAGCGCTGCGGATAGTCATCACCTTCGTTGGCAAAGCGCTGCGGAATACCGTGGAAGGATAACACCAGCAGATCGGGCTGGCCGTGCCGCGCAAAGGATTGCTCGACAGAGGCTTTCAGCGCGGCGATATAGGCCGGATGCTCGGCGTAGTCGCGGATAAACTGCACCTCAGGCAATGAGCGATACGCTCTGAAGACGCTGGTCAGGCCATCCCACACCGCCGCCACGGTAGAGCAGGAGAATTGCGGATAGAGCGGCAGCACAATCAGGCGGGTCACGCCCTGCGCCATCAGCTTATCCACGGCGCTTTTCAGGCTGGGATTGCCGTAGCTCATACCCAGTTCAACCGGCATATCGACGCGGGCCGCCAGGGCGTCGCGCTGACGCTGGCTATAGACCAGCAACGGCGATCCCCCTTCCATCCAGACCGAAGCGTAGAGCTTCGATACGCGCGGTGAGCGAAACGGCAGAATGACGGCATTGAGAACCGGCCACCAGAGCCAGCGCGGCGCATCGACCACGCGAGGATCGCTTAAAAACTGTTTCAGATAACGTTTAACAGCAGGTGTGGTAGGGGCGTCTGGCGTACCTAAATTAACCAGTAACACGCCGGGCTTATCTTGCCTCATTGGAGTTCCTTGATAACAACGGGGATGCGTGAAAACAGGGAAATTGTAGCGGAATTAGTGGGAGGTAAAAGCAATTACTGCAAAAGGGGCCGGTAATCCCGGCCCCGGTGAGCTTAGCCCAGAATCTTAGCCAGCTCAGCACTCACTTCGGACACCTTACGGGTGCCGTCGATTTTGTGATAGGCGGTGTTGCCCGCTTCCGCTTCTTTGCTGTAGTAAGCAATCAGCGGCGCGGTCATCTCATGGTATTCCACCAGACGCTTACGCACGGTCTCTTCCTGATCGTCTTTGCGCGTGGTGAGCTCTTCACCGGTCACATCATCTTTGCCTTCCACTTTCGGTGGATTGAAGGTGACGTGATAGACGCGGCCTGACGGCGCATGCACGCGACGACCTACGATACGTTCGACGATCAGTTCGTCCGGTACAGCGAACTCCAGCACGTGATCAATGGTGATCCCGGCTTCTTTCATTGCATCCGCCTGAGGAATGGTGCGCGGGAAACCGTCCAGCAGGAAACCGCTTTTGCAATCTTCCTGGGTGATACGCTCTTTAACCAGCGCAATCACCAGCTCATCGGTCACCAGTTTGCCAGCATCCATGATGGCTTTCGCCTGGTTGCCCAACTCGCTGCCTGCTTTCACTGCTGCACGCAACATGTCGCCAGTGGAGATTTGCGGAATGCCGTACTTCTCCATGATGAATTGGGCCTGAGTCCCCTTACCTGCGCCCGGAGCTCCGAGCAGAATAATACGCATTGCGTAAATCCCCTTGCGAATCGCATTGATCTATCTTGAAGGCGAAGAACATACCATTATGACCCGCTCATCACAAGGAAGGGCGCGGATCGCTCAGGGCTACTTTACTGGCTTTATGGCGCGAAACCAGACCCGGCTGGTCTGCCTGACGCTTTTTCAGATTTCATGCCGGTGCCGAGCAAATACTGCAGCCGGCGGCTCAGATAATGGGTCATATTCACGCTTTTTTTACCGCTGCCGCGCACGTTGGCATTCAGCTGCAGCCGCGCCTGCTGCGGCCACTTCACCACGTCATCGGCGTCCGACAGCCTGGCGAACAGCGGTGCCGGGAGCGTAAAGCTGGCAAAGGGCAGACCGGGCTGATGGCTGGAGTTGAGCGACAGCGGCCCTGAAAGTGAAAGCGCATCGACGGTGGCTGCATTGTAAGGCCGCCACTGCGGATCGTTGAGGCGATGCAGCGCCTCGTCGATGGCGGGCAGCGTCAGCCCCTGTTCAAACAGACGCAGTTCACTGCGTACCAGGGTGCTGAAGTCGTGCGTTCTTAGCGCCACCAGCACCAGATCGCTGCAGATCTCCGCATGCCTATCCAGTCGGGTCACAAACAGACGGGCTTCGTCGATCAGTTTGTGATGCAGCACGCTGGCGAAGCTCTCGCTCGCTTCCGTCACGCCGTGGCGTTGGCACTCCCGCAGCGGGCGCACCCGACCATCCGGTAAGTCGACGTGCGGCACCAGCGTGATGTTACCGGCTATCAGGGGGATCGCGGGCAGAACGCTGAGTTCGGTAACCGGATAGTGTGAGGCGTAGCGGGTCTGATTGCGCGTCTGCTCCTGGCGCAGAAACAGCTGAGAGAGCAGCACCTGAGCCACATGCAGTGAGGGGGTAAAGAAGAGGTCAAACTGCTCAAGTTTATAATAACGTGACAGCGCCAGGCGCAACCGATGACGCGCCTCTTCAGACGTTTCAGAGGATAAAGGGCCGTTTGCCATGGCAGTCTCGCTTGAATAATAGTGTGGCGTGAACGCAGGTGAAGCCAGGCGGAATAGCTGTGGAAAATCACAGATAAAAGGATGAGTCAACCCGCCAGAATTTGTCCTGTAGAGTAGGCCAATGCGGCTGGACTTTAAAATGATATAAATTGACAATCCCTGTTAGATTTTTGCACAGGGGATAAGGATGAACGGACTGCCGCCACTGAGAGCGCTGCACTATTTCCACCAGGCAGCCTTGCACAGCAGCTTCAGCGTGGCGGCTGAACATCTGCACGTCACGCACAGTGCTATCAGCCATCAGATTCGCCAGCTGGAGAGCTGGATGGGCAAACCGCTGTTTGTCCGCACTAATGGCCGTGTAAAGCTGACGGCACATGGCGACCGTCTGCTGCTGAGCTGTCAGCAGGCATTCAGTGAATTACGCAGCAGCTGTGAAAATATCCGCACCGGTCTGCTTCAGCAGATTCGCATCTCCTGTGCCCCCAGTTTTTTATCGCAATGGCTGATCCCCCGCATCTCCAGCTTCTATCAGCGCTATCCGGAGATTGAGGTTCACTTTCAGCCGCTGGCTCAGGTTCCTCAACTGCGCAGCGAGCATGTGGATGTGCTGATCCTCAGCCATAGCGAGTCACCTGAACCCGATATTGACGCGATGCTGGTGAGCGAGGATGAGATCGGACCGCTCTGCGCCCCGCATTTCGCTTCACAGCTGCGGGTGGGCGAAGATTTATCGGCAATGCCGTTGCTGCATGCGGATACCCGTCTCCACGCCTGGTCAGAGTGGGCCTCAAAGGCAGGGGTCAGCGGCCGTTTCAGCAGCGGTAAGCACTTTGAGACGCTGACGCTGGCTATTCAGGCGGCACGCAGTGGTCTGGGCGTTCTGATGGCGCCGCGTCTGCTGGTTCGGCGGGAGCTGGAGGAGGGATCGCTGATCGCCCCACTCGGCTTTGTCCCGACCGATCGGGCAACATGGATGATGACGAAGCAGAGTCGCCGTGACGACAGCGAGATCACCCTGTTTCGGGACTGGCTGCGGGATGCCGCACAGCCATAAAAAAAGCCGGTGATGATCACCGGCTTGATGTTGTTGACTCTGCTCTGAACTGCCCTGCTCTACTCTGCTCGGCTCTGCTCTGCTGTCAGATCGAGTTAGCACAGGGAACACGGTCAGATCGGAAAGACGCAAAAGCCGTCATCCCTGACACGCTCGACCCGCGCCATCCCTGGCGCGGGACGCTTTCCTCTTCTGACCGTGTCCCCTGCGCAGCGGGTGCAGGCGTTGCGGTCAGAATCATCCTGCTTTGGCTTTATCAGCCGTCTGAGACCGGTGAAAATACCGGTCTGCGGGTTTAAGCCGTCAGCAGCTGATTCATGCGACGGATAAACTGGTTTGGATCGTCCAGCGTGCCGCGCTCAGCCAGCAGTGCCTGATCCAGCAGCAGCTCAACCCACTCACCGAAGCGTGCTTCATCCTGAGTATCGGCAACACGTTTCACCAGCGGGTGATCCGGGTTGATTTCGAACAGGTACTTCACTTCCGGCACCTCTTGTCCGGCCGCGGCAAACAGCTTCGCCATCTGCGTGGTCATCTCGTTGGCGTCGGTCGTGACAATGGCGGGTGTGTCGGTCAGACGGTGAGTCAGACGTACTTCTTTCACGCGTTCACCCAGCAGATTTTTTACCCGCTCAACAAACGGCTCCAGCGCTTTTTCCGCCTCTTTCTGCTCTTCGGTCTCTTCATCGGCCAGCTTGCTCAGCGACTCGTCCGCTTTGCTCACTGACTGGAAGGTTTTCCCGTCAAACTCGGTGAGGTAGCTCATCATCCATTCGTCTATGCGATCGGAGAGCAGCAGCACCTCAATGCCTTTTTTGCGGAACAGCTCCAGATGCGGGCTGCTCTTGGCAGCGGCATAGCTGTCAGCAGTGATGTAGTAAATCTTCTCCTGACCTTCCACCATGCGGCTGACGTAATCTTCCAGCGAAACGGTCTGTGCCGCGCCGTCGCTCTGGGTGGTCGCGAAACGCAGCAGCTTCGCGATCGCTTCCTGATTCGCGTGATCTTCTGCCGGGCCCTCTTTCAGCACCAGACCGAACTCTTTCCAGAAGGTCTGATACTTCTCACTGTCATCTTTCGCCAGTTTTTCCAGCATCTGCAGGGTACGTTTGGTCAGCGCACCGCGCAGGCTCTGCGTGACGCGGCTGTCCTGCAGGATCTCACGGGAGACGTTCAGCGGCAGATCGCTGGAGTCAATCAGGCCACGCACAAAGCGCAGGTAGTTCGGCATAAACTGCTCAGCGTCATCCATGATAAAGACGCGCTGTACATAGAGTTTCAGGCCATGCTTCTGATCGCGGTTCCACATATCGAACGGCGCGCGCGCCGGAATGTAGAGCAGGCTGGTATATTCCTGCTTACCTTCCACCCGATTGTGGCTCCACGCGACCGGATCGCTGAAGTCGTGGGCGATGTGCTTGTAGAACTCGTTGTACTCTTCATCGCTGATGTCAGATTTGTTGCGGGTCCACAGCGCCTGGGCTTTGTTGATCTTCTCCCAGTGCGTCGTGTCGCTCTCTTCATCTTTGCTTTCGATCTCAACCGGCAGCGCGATGTGATCGGAGTACTTGCTGATGATGTTGCGAACGCGCCAGACATCCAGAAACTCATCTTCGCCTTCGCGCAGATGCAGGGTGATCTCGGTCCCGCGGTCGGCTTTCTCAATCTCCGCCAGGGTATATTCACCCTCGCCTGCTGACTCCCAGAAAACCCCTTCATCGGCTGAGGCGCCCGCGGCACGGGTGCGCACGGTCACTTTATCCGCCACGATAAACGCGGAGTAGAAGCCCACGCCAAACTGACCGATCAGCTGGCTGTCTTTCGCCTGGTCAGAACCCAGGGATTCAAGGAAAGATTTGGTGCCTGATTTGGCGATAGTCCCGAGGTTCTCAATCACCTCATCACGACGCATACCGATACCGTTGTCGCTCAGCGTCAGGGTACGGTTGTCCTTATCAACAGAGAGACGAACGTGCAGCTCGCCATCACCTTCATACAGGCTGGAATCTGACAGGGCGCGGAAGCGCAGTTTGTCTGCCGCATCCGAGGCGTTGGAGATCAGCTCACGCAGGAAAATCTCTTTGTTTGAATAGAGAGAATGGATCATCAGGTGCAGAAGTTGTTTTACTTCCGACTGAAAGCCACGGGTCTCTTGTCCTTTCATGGTCATTGCTACCTCAACAAAACAGGTTGAACAAACGTTGAGGTTGATGTGGGGATGACGGGGGGATTTTCAAGCCGGTGTCTGTCACAACACCGGCAAGTGATTAAAATTTAAACTTCTGGCGACCCGCCAGTGAATGGGAGAGCGTGGTGCCATCGACCATCTCCAGCTCACCGCCCACCGGCACGCCGTGCGCGATTCGGCTGGCGCTGACGCCATACTGGCCACAGAGCTCCGCGATATAGTTCGCGGTCGCCTCACCTTCCACCGTCGGGTTGGTGGCGAGGATCACTTCCTGCAGGGTTTCACTCTCCAGACGCTGCTCCAGACGATCCAGACCGATGTCGGCCGGACCGATCCCGTCGAGCGGCGAGAGATGGCCCATCAGGACAAAGTAGCGACCGCCAAACTGGCCGGTCTGCTCAATGGCGTGGATATCCGCCGGGCTTTCCACCACGCAAATCTGACCGTTCTGCTGACGCCGTGGGTTGGCGCAGATCGTGCAGATTTCCTGCTCGGTGAAGGTGCGGCAATCGGCACAGTGACCAATCTCCGACATCGCCCGGGTCAGCGCCTGTGCCAGCCGCATGCCCCCGCTGCGATCGCGCTGCAGCAGCTGAAACGCCATGCGCTGAGCCGACTTCGGCCCCACGCCGGGCAGACAGCGCAGCGACTCCATCAATGATTCAAGCAGTGGGCTGGTTTGCATCAGAATGGCATCTTAAAGCCTGGCGGCAGCTGCATGCCTGAAGAGACAGAAGCCATCTTCTCTTTCTGGGTTTCGTCAATGCGACGTGCGGCGTCGTTGAACGCTGCGGCAACCAGATCTTCCAGCATGTCTTTATCATCTTCCAGCAGGCTGGGATCGATTTCCACGCGACGGCAGTTGTGCGCGCCGTTAATGGTGACTTTTACCAGGCCAGCACCGGACTCACCGGTCACTTCAAGCGCGGCGATCTCTTCCTGAACTTTGGCCATTTTGTCCTGCATCTGCTGGGCCTGTTTCATCAGGTTGCCCAATCCGCCTTTACCACCAAACATAGTTTTCTCTCTCAGCTAAGGCTACAACGCTATCGTGACGATAGCAGCAGCGTGTTCAAACAGGTCGGATACTCTCCTCATCCAGATCGGCATCGAAAAATCGCTGTAGCGTCTGGATGTGGGTATCACAGGTGATCGACTGACGCGCCTGCGCCAGTTTCTCTTCGTAAATGGCCTGACGCCACTCCAGTGGCGTCAACACCGATGAATTATCGTCTTCAACTACCGAGAGTTCAACTCTCTGCCCGGCGTGCTGACTCAGCGCCTCGCTTAACACCTGCTGCGCCGACGCTGAATTAAGATGCCGCTGGCTGCTGCGCAGATGCAGGCAGACGCCGCTTTCGGTCACCTCTTTCCACGCGTTTAAGGCCAGCTGCTGAACCAGCTTCGGCAGCGGCAGGAGAGCGATTTCTGCGGCCCAGGGATCGCGCTGCTGCGCCTCTTCCGCCAGACGGGCCGCCAGCTCAGGGGTTTTCTCATGCTCCAGCGCAGAACGCAAGGCCTTTGGCGTCGCCACCGGCTCCGCCACTTCCTCCGTCTGATTCACTGCCTTCCAGCGGTATGCTTCCTCTTTTACCGGCGCGGCAGGCTCGCGATCGCGAATCCGCTGCTGACTGCGCTCGGTAACGGAAGCCAGCCGCTCCAGCGCGGAGTTGGCCGGCCGCGCACCTGGCGCCGCCGGCTCACTCTTTTTTGGTTTGTTCGCTCCCTGACGCAGCAACTGAGTGCGCGCCTGCAGGAGCTGGCTGGTGGAACTCGACAGCGCGCTGTCCGGTGCGGCATCGGGCGGTGGCGAACGCGGTGGCTCCGCGTCGGGTGCCGCCATCTGTGGCTGCGCGGCAACCGGCTCCGGCGTTGCGGCTGGCTGCGGCTGTGCCGTCTGCGGCGGTGTCGCAGCGGCCGGTGACGGCGTGGCCGGTTGTGGGGTAGCTGGTGCCGCTGATGTCGATCCCGCAGCCGATCGCTGTGCCGGGGCCACTGGCGACATCTGCTCGGTTAATGCGGGACGCGCAATGGGTTCCGCCACGGCGGCTTTCGGATGAAACGCCAGTGCACGCAGCAGCGTCATCTCCACCCCCATGCGGCGGTCGGGCGCAATCGGCAGATCCTTGCGCCCCATCAGCAGGGTCTGATAGTAGAGCTGCAGATCGGCGGGCGGCACCACCCGGGCCAGTTCCCGCAAACGAAGCGCGCTGCTCTCGTCATCATCGTTGAGTGAGGCGGGCAGCAGTTGCACCATCGCAATCTGATGCAGCAGGCGCAGCATTTCTACCAGCAGCGCCTCCCACTCGACGCCGCGAGACGCCGCCTGACTCAGCAGGTTCATTACCTGCTGACCGTCACCCTCGACCAGCGCCTCCAGCAACCCCAGCGGCTGCTCATCATCCAGCGTGCCAAGCATGACGCTGACCGTGCTGCTGGTCACCGCCCCCTGCCCCATGGCAATGGCCTGGTCAGTGAGGCTCAGCGCATCGCGCATACTGCCATCGGCAGCCCGTGCCAGGAGTTGCAGCGCACGGGTTTCACTCTCAATCTGTTCCTGCTTCAGGACATGCTCAAGCTGCTGACGGATTTGATCGACATCCAGCGCCTTGAGGTGAAACTGCAGACAGCGCGAAAGGATGGTCACCGGCAGTTTCTGCGGATCGGTCGTGGCCAGTAAAAACTTAACGTGTGAAGGCGGCTCTTCCAGCGTCTTTAACAGCGCATTGAAGCTGTGACGTGACAGCATGTGCACTTCATCGATCAGATAGACTTTGAAGCGGCCACGCGCCGGGGCGTACTGCACGTTGTCGAGCAGATCGCGGGTGTCTTCAACTTTGGTGCGTGATGCGGCGTCAATCTCGATCAGATCGACAAAGCGGCCCTGCTCGATTTCCCGGCAGTTGTCACACTGACCACAGGGTGTCGCGGTGATACCGGTTTCGCAGTTAAGGCCTTTGGCCAGCAGACGCGCAATGGTGGTTTTCCCGACGCCGCGGGTGCCGGAGAAGAGATAAGCATGATGGATGCGTCCCAGAGACAATCCATTCGCCAGCGCGGTCAGAACATGTTCCTGACCGACAACATCAGCAAAAGCCTGGGGACGCCATTTTCGCGCAAGTACCTGATAGCTCATGTGGATTCGACGAAGTTGGATGGAAAGATGAGCGCAGACGCTCTGCAACCCCTGTATAAGATTGCAGTAGTCTATCAGCTACGCTTTTGCCTGGCACTCGTTATCTTGACGCCAGGGGCGTGACGGCCTCGCGCGGGAGCAAGGCCGGAAGAGTGGCTTAGTGGCCGGGGAATTTAACCAGGCTGTAGCTCTCAACGCCCAGGGCAGTCAGACGCGATTCACCGGTCAGGTCGAACAGATTAATGATGAACGCCGCGTCTTTCACTTCACCGCCTGCACGACGAATCAGTTTCACCGTCGCTTCGATCGTGCCGCCGGTCGCCAGCAGGTCATCGACCACCAGCACCACGTCGCCAGGCTGAATGGCATCTTTGTGCAGTTCCAGCTGATCGGTGCCGTACTCCAGCTCATAGGCTTCGCTGTAGGTTTCACGAGGCAGTTTGCCCGGCTTACGCACCGGCACAAAACCGACGCCGAGGCCCAGCGCCACCGGTGCGCCAAACAGGAAACCGCGCGCTTCCGTGCCGACCACTTTGGTGATGCCTTTATTACGGTAACGCTCAACCAGCAGCGCAATCGACGCGGCATAGGCTTTGGGATCTTCCAGCAGGCTGGTGACATCGCGGAACAGGATGCCTGGCTTAGGATAATCGGGGATGCTTTTGATGCTGTTTTTAATGAATTCAAGCTGCTGCGCAGTGTCGGTCATGATGATACGCCTGGTAAAAAATTCTGTTTCGCGCAGCTTCAAAAGCGCTAATACCTGGTAAAAGGCTCAGCGGAAGTTAATTCACAAAGGGAAGCCACGCACGAAGACGCCCAAATCTAAGCAAATGACCGGCTAATTGCAACTTTATCCGGGTGGCGGCGGTGCGTCCGCTGTTTCTGCCACCACCGGAATCCGCCACATAAACAGCAGCAGTGCGGCCAGCATGATCAGCAGCATGACGCGAACCCAGACCTGGTGTACCAGAAACAGGGAGAGGCTAAAGGTCGCCACGATCAGACAGATGGCACGCACTTTGGCACCCGGCGGCATGGCGCGATGCTGCTGCCAGTGGCGCAGATAGCGGCCAAAAGGCGATTTCCACAGCAGCCAGTGATGAAAGCGCGGCGATGAGCGGGCGAAACACCAGGCTGCCAGCAGCATGAATGGCGTGGTAGGTAATAAAGGTAATACAATGCCCAGCGTTCCCAGCACAATGGCCAGCCAGCCGAAGGTTAATAACAGAATGCGTTGCATAAATGCCGCCCAGCTCTTTCTTCATTTGCTTACGTTAGCACAGTTGAGCCTGCCGCGATGAGGGCGATCGCCATTCAGCAGCAGCGATTGCAGCAGCTTGTTCTCACCCTGCGTGAGACCCTGGCACGTCACCCGGACGGCGTCTGCCGCCTGCCACGTTTTGACAGCCAGCTGTTCCACACCAAAGGCACCCGGCTGGCGGATTATCTGCAGGAAGTGGAGCTGAATTTCGCCCGTCTGTGCGACAGCAGCCAGGATCTGTCTCGCAGCCGCTGGCTGGCGGAACGCCTGGTCGATCAGATTGCGGCTCTGCAACGTGAGGTGGGTACCCAGCAGTTGCGTCTGCGACGTGAACAGCCGGTGCAGGGATCCGCTCCGACAAAATATCAGGAGTACCGTGAATTTGAGCGGCGTCTGCTGGCGATGATCGATCAGCGTGAGCAGCGTCTGGCCTTGGCGGAAACCCTGATGATTCAGCAGCAGCTGAAGCAGGAGCTGGAAACGTTAGAGGGTCGGCTGGCTCGCTGCCGTCAGGCCATTCGCTCGGTGGAGTGGGCGGCCTCACTGCGCGGCAGCGAATAAAGCGCGGCGCGACAAAAGCGCTTCTATACTGGGTGTGATTCTGCGCGGAGAAGAACAATGGGCTTATTCACCTGGCTGTTATGCGGGCTGCTACTAGGGTTGCTGAAACGTCTGCTGCTGCCGGGACGCCCTGGCGGGCTGGTGGCCACCCTGACACTGTCGATGATCGGCGCCCTGATTGGCGGCTATATTGCGACGTACTTTGAACTGGGTTCACTGGCCACGGTGCACATCGGCGCGCTGGGGATGGCCATTGCAGGTGCGCTGCTGATGTTGATGGTCGTGGCCCGATTACGTATATAGGAGAAGCGATGTCACTGGAAAATGCTCCTGACGACGTCAAACTGGCCGTCGATCTGATTCAGCTGCTGGAAGAGCATCAACTGCCGGTGGAGACGGTGCTCTCAGCGCTGGCCATGGTGCAGCGCGACTTCGAGAACAAACGCGACCGTCAGCCCGATTAATGGCGGGCGGTCAGCGTCGGGCTGAGGCACAGCATATCGATAAAGGCATTTACCAGCGTCGGCGCGTCGGCGGCTAAATCAAAGCTCTCTGGCGCGAACAGCCAGCTTTCCATCATGCCGTTGACATACCCACGCAGAATAATGGCGGCCTGCCGCGTGCTGAGCGTGCCCGGAAGCTGTTCCGCTTCAATACACTGACGCAGGACATCTTCGATTTTGTCGTAGCACTCCAGCAACAGGCTCTGCTGCATACTCTTCATCGCCGACATTTCGCCAACAAATTCGCATTTGTGGAAAATGATCTCCATTAAGGCGCGGCGCTGAGGATCCTTTGCTGTCGCTTCAAAGATATAGACCAGCATTGCACGCAACACAGAGAGTGGATCACCAGGGTATTTTGTCTGATACTCAAGTTCCACATCATCCAGACCGGCATCACAACGAAGCCATATTTCATGTAAGAGATCGGCTTTATTTTTGAAGTGCCAGTAGATTGCCCCGCGCGTCACACTGGCAGCGGTTGCAATATCGGCCAGAGACGTGGCTGAGACGCCCTGCTGCGAAAACAGAACAAGGGCGGCATCAAGAATTTGATGCCGCGTTTCAAGTGCTTGCGTTTGGTTTTTCGTGCCATAGGGGGCTTTTTTTACAAACGGGTAAGTTTACATACATTTGTGAATGTATGTACCATAGCACGACCTGCGACTTGACACAGCAATGGGTTTTTCAGTTTGTGATCCATTGACCAATTGATATCGGACACTAGAGGTTTATTTATGAATAAAATCAGAGGATTATCGCCTCTGGCGGCCGTCCTGATGCTATCAGGCAGCTTTTTGTTAACAGGATGTGACAACAATAAATCCGAACAAGCCGCCCAGCAACCGCCAGAAGTGGGTGTCGTGACCCTGAAAACTGAACCCCTGAAAATTTCGACTGAACTTCCAGGCCGTACCTCAGCCTATCGCGTGGCTGAAGTGCGTCCGCAGGTTTCCGGTATCATTCTCAAGCGTAACTTTATTGAAGGCAGTGATATCAAAGCCGGTCAGTCTCTCTATCAGATCGACCCGGCCACCTATCAGGCTGCTTATGACAGCGCGAAAGGCGATTTAACCCAGGCACAGGCCAACGCCCGTATCGCTCAGCTGACCGTTAAGCGTTACAAGCCACTGCTCGGCACGAAATATATCAGTCAGCAGGATTACGACACGGCGGTTGCCACGGCTGCGCAGAATGACGCAGCGGTCCAGGTGGCAAAAGCCAACGTGGAAACGGCCCGCATTAATCTGGCCTACACCAAAGTCACCTCCCCTATCAGTGGCCACATCGGCAAATCGTCAGTCACCGAGGGTGCGCTGGTTCAAAGCGCCCAGACCACCGCGCTGGCGACCGTGCAACAGCTTGACCCGATGTATGTCGATGTGACCCAGTCGAGCGAAGATTTCATGCGCTTACGTTCAGAGCTGGAATCAGGTCAGCTGAAGCAGACCGATGGCAAAGCCAGCGTGACCCTGCTGATGCAGAACGGCAGCACTTTTGCGCAGAAGGGAACACTGGAGTTCTCTGACGTCACCGTCGATGAGACCACCGGCTCCATCACCCTGCGTGCCATTGTCCCGAACCCGGACCATACCCTGTTACCGGGCATGTTTGTGCGCGCGCGTCTGGAGGAAGGGACCAATCCGAATGCGTTGCTGGTTCCGCAACAGGCGGTCACCCGCACGCCAACAGGCCAGGCGACGGTCATGGTGGTCGGCGCAGCCAACAAAGTTGAATCGCGTCAGGTCACAACCTCACAGGCGATTGGCGACAAATGGTTAGTCACCGACGGCGTTAAAGCGGGTGAACGTGTGATCAGCACAGGTCTGCAGCGAGCCAAGCCGGGCGCACAGGTTACCCCACAAGAAGTCTCAGACGATGCGAAAGCGGCACCCGATTCTAAGCCGCAGTCTGACAAGTCATCGTCATAACAGGAGCCGTTGATTCATGGCTAAGTTCTTTATCGATCGCCCCATCTTTGCGTGGGTGCTCGCCATCATCATCATGCTGGCCGGTGCGCTGTCGATTCTCAAACTCCCGATCGAGCAATATCCCAATGTTGCGCCGCCGGCGATTGAGATTCAGGCCTCTTACCCTGGTGCGGATGCGAAAACGCTGCAGGACACGGTGACCCAGGTCATTGAGCAGAATATGAACGGTATCGATGGACTGATGTATATGTCCTCGAGCAGTGACTCATCCGGTACCCTGACCCTGACCATCTCCTTTGAGTCAGGCACGGATGCAGACATCGCGCAGGTTCAGGTGCAGAACAAACTGCAGCTGGCGATGCCACTGCTGCCGCAGGAAGTTCAGCAACAGGGGATTCAGGTTAAAAAATCCTCCAGCAGCTTCCTGATGGTCGCCGGCTTCATCAGCGACGATGACAATATGACTCAGAATGATATTTCTGATTATATTTCCTCGACCATTAAAGATCCGCTGAGCCGTACCAAAGGTGTCGGTGATACCCAGGTGTTTGGTGCGCAGTATGCAATGCGTATCTGGATGGACCCGCACAAGCTCAATAACTACAACCTGACGCCGGTTGACGTGATCAGCGCGCTGAACACGCAGAACGCCCAGGTTGCCGCCGGTCAGTTAGGCGGGACACCGCCGGTGCCGGGACAGCAGCTTAACGCCTCTATCATTGCGCAGACCCGCCTGACCTCGACCGAGGAGTTCGGCAAAATCCTGCTGAAAGTGAATGAGGATGGTTCACAGGTTCGCCTGCGTGACGTGGCAAAAATCGAGCTCGGTGCAGAAAACTACGAGATCATTGCCCGTTATAACGGCCGGCCCGCGTCCGGTATCGGTATCAAACTGGCAACCGGCGCCAACGCCCTGGATACCGCGAATGCGGTGAAAGCAGAACTGGCGAAGATGCAGTCCACCTTCCCGGCCGGGATGAAAGTGGTTTACCCTTACGACACCACGCCATTCGTTAAGATCTCTATTTTCGAAGTGGTGAAAACGCTGGCTGAAGCCATCGTGCTGGTGTTCCTGGTCATGTACCTGTTCCTGCAGAACTTCCGCGCGACGCTGATTCCGACTATCGCCGTGCCGGTGGTGTTGCTCGGCACCTTCGCCATCATCAGCATTTTTGGCTACTCGATAAACACCCTGACGCTGTTCGGGATGGTGCTGGCTATCGGCCTGCTGGTGGATGACGCCATCGTGGTGGTGGAGAACGTTGAGCGCGTGATGCAGGAAGAGGGCTTGCCGCCAAAAGAGGCGACCAGGCGTTCTATGGAGCAGATTCAGGGTGCGCTGGTCGGTATCGCGCTGGTGCTGGCCGCGGTATTTATCCCGATGGCGTTCTTTGGTGGTTCGACCGGTGTGATTTACCGTCAGTTCTCGATCACCATTGTGTCAGCCATGGCGCTGTCGGTGCTGGTTGCCCTGATTCTGACCCCGGCACTCTGCGCCACCATACTGAAGCCGGTGAAAAAAGACGGTCACGGTAAAACGACCGGCTTCTTCGGCTGGTTTAACCGGATGTTCGACAAAAGTACCAATCACTACGTCGACAGCGTTGGCCACATCATTCGCAGCACCGGTCGTTATATGGTGATCTACCTGGTCATCGTGGTCGGCATGGCGTATCTGTTCATGCGTCTTCCCTCTTCATTCCTGCCGGAAGAGGACCAGGGATTACTGCTGGCTCAGGCGCAGCTGCCTGCGGGCGCTACGCAGGAACGCACCCAGAAAGTGCTGGATCAGGTCACCGACTACTTCCTGACGCAGGAGAAAGACACGGTTAAATCGGTGTTTACCGTTAACGGCTTCGGCTTTGCCGGTCGCGGACAGAACACCGGTATTGCTTTCGTCAGCCTCAAGCCGTGGGATGAGCGAACCAGCAGCGACATGAAGGTACCGGCGATTGCCGGGCGTGCGATGAAGGCGCTGGGTGCCATCAAAGATGCGATGGTCATCCCCTTCAACCTGCCAGCCATTATCGAACTGGGTAACGCCACCGGCTTCGACTTTGAGCTGATTGACCAGGCCAACCTGGGCCACGAGAAACTGACCGAAGCGCGTAATCAGCTGTTCGGCATGATTGCCCAGCATCCTGACACTCTGGTGGGTGTGCGTCCTAACGGTCTGGAAGATACGCCGCAGTACAAGCTGATCATCGATCAGGAGAAAGCACAGGCGCTGGGCGTATCGTTAAGCGATATCAACACCACGCTCGCGGCCTCCTGGGGTGGCTCCTACGTCAACGACTTCATCGACCGTGGTCGCGTGAAGAAAGTTTACGTCATGGGTAAAGCGGACTCCCGTATGCTGCCGGACGATATCGGCAAATGGTACGTGCGCAACAGCAATGGAACGATGGTGCCTTTCTCCGCCTTCTCGACGGCGAAGTGGCAGTATGGTTCACCACGTCTTGAGCGTTACAACGGTCTGCCTGCGATGGAAATCCTGGGTCAGGCTGCGCCAGGTAAGAGCTCCGGTGCCGCCATGGATCTGATGGAGCAGCTGGCGGAGAAACTGCCTGCGGGTATCGGCTATGACTGGACGGGCATGTCTTACCAGGAACGTCTGTCGGGCAACCAGGCGCCTGCGCTCTATGCCATCTCGCTGATTGTGGTCTTCCTGTGTCTCGCCGCCCTGTATGAGAGCTGGTCGATTCCGTTCGCGGTTATGCTGGTGGTTCCGCTGGGGGTTATCGGTGCGCTGATCTTCACCACCCTGCGTGGCCTGAGTAACGACGTCTACTTTGTGGTGGGGTTACTGACAACCATTGGCCTCTCGGCGAAGAACGCCATCCTTATCGTCGAATTTGCTAAAGATTTGATGGATAAAGAGGGCAAAGGCCTGGTGGAATCGTCGCTGGAAGCCTGTCGTATGCGTCTGCGTCCGATCCTGATGACGTCACTGGCGTTTATTCTCGGGGTACTGCCGCTGGCGATCAGTACCGGTGCCGGTTCCGGTTCGCAGAACGCCGTGGGTACCGGCGTTATCGGCGGCATGGTTACCGCGACCGCGCTGGCTATCTTCTTTGTTCCGGTGTTCTTCGTGGTGGTTCGCCGCCGCTTCAGTAAGCACAAAGAGGAACCGCGCAGCGCTGAGCCGGTTGAGCACAACCAGACTCACTAAGCAGTAACACCTCTGAGGCCGCGCAAGCGGCCTTTTTTTTACCCTTCAGTTTCGCCCTCCTCTTCCCCTCGCCTTTCTGCCATCAGCAGACGTTGCATTCCGTTCCGCAGCGGCGCATAATATTGTTATATTATAACATTACATAGGTGTGCATTATGAAAGCAAATATCCATCCTCACTATCGCCCGGTGGTCTTCCATGACACCTCAGCTGACGTTTACTACAAGATCGGCTCGACCATTAAAACCGACCGCACCGTAGAGTTTGAAGGTGAAACGCTGCCCTACGTCACGCTGGATGTGTCGTCGGCTTCACACGTTTTCTACACCGGTAAACAGAAAGGTTTCGCTAAAGAGGGCAGCACCGCGCGCTTTAACCAGCGCTTCGGGCGCTTCCTGGGTCGTAAATAGAGGAGAGGGTCATGCAGGTATTAAGCTCGCTGCGTTCCGCAAAAAATCGCCATCGGGATTGCAGGGTGGTTCGTCGCAAGGGGCGTATTTACGTCATCTGCAAAACGAATCCGCGCTTTAAAGCCGTACAGGGAAGAAAGAAGAAACGCTAGTGTGTGTCGTGATGACTGGCCGGGCTTGCCCGGCCTTTTTTATGCTTACTGCATGCTCTTCAGCATGGCGTTCACGTTGTGCTTAAAGGCAGCCTGATAGGTCGGTGCCGGACCAGAAGCCGGGGACAACGCCTCCGGATAGAGCTCACCGCCCGGCTCCGCTCCCGTAGCGCTGGCGATCTGTTTAACCAGACGCGGATCGGTCTGGTTCTCAATGAAATAGCGGGTGATGTGCTGCTGTTTCAGCTGGGTGATCAGATCACCGACGTTGCTGGCACTCGCTTCTGCTTCGGTAGAGAACCCGACGGGCGCCAGGAACGTCACGCCATAGCGCTGGCCAAAGTAGCCAAAGGCATCATGGCTGGTCAGCACCTTCCGCTTCTCCACAGGAATTTTATCAAACGCCGTCTTTGCCCAGCTATCCAGCGCCTGTAACTGCTGAATGTAATTCTGTCCGCGCTGACGGATCGCCGCAGCATCCTCGGGGTCGGCTTTGACCAGCGCATTCATCACGTTGGTCGCATAGATCACGCCGTTCTGCATGCTGTTCCAGGCGTGCGGATCGGTGATGGTTTTGCCCTCCTCTTCCATGCTGCGCGTGGTGACACCCGCAGAGGCGACCACCGGCTGACCGTGATAACCGGAAGCGCTGACCAGGCGGTCCATCCACCCTTCCAGTCCCAGCCCGCTGACAAAGACCAGATCCGCTTTTGCCAGCGCCTGGCTGTCCTGCGGCGTCGGTTCAAACGTATGGGGATCGCCATCCGGCCCTACCAGACTTTTCACCTTCACATGATCGCCTCCCACCTGGCTGACGATGTCTGCCAGCACGGTAAAGCTGGCGACAACGTCTACGGTTTTTGCCATCGCCAGCGGCGTGGCGAACAGCGCAGCGAGCGCCAGACTAACCGGTAATTTTTTCATAGATACCCCTTAAGATTAATGGCGGCGTAAAATTCCGCCGCACGGTCCTGTCAGAATCGAGAGGAAGAAGAGCATGGCGGCGCTCAGCACCACGGCGGGGCCGGCCGGCAGCGAGAAGTGCCAGGAGAGCATCAGGCCCGCCAGCGCAGAGAGGGTTGCCATGAAGATGGCGATGGCCAGCATCGCCGCAAGATGACGGCTCCAGAAACGGGCGCTGGCAGCGGGTAACATCATTAAACCCACCGACATCAGCGTGCCCAGCACCTGAAAGCCCGCGACCAGGTTCAGCACCACCAGCATTAAAAACAGGCCATGCACCAGCGGCGCGCTCCATTTCCCCTGCGCCCGCAGAAAGTCACCGTCAAAGGCATCGATGACCAGCGGGCGATAGATCACCGCCAGCATGATCAGCGTAAAGGCCGCGATGCCCCCGACCAGCAACAGCGCCGCGTTGTCGACCGCCAGCAGCGAGCCAAACAGAACGTGCAGCAGATCCACGCTTGAGCCGCGCAGTGAAACCAGCGTGACGCCCAGCGCCAGTGATCCAAGGTAGAATCCGGCAAAACTGGCATCCTCTTTCAATGGCGTGTAGCGACTGACTGCGCCAGAGAGCAGCGCGACCGCCAGCCCGGCAATCAGGCCGCCGATACCCATGGCCACCAGTGAGAGGCCGGAGATCAGATAGCCAATGGCCGCACCCGGCAGCACCGCATGGGATAAGGCGTCACCAATCAGGCTCATACGACGCAGTGAGAGGAACACACCGAGTGGCGTGGCACTGACGGCGAGCGCCAGGCAGGCCACCAGCGCTCGCCGCATAAAGCCAAATTCGATAAAAGGCTGAATCAGGGTCACGAGGCTCGACTCCGTGCCAGGACATCGGACCGGAAGGTATCGCTGAGATGGTGTTCATCCATCGACAGGACGTTACTGAAGTAACGCGCCACCAGCGGGCGGTCATGCAGCACCACCAGCAGAGTGGTGCCTGCCTGCTGCTGCTGCTCCAGAATCGACATCAGCAGGGTAACCGTCTGGCTGTCTATGCCGTTAAAGGGTTCATCCAGCAGCCAGAGCGCGCTGCGCTGTAGCATCAGCCGGGCAAACAGGACGCGCTGAAGCTGCCCGCCCGAGAGGGTGGCCGGTTGCGCGTCCGCATAATCGCTCATCTGAACCGCCTCCAGCGCCTGCCCGATTTCCCGCCGCAGTGACCGGTTAATGCCGCCAAACCAGCCGCAGCGTGGCCAGCAACCCATGGAAACCAGTTCGAAAACCGTCAGCGGAAAGCGGGTCTCAAGTTCGGTGCGCTGTGGCAGCCAGCCGATATCCCGGCGCGCCACCTGCAGTTCGCAGCGTCCGCTTACCGGCGGCAGTAAGCCCGCAATGGTTTTCAGCAGGGTCGATTTCCCGCTGCCGTTTGCACCGACCAGCGCAGTCATGGAGCCTGCTGCGAGCTGACCCGTGATCGCCGGGGTGACCCCCTCTCCCTGGTAGCCTGCACGCAGTGCGTTAAATCGGATCATGCACTGATCCCCCAATATATCGCGACAGCCAGCAGCGCGATGATCAGCAGGGCGACGCTCAGCCGTCCGCCCAGCGACATAAGTAATCCACTCTGACGCATCAGTTTACCAATATGTTATAACATAACAATAAGGATACCGGATGCAGCCTGCGGTTCAAGAGCGGAATGTGTTTCAAAAGGTATCGGGAGTCCGGCGGCCCCGGGGGCGTTTAAGCCACACCCGCCGCACCGCTTTGCTGGCAAAACTCAGAAAATGACAGTTTTGTGCTTTACTGGCTTGCAAACCTGTTGCGTAAAACCAATGATAGGTTTATTAACGGTTAGGAGTAGACAAGATATGCTGTCACGGATTGAATGTGATATTGCGATGGGTGAAACAGACTGCGCAAAAATAGCTGAAGTTGTTCAGCGGAATATTCTCAAAATATCAGATTTGCTGACAGGGGATTTACGCTGGTACGCTCAGAATGCGCAGTTAGTACCAGACAGTTTAAAAATAGTTTCCGTTGAATACCTGGATCTGAATAGTTTTAAATTACTTTACGATTTTCAGTGGAATTTATTTAGTCCCTGTCAGGATCTGAATGAAACGGTGACCCAAACGGAGCGGGTAAATTTTTACATTAAGCCCGGTGCGCTTGAGTTTGATGTGATAGACAACCAGCAACCCTCTCCGGGTGATGAATTGTAATATTTAGTAATTGAGATGAGCAGAACTAATGGTTTTACACTATCTTTAACGTATCCCGTTTAATAACCACCTGAAAGATCGCTTCCTGGCCGCTTTATCCGAACTCGCCGCCCTGCGGCAACTGTGCAAGCTATGGAGGGGAAAAAGATGGACGAATACTCACCAAAACGGCATGATATTGCCCAGCTGAAATACCTGTGTGAGAGCCTGTTTGACGACAGCATGGCAACATTGACTGACAGCCACCATGGCTGGGTAAATGATCCCACTTCTGAAAGCAATCTGCACCTGAACGATCTGATTGAACATATCGCTTCGTTCACCATGAATTACAAAATTAAACACGTTGAAGATGAAGCGCTGATTTCGCAAATCGATGAATATCTTGATGATACTTTTATGTTATTCAGTAACTACGGTATCAATAATCCTGATCTTCAGCGGTGGCAACGTTCAGCAAAACGCTTATTTAATCTGTTCACTGAAGAGTGCGCTTTTCTCCAGCAACCGAGCCATTCATTATAGTACAGACGTGAGAACGCTTTATTTATGAACAAAACACTGACAAAAACTGATTATTTGATGCGACTGCGTCGCTGTCGCTCCCTGGATACCCTGGAGCGGGTGATCGAAAAGAATAAGTATGAATTACCGGAAGATGAATTAGCGGTATTCTATTCGGCAGCTGACCATCGTCTGGCCGAGCTGACGATGAATAAGCTCTACGATAAAGTACCGGGTTCGGTCTGGAAGTTTGTCCGCTAATCTGCTCACCTGCATCTGACGGCATTGTCCCCACATTAAGTACCGGATATTCCTGCCTGCCGGCAAAGGATCGGCCCAGGCGGGTTTTGCCTGTCTGTCACACTGGGGAAGAAGTTCAGGGGGGGGGG
>Ga0157366_1000140_pt1 | contig 38234 bp, 40 predicted proteins | sample AttbisABBM1_FD_113149 | JGI IMG/M metagenome (GOLD analysis project Ga0157366, IMG submission 113149) | Fungus gardens microbial communities from leaf cutter ant in Botucatu, State of São Paulo, Brazil - Atta bisphaerica ABBM1 | ecosystem: Host-associated > Fungi > Mycelium > Unclassified ...
GCCTGACTGGAATATTAATCAAAGTCGCCAACTTGCAAAACAGGCTCAGGCATTGTGGCCGGAGCAGGCAAAATCACTTTTGCTTCAGTGGCAGCAGAAACTTAACGCCAGTGCATTGCCAGCAGAAAACATGAATGGCTGGCATCAGGGAATGACGACATTACATAAACTGAGCGACAGACTAAACGGGCTGGATGGGCAGAAGGGAAAATATATGACGGTCAGTGAACTGAAATCAGTCGTCTTCATCTGCGATGCAGTCATTTAATCAATCGATACCGGCGGAAGAGCAACTGCGGGCATTATCACACAACCCGGTGGGACAACCTTTACCTGCCGCTGCCAGGGCTCAACTGGATATGCATCTGAAGCAACTTACTGCTCGTTATGCAGAAATAAAACAGAGCGCGGCAGAATAAAAAATATTAAGAAGACTGGGGAAATGGAAATGTAACATATTATTGGGGGAGAAACGTAAAAAGAAAAAACCGCCGTTTTGAACTGCACTCCAACATTGGTCCCTCAACGAGTCAGGGGCAGTTCATTTTGGCGGTTAAAATAGAGAAGTGTCCGGGAAATGTTTACTTTGGTTATATCGCTACAAAATACAATCAGGAGTAACGAAATGTTAATAACATTTATCTTCTGGAAACCCAGTTGTTTAACCCGGTGTCCTGGATAACTGAAGTTCTTTTTCGTACACACGGTAACGTTTATACGGTTCAGCTCCAATTCGCTCCAGAATAGTACGCATGCCAGTATTGGATTCCAGAATCCACGACATTTCCAGTGCATCGATATTTTGTCTCGCAAAGGGGTCACGCAAGGCTTCGATAAGAAGGAGGGCGATGATTGGCCCCATGCGACTGAACTGATATTCCTGACGTACACCCATCAAAGGAACCCTTGCTGTACGTACACCTCGAATTTTCAGACGCCACAAAAGACGGGCCCATCCGAAGGGAAATAAGCGTCCCTGTAAACCCGTAATAGCTTCATTAATATTGGGCAGTCCGACAATAAACGCGCAGGGTACGGAATCCACTTCAGCAATATGAATCATGTCATCAGCGACTAAATACTTCAACTGATTGCCCATGGTGGAGAACTCATGTTCCGTAAAAGGAACAAATCCCCAATTATTTTGCCAGCCAGAATTGAAAATTTCGCGTAACACCTGCATTTCTTCGTTGAATTTTTTACGATTAAGACGACGGATGGTGACTTTTTTACGCACCTGCTCCATCATTCGGGTTAAATTAGGCGAAAAAAACAAATCTGTACGCTTCATCCAATAGGCCAGCAAATCGATGCCATCGGAATACCCCAACCGCTCCAGGTGGGTTGCATAATAGGGTTTGCCGTGCGTCATTAATGCTGAAGGCGGTGTATCGAAACCATCGACTAAGAGTCCGCTTTCCTGGTTGATATTGAGACTGAATGGCCCTGTGATTTTATAAGCGCCTTGAGACTTCAACCATGCTTCTGCCGTTGCAAATAGGGCATCGAAAACATCAGGATCATCAATGGCATCAATCATGCCAAAGTGTCCCGTATTGTGTCCATGTAGTTCGCGATGCAACGAATCAATTTGCGCAGTAATCCTGCCCACCACTGTTCCGCTTTTTTTGGCTACCCATGCCCGCCACGTGATATGCTCAGTACCTGGATTTTTCTCAGAGAGATGTTCTTCACGCTCAATAAACAGTGGATCAATCCAATTTGGATCTGTGCTATATAAAGAAGATGGAAAACATATAAATGCCTTCATCTCGCGCTTATCCCGGACTTCTTCAATTTGAATCATAAAAATCCTTGCCCTTAAAAATCGATGTGAAAAATGTGTTTTAAATACTTTTATCTTTTGTGTTTATAACAATTGATGTAATTAGTTACATTATGTGATTTTTTGTTACAGGTTGACGAGGAAATAGAAGATTCGCAGGAGATGGCTGTGAGAATAAAAAATCGCCAAAGGCGGTAGTCCATAAATCCACACGTAGTAAATATCAAATCCCGAGAGCCTCAAATCTCTCTCTTCACATGCTTGCCTGAAATGCCCTGTAGCTTCGTGTTAATCTCATTTTTTGACCTTGCTTTTAATTTTTAGTATGCATTGTAACGGGGAGTAATATCATTGTGCATGATAAATAATGCTATCGATATTTTCATGGGGTATGGGATTTATAGTAAGCAATTAGTGTCATTTTTTTGGAAATGGCACGTATTGTAAAGAATTTTGATTTTGTTTTTTAAAAAATGCTTTTTTTGTCGCTTAATGCTTTTTTTTCCCTGAAAAAATATTGCCCATTGATTTTTAAAAATATTGCGGACTAATATTTAGAGTACGTTTAGGATGTGTTTAGAATGTAGACATCAGTACAAATGATTCTATGCTACTGGAAGAGGCCAATTTTGGAGTGAAAATGGTTGAGTAAAATTTTTTTTTCAAAATAGTTCTTTATAAAATTTCAACTCCCTCATCAATTAATTTTGTTGGTGATCTTTAATCTATGGCCAATTTGTCTATGTTTGAAACAAGTAGTGTTCATTCCCTAGCTATGCGATATGCCGATTTTCCATCTCTTGTCGAAGCGTTAGATTACGCGGCGCAAGGGAGCACTGGCATGAATTTCTATGATCGGCGTAACCAACTGGTGGAAGTGCTGGAATATCGCACATTAAGAGAACGCGCAATCATGGGTGCCCGTCGTCTGATGTCACTGAATGTGAAAAAAGGCTCGCATGTTGCGCTTATTGCTGAAACCAGCTCAGGTTTTATCGAAGCTTTCTTCGCTTGTCAGTATGCTGGTCTGGTCGCCGTACCACTTGCGATCCCTATGGGGATGGGACAGCGTGCTTCTTATGTTGCTAAACTGCAGGGGTTGATCGACAGTTGTAAACCTGCGGTCATAATCAGCAGTGAGGAATGGGTTACCTTGATTGAATCGGTGACCGTTGACAACCAGCAGCTGCTGGTTCTCAGTACTGAAGATTTCCGTTCCTTACCTGCCCGGGAAATTGAACTGCAACTTCCTTCACCGAATGACATTGCCTATCTGCAATACACATCTGGCAGCACACGTTTTCCCCGTGGCGTAATGGTGACTCACCATGCAGTGATGTCGAATCTGCATGCGATAAGTCAGGATGGAATCAAATTGCGCGCAGGGGATCGCTGTGTTTCCTGGTTGCCGTTTTACCATGATATGGGGCTGGTTGGTTTTGTGTTGACGCCAGTGGCGACGGCATTATCTGTTGACTACTTGCGTACCCAGGACTTCGCCATGCGTCCACTGCAATGGCTGAAGTTAATTAGTAAAAATAAGGGCACCGTCTCTGTTGCTCCGCCGTTTGGTTATGATTTGTGTCTGCGTCGGAGTAGTGAAAAAGAACTTGCTGGTCTGGATCTTTCCTCCTGGCGTGTTGCCGGTATCGGCGCAGAGCCAATCCCAGCGGACTTATTCAGCCAGTTCAGTGATAATTTCCGCCACATCAACTTTGATGAAAAAGTTTTTATGCCTTGCTACGGCCTGGCGGAAAATACCCTTGCTGTGAGTTTTTCCGAGGAAGAATCCGGACTGCAAACGCACGAAGTGGATCGCGATATTCTGGAATATGAAGGCAAAGCTGTTGCTCCGGGCCGACATACCCGCGCGATATCTAAATTTGTGAACTGTGGTAAAGCACTTCCTGGTCATCGCATTGAGATTCGCAATGAGAAAGGCATCGTGCTTCCCGATTGCGAAGTTGGTCAAATTTATATTTCTGGCCCAAGCCTGATGAACGGTTATTTCCGTGATCTCGCTTCGCAGAAAGAAATTCAGACGACGGGATGGTTGGATACCGGTGACTTAGGTTATCTGCTGAACGGTTGCCTGTACGTAACAGGCCGGAAAAAAGATCTGATCATTATTCGTGGACGTAACATCTGGCCGCAGGATATTGAATATGTCGCGGAATCAGAACCTGAAATCCGTTCTGGCGACGCTATTGCCTTCGTGACGGAAGAACACGGTGAAGGTGCGAAAATTATTCTGCAAATACAATGTCGTGTCACCTCTGAAGAGCGCCGTGAACAAATTATCCACACATTAAGCGGGCGCATTCAAAGTGAATTCGGTGTTGTGGCTGATATTGTATTACTGCCGCCTCACAGTATTCCCCGCACTTCGTCCGGGAAACCTGCCCGTGCAGAAGCCAGGAAACGTTACCTGCTGGAATCCTTCGAGACTCCTCTGTTAGCAGGCTTTGCGCAATGACAGGAACTGTTGCAGTTACGGGCGCGAGCGGTTTTATTGGACAGCATATCGTCCGGAATCTGCTGTCCCGGAACTTTCGCGTACGCGCGCTTACCCGTACTGGTAACCGCCTGTCTCATGAAAACGTCAGTTGGATCCAGGGTTCGCTGGATGATAAAGAAGCACTGGCTGAATTACTCAACGGTGCCGATTCTGTGGTGCATTGTGCTGGTCAGGTACGCGGTCATACGGAAGATATTTTTACCCACTGTAATGTGACCGGCAGCCTGCGCCTGATGCAGGTTGCTCGTCAGATGGGCAGATGTAAGCGCTTCCTGTTTATCTCTTCACTTGCAGCCCGCCACCCTGAGCTTTCCTGGTACGCAAACTCGAAATATGTTGCTGAACAACAGTTAAGCGAAATGGCAGCATCGCAGATTTCACTGGGGATTTTTCGCCCCACTGCGGTATATGGGCCTGGCGATAAAGAACTGAAACCGCTTTTTAACTGGCTTTTGCGTGGATTACTTCCTCAACTGGGTTCGTCAGAAGCACGGTTTTCTTTCCTCCATGTGAGTGATTTAGCCCAGGCTGTAGGGCAGTGGTTAGTAACAGAAAATCCTCAGACAGGTTGCTATGAACTGTGTGATGGTTTGCCCGGGGGATATAGCTGGCAGCGCTTACAGGAGATCGGGAAAAAAGTGCGTAATGGCCGGGTTCGCCTGATTCCGGTTCCTTTACCCTTATTAAAACGTCTCGCCGATATCTCTATATTGGTGAACCGTCTGTCCCATAAAGAACCTATGCTAACACACAGCAAATTGCGCGAAATAACTTACCCAGACTGGTCAGTAAGCAATAAAAAATTATCTGAATCTATTGACTGGTTTCCGAAACTTAGCCTTGAACACGCACTTTTCGAAGGGATATTTTGATGTTATCGATTAGAGGTTTTCTCAAATTGTTATGATAAATCGTGATGCGGTTATGGTGTATATCCTGTCTTGTCTGCAGGATAGGATTGAAAACGAGTCAGAAGTCAAACCAGACAGCGATCTGGTGAATGATCTTGGTCTGGATTCCATCCTTGTCCTGGATCTGTTGATGGAATTGGAAGATCAATACGATATTTCGATCCCGATTAATATTTTGCTGGATGTCAGAACTCCTGAACAATTGCTCAATGCTCTGATCCCTTATCTGGAGAACGTCCATGGGACTTTATGATAAATTTTCACGGTTAGTGAAAGAGCGTGAGCAATTTCAGACCTCTGGGCTGAACCCATTCGGTACCTGCATAGATGAAATCTACTCTGCAACGCAGGGACGTATCGGCGCGAATAAAATTGTGCTGGCGGGCACCAACAACTATCTGGGTTTGACTTTTGATCAAGAAGCGATAGCCGCAGGTCAGGCAGCTCTTGCTTCTCAGGGAACCGGTACAACTGGTTCACGTATGGCAAACGGGAGCTATGGTTCGCACCTGCTGCTGGAAAATGAACTGGCTGAGTTCTTTGATCGTCCAACGGCTATCGTATTTTCGACTGGCTATAACGCTAACCTGGGTGTGATCAGTTCCCTTGCTACGCCTGGTACCGTCGTTCTGCTTGATGCTGACAGCCACGCGAGTATTTACGATGCCTGCACACTGGGTGGGGCTGAAATTATCCGCTTCCGTCACAATGATGCAAAAGATCTGGAACGCCGGATGCTCCGCCTGGGCGAACGGGCCCGCGATGCACTGATTATTGTTGAAGGCATTTACAGTATGCAGGGGGATGTCGCTCCGCTGGTTGAAATCGTTGATATCAAACGGCGTCTTGGCGGTTACCTGCTGGTAGATGAAGCGCATTCATTTGGTGTACTGGGCGAAAAAGGTCGTGGTCTTGCTGAATTACTCGATGTAGAAAAAGACGTTGATATCATTACAGGGACGTTCAGTAAAAGCCTGGCATCGATCGGCGGTTTTGTCGTGGGTAATAAAGATATGGATGTTTTGCGCTATAGCAGCCGTCCATACATTTTTACAGCCTCACCATCACCATCCAGTATTGCTTCGGTGCGCGCTTCACTAAAACATATTGCAGAGCATCCTGAGCTACGTGACAAACTCTGGCACAATGCACACCGTCTATATAATGGGCTGTCGGCACTGGGTTATGAACTTGGTCCGAATATCAGCCCGGTAGTGCCAGTGATTATTGGCTCTAAAGAAGATGGTCTGAAATTCTGGCGTGACCTGATTGAGAATGGTGTGTATGTCAATCTTGTATTACCGCCTGCAGCTCCATCTGGAATTACACTGCTGCGTTGTAGCGTGAGCGCTGCGCACAATGATGAAGAAATTGATACTATTATTCAGGCCTTTGCAAAGCTGAAGAAATAATATTACTCCAGATGCCATGTGCCATTTGGTTGTACATGGCATCTTTTTTTCAATTATACAATGTTTTGGCTTGTCAAATCCGGAAGCGGATTAAAGTAGTGATAATCGAAGTTGTAACTTGAGACGTAAAATAACATTAAGTATTTTAATGTTTCTCTTCGTTCCGAAATTAATCGGAACGGAGTGATGAAATTTAATTATTAGTTATATTTTGATAATTACTTTGTATCCGCAGTCTCGGGATTTTCCAGATAAACATAGCCTTGCGATTTCATAAAACGGTCTATTTCTGCTTCAGCCGATGCAATGACTTCATCAAGAGGTTTATTTGCATCAATATCTACAGTATGTGCACCTCCAAATTTCAATTGTGGCGTAGTGGCAATTTTTCGCGCAAGTGCTTCTTTACGATGATCGGGCTTACGGGCATAGGCAACGTCAAGATCAACGTTAAGTTTTATCACCAGGTCCGGCTTATAGCTCGCCATTCTACGGAACGCCTTATACTCCAGTGCAGCTAACCGCCGGACAAGCCAATTTCCTTTAGTATCAACAGGAAACGTTGGTCCATCATAAGCGCCAGGAATCTGATCTTGCGGAAAACGATCCGCCAAAATGATGAACCCCTGTCGGCGAAGCGCCAGCATTCGAGTGAAACGCCGTAATCGACGGAAAACAAAAAAAGTAATAACCAGAGATGGCAATACACCGAGTCTGGATTTTTTTGATCTGACTTTTTTGGTGTTACTGACGATAGATTTACCGACTAAATTACCTATGACTGGAAACTGTGAAACAGCCCGTCCAACATTTCCAGCTTGCTTGCCCAGATGAATCTTTACCGCTGGACCATATTTTTTAACATAGGAGATAAGGTGTTCACATACAGTGGATTTCCCTGAGCCATCACTACCAATTACAGCAATCAGAGGAGGGGGGGCTTGATTCATAATAATTCTCTCTTCTTAAGTACTAACAATATTTTACCAGTTAGCCAACAAAAATTCCTTTACTCTCGATGCTGTATCTAAAAAAACAACCAGGGCAACTTCACTTCAAAAAAATAGCACAAAATAACAAGAATAAATCTCTTTTTTTATATTCGTCATGAGGTGGGGGTGGACATTAATGGCTATTGGCAGGTTATGCGCTTTGATTATTTCAATGAATGGAATATAATATTTCTTTCACATTATTGGATTGTTTAACGTGAGTCGAAAGATAATCTCAGAACATCTTCCTGTTCGTGTAATAGCGATTACTGGCTGTGATGGCTCGGGGAAGTCGACTTTAGCGGCCAGTTTGTTTAATCATTTATCTTCACAAGAACCCACCGAGTTACTCTATCTTGGTCAGTCTTCTGGACGAATCGGCGAATGGATCAGTGAATTGCCTGTTATTGGTGCGCCATTTGGACGTTATTTACGTTCCAAAGCCGAACGTGTTCATGAACGTTCCAGTGCACCTCCTGGTAATATGGCCGCGCTGGTTATTTTTTTACTTTCGTGCTGGCGGGCCTATAAATTTCGTCGGATGCTGTCCAAAAGTCGGCAGGGGAAACTGCTGATCACAGACCGCTATCCGCAAGCTGAAGTTGCCGGTTTTCGGTTCGATGGCCCGCAATTGGCTAAAACGACCGGGGGAAATAACTGGGTACGCAAGTTGTGTCATCTGGAAAAGAAGTTATATCACTGGATGGCATCTTATCCCCCTTTATTATTGATTCGCCTGGATATTGATGCACAAACTGCTTTTTCCCGTAAACCTGACCATGCGTTATCGGCATTACAGGAAAAGATAGCCGTTATTCCGCATCTGACGTTCAATGGCGCACATATCCTCGATCTTGACGGTCGTGAGCCAGCAAAGAAAATCCTTGGTGAATCACTCCGTGTGATTCAAGTTTCTCTCAAATCATCAAAGTCTTAGTCTTTGTGCCAACACGTAAAAGTACATACTAATGCAGACGGATAACCTGAATTCAAAAAATACACCACCATTAACCTATGTTCCGGGGCTGGTTGCGATCGTAGGTAGTGACGGGACAGGAAAGTCAACACTGGTCCGTGATCTGGTCAAAGGTTTGCAAAAACAATGGAAAACTGAGAAGCGCTATTTGGGGTTAATCTCCGGAGAAGACGGAGACAAAATAAAAAAACTACCATTAGTAGGACCCTGGCTTGAGCGTCGGCTGGCCGCGAAATCCGACAAAACACAACGTATGAGTAATAAAGCGCCAGCATTTTGGGCGGCCTTAATTATGTACGGTTTTTCTTTGTGGCGTACTTCTAACTTACGCAAAGTACGGGAGCTCGCGCAGAGCGGAGTGCTGGTGGTTACTGATCGCTTTCCGCAAGCGGAGATTTCGGGGTTCTATTATGACGGACCGGGTATCGGCATCGAACGAGCAACAGGTTGGTTTTCAAAACGTTTAGCAAAACGTGAACGTCGTTTGTATCAACAGATGGCGTTATGCCGTCCGGAATTAATTATTCGGCTTGATATTGACGTTGAGACGGCTTTCTCGCGTAAACCCGATCATAGTTATGAAGAGCTTCAGGATAAAATCGCCAATATGGTTAAGCTGAATTATAACGGGTCCAGAATAATTGAGTTGGATTCACGAGCGCCTTATAACGATGTTTTTGCCAGGGCACTGTATGAAATATCTTCCATAGCAACAAACTCTCAGCGTTTGGATGCAATGCAGTGATAATTGATTTTTACGAAGTACTAAGTACTGAGCATGGCTGGTTTTTATTATGAAGCATTGGTTTTCTGATGGCGCTTTTCGGACTATGTTGCGCAACGCGGCCTATCTGGGCTCCGGTAGTGCAGTCAGTGCATTATTCGGTTTAATCGCACTGTCTTGTGCAGGTAAAGGTATGTCGCCGGAGTTATTTGGCGCGCTGGTTGTTATTCAGGCCTATGCAAAAGCGGTTAGTGATTTTATCAAATTTCAGACATGGCAGTTTGTTGTCCAGTTCGGAACACCTGCACTGGAAAAACAAAATATCCAGCGTTTTCGTGATGTTATCTCATTTTCATTTGCTCTGGACATCGCCAGCGGCGCTATTGCTGTGCTGGGGGGGATGGTGCTTTTGCCCTTTCTCTCCCATGCGTTGGGGCTTGATGAAAAAAGTTTTTGGCTCGCCATTGTCTATTGTACGCTTATTCCGTCGATGACGGCGGCAACACCAACAGGAATTTTGCGAGTATTTGATCGTTTTGATCTCATTGCCGTTCAGCAGGCAATAAAACCCTTTTTGCAGGCTGTTGGAAGTGTTATTTGTTATTATTTCGACCTTGGTTTTTCCGGGTTTATTATTACGTGGTACGCCTCTAACTTATTCGGTGGGACATTATTTTGGTGGTTTGCAGCAAGAGAGTTGCGTGCCAGAAATATCCAAAATGCCTTAACGCCAAAATTATTCTCCACTGCCCGACGTATTGAGGGTGCATGGAATTTCGTGTGGACGACAAATTTCGCCCATACGATTTGGGCTGCACGTAATTCATGCAGTACTGTGTTAGTTGGTATCGTTCTGGGGCCTGTATCCGCTGGGTTGTTTAAAATTGCAATGACCTTTTTTGATGCTACTGGAACACCTGCGAAATTACTGGAGAAGAGTTTTTATCCGGAAATTATGCGATTGGATCCGAGGACCAAAAAACCCTGGGTGCTGGGACTCCGTTCCGCGTTGCTGGCAGGTGGTATTGGTATTGCCGTTTCGCTTCTGGTGATCATTGTAGGTAAACCATTAATTAATTTTGTTTTTGGTTTCAAATATTTAGAAGCTTACGATCTGATCCAGATTATGCTGGGTGCAATTATTATCTCGATGGTGGGTTTTCCTCAGGAATCTTTGCTCTTTATGGCAGGAAAACAGCGTGCATTTCTGGTTGTACAGACCGTATCTGCCGCATCGTATATTGTTCTTTTAGTCGCTATGTCACATTTTTGGGGTGTGCAGGGGGCTGCTTTTGCTTATTTCGCTGGGCAATGTCTCGATGTTTTGTTGTCACTCATTCCGACAATAAGTGCCTATCGTACTCGCTATTTGTTGAGCTTCAATGTCCCCGGAGAAAGTAATCAATGACTGATAATAAATTGTGGGAAAAATTCCCGGATGAGACCATTGAGTTGTTATTCACTGCGGTGGAAGAAGATGACATCGTTGATGCAAATACCAATCTGCCGGGTGTGATCAATTTGCACTGCCCATACAAAAATATTCATGAAAACTATGCGCTATGTCTGCAATTCTGGCGTGATGGTTTTACCCGCACAGAATTACTGGGATTGGTAAATCATTGTATGACCGTTCCCACGCTGTCGTCGGCAGTACGACTGCGCTACAAATATATCCGGGCGCGTTATAAGCATCTGCGTTTTGCCCAACGTCTTTATAGCAAAAAGCACCAGTCAAGCCGCCTGTTCAGTACCACAACGGTTGTTCTCGGGCATTTTCAGGATGCTTTTCGCAATGGTAATAAAAAGAATTTGCATATCTACGGCAATATTCTGCGTGTGCTTCTCAGCAAGCCTGTCTGGTGGTGTGTGAATTATGCGATGAGCCATTTCCAGTTAGAAACAGAGAGTGGTTTTATTGCCTATCGCCAGGAGCAGATGCGTAATCTGAAGAACATTATCAGCAATCAGCATCTCACCGGAAAAGAGTTCCATGATGTGCGTAAAATTGTCAGCCAGCAGGTTTCATTTTACGACACGTTACGCTCCATTGACCCGAGCAATCGCGAAGCTTACAGGATGTCCAGATTCCTGGCGGCAATTAACGGTATCATGGGAGACCGGCATGATGTCATGGTGTCAGATAAACTGTCTGGCGGAAACCTCTACGATAAACCCGCCGAGCTGGATATCGATATCCGCCAGCGTTTAGAGCTTCTTCTTGCTCGCTATCCCATGCAGACAAAGTAGTTGTGTGGATAATCCATTGCTGAGGAGAGTTCATGGCTGTCAGTAAATTACTCGCTGTCGCGCTGGTGCTGTTCCCGTTCATGGCATCGGCACATAATTTTGTTATTGGCGAGCATGTTGCCCCTGTTGTGATCCAGGACCGGGGAGAGCTGATCTACGGTGATGATGGTGATTTTACCTACAGGCAATGGGACACCTCTAAGCTGGCTGGGAAAGTCCGGGTGATTCAGTACATCGCAGGCCGTACTTCTGCTAAGAAAAAAAACTCACTGTTGATTACAGCAGTGAAAGAGGCGGGTTTTCCCCAGGATCGTTTCCAGCCAACTACCATTGTTAATACCGACGATGCAATTCCCGGTACCGGTTTTTTTGTCCGTGGGAAAATAGAAAAAAATAAACGGAATTACCCTTGGGCACAGTTTATTGTAGACACCGATGGACTGGGGCGTCGGACATGGCAGTTGAAAGAAGAGAGTTCCACTATTTTGCTGCTGGATAAAAATGGTCGTGTACGCTGGGCAAAAGATGGCGCGTTGACCCCTAAGGAAGTTAACGATGTGATCACACTTCTGCACACTCTCATCGCGGAGGATAATCCATAATGTGTCCATTGATCCCCGGTAACTACACTTGTTGTTGAAGGATGTTCAAGGTCTATGTACTTGATTGAGCGCTATATCCTGAAAGAGATCTGCCGATTAACGCTGGTTCTTGTCTGCTTTCTTGTTTTCATGTTCGCCTGCTTTTCAGCCCAGCGCTATCTGACTGACGCCGCCAACGGGACTCTGGCGCTGGAAGTCGTTTTCAACGTTGTTTGTTACAAGGTGCTGATTGCATTAGAAATGTTGTTGCCTGTTGGGCTGTATGTGGCATCAGCCGTTGCCCTTGGGCAGCTGTATACTGATTCAGAGATAACTGCGATGTTAGCATCTGGCATCAGTCCCGCTCGCTTGTACAAAGCCGTTGTGGTTGTGGCGATTCCACTGGGTATTGTGGTTACACTCATTTCGTTATATGGCCGCCCGTGGGCCTATAGTCAGATTTATCAACTTGAGCTGCAATCCCAGTCGGCGCTGGATATCAGCCATTTACAAGCCAATAAATTTAACACCAACAGTAATGGCCGAATGGTGCTGGCACGGGAGATTAATGCTGACACTCATCACATTGGCGACGCGATGATTTATCTTTCGTCGGCCCACAATACCCAGATTTACCGGGCGCGCTCAGTGGATGTTATCGACCCTTCGTCCACAAGCCCAGCGGTTACGTTGCACAATGGTACAAGTTATCTTTTGGACCACAGTGGAGATAACGACAGAAAGACATTCTATCGTAAGCTGCACGTGGATCTTAAACCCGTCATTCCGGACACGATAGTCAGACGGAAATCCGCCTCCCTCGCGCAATTATCCCGCTCATCTGCCCCTGCCGATATTGCTGAACTGCAATGGCGGGAAAGTCGGGGAGTGAGCACTATTTTGATGGTGCTGCTGGCGATTCCGCTAAGCCGAACAAAACCACGCCAGGGACGCTTTGCCACACTCTTACCGCTGACTATTCTGTTTGCTGCCATTTTCTACGGCAGCAATATTTGCCGCACGCTGATTGCTAACGGTTCGCTTCCTGCAATTCCCGGAATGTGGCTGGTTCCATTTATCATGTTCATTGGGCTATTTGCGCTGGTAGCATCCGAACTTTCATTACTGAAGAAACGCTTTCGATGAGCATTTTTAGCCGTTTTTTGATTCGCCATATATTTATCGGCTTTTTAGTGGCAGCGGGATTATTCATCCCACTGTTTACCACCTTTAATCTGATTAATGAACTGGAAGATGTCACCCCTGGTGGATACCACTGGACCCAGGCTGTTGGCGTGGTGTTGCTGACCCTTCCTCGTACAGTTTGTGATATTAGCCCTTTTATTGTGCTATTCGGCGGGATCATCGGTCTTGGGCAGCTATCGAAGAGCCTGGAATTAACGGCAATCCGCGTTGCTGGCGTTTCAATTATCAGGATCTCTGCTATTGCTGCATGTGCAGGATTGATGCTAACTGTTGCACTCGCTTCGCTTGATGAATGGGTGGCTTCGCCGTTGCAGCAATATGCTGTGCGGCTCAAGGATACTTCACTGGCAGATTCCGGTAATGTTGAGAACAGCCGGCAGCAGTTATGGGCACGGCACGATAATGAGTTTGTTACCGTTAAAATGCTGGATAAAAACAACCAACCGGAAGGGATTGAAATCTTCTATTACCAGCCGGATATGACGTTACGATCCTATATCTATGCCAGCACGGCCACTGTTCAGAATAAGCAAACCTGGACGCTGCATAATGTGTATCAAAAGATCTGGGATAATGGCACTGAACGCGTGATCAAACACCCTTCAATGCAGTGGCAATCCATATTTACTGGTATGCATCTGGCCGAACTGACGATGCCCAGTGACAGTTTTTCCGTTGTACAGCTCAAGAGATATATTCAATATTTACAGGCGAGCGGACAGCCGAGTGTGGAGTTCCAGATAGCACTGTGGGAAAAGCCCGGCCGTTGCCTGTTAATACTGGCCATGATTTTATTGGCGATTCCTTTTACGTTCGGCAATGTGCGTGAACCAGGTCTGGGTGGACGTTTAGTGCTGGGCGTTATCGTTGGGTTGCTAGTCTATATCAGCTATCAGATAGTGGTAAATTTAGGGCTCTTGTTATCACTTAACGTACAGGTTACCGCACTTTCTCTGCCAGTCCTGTTGTTGATTGTGGCGATGGTGCTGATATACCGGTTTGACAAGCGGCATTGAGAAATATTGGAACCGGAGAAATACGTCCTTAAACGGTTAATCTAAAATCAGCCTTTGTTGGCCTGTTCCCCGGTAACAAACGTGGACAGGCAAACGGGTAGTGGCATCAGGAACAGCCAGTTAGATACCACCGCGCAGATAAGGGAAAGGGATTATCGTCATCAAATAACAGGGATTTCAAGATTACGCTGCACTGCGGTATAAACCTCGTCGATGCTTATCCCTTTTAGCCCCAGACCTATCTCCGGAGAAAGTAATCGCTGGTGAATTTGCCGATCCTGAATGGGCGCCGCGCCATCAATAGCACTCTGGGAACTGTATAAGCCAACTGTTGGTGTTTTCACCGCGGCTGCAATATGCAAAGGACCGGTATCTCCCACCACCAGAGTCTTAAATCCGGCAATTTTTGCCGCCAACTGGACGAGATCCGTCGTGCCGGCTACATTTTTTACCCGAACGCTGGTTTGAGCCATATTATCAATGATGCGCTGATTGAGAGCGTGCTCGCCAGGAGAACCGACTAACTCAATAATCAGTTCGCTATTGTTGCGAATAAGCCTTTCAATCAGTTGAGAAAAATGCTCTTCAGGCCAGCATCGTTCAGGACTCGATGCTCCAGCGTGGATCCCAATAACAGGGGCATTAAACGATTCAATAGTAAAAGGGGCTGGAATAAACATCTCTGCGGATGGCATATCAATCCCGATTGCTGCCAGGAGGTGCGCTTTCTGCTCGATGAGATGAATATTTCCCTGCTGTCTGTTGTCATAAAATGCGGACAGATACTTTTCTAATACAAAGTTTTTCCTGCCTTGATAATCATTAAAATAGACATCTTTAATGATAAATCGGGAACGCGCCAGGGAGGCCACAATAATGTCATAAGGCGTGCGCGAATGCAGAATAAAAGTCGCCTCTACCTTCGACTGGCGTAATGTTTTCGCCAGGGAAAATACCCCGCTGGCTTTGCCATTCCAGTACAGCACCTGGTGAAAAAACTCACTTCCGGCAACCAGCGCCTGATTACGTCGATTCATCACTAAGATGATTTTTGCTTCCGGCCAGCGATCTTTAATCGCCTTGATTGCGGGCGTATTGAAAAGAAAATCACCTAACGCTGTCGTTGAAAAGATGGCTATCGTTTTCAGCTGTTCCTGCTCAGAAAATCGCGTAATTTTGGTTACACTATAGCCAGTTGTTTTGAGGAGCGTGAGAAAGCATCCCGCGGCGACTTGTTTAATAATTTTACTCATAGCTCTCCAGCAAGATCTCTTATGGCAAACGTCCGCTAGCCTGTCATTCAATTAAAGCGAATGAGGGTTTTGCCTATCAACGACATACTTTGACCGCAGATGAGTAAGTGGTGTTCTCCACTCAAGTACCTGCATCTGTAGGCGAATTTCGCGATATTTTACCATGCCTGAAGGACTTGGTAGACGTTTCGTACCTGGAATCAGCAGAACTTTGACTCTGCCCCTACTAAGCCCTGCTCCATTCAGAAACAAAATTCCGACATCATGATGAACACTCCCCCCGAACGGAAGCATTGCTGATGATAAAGTCATGATTCACTGAAGAGCAGATTATCTTTCCCCGGAAGTCGGCTGAACCAGATACATCTGTGCTGAGGTCCGTCGTAAATCGGGTCTTTCCAGTGGCTGAAGAAAGACAGTCCCCGTTACTGCCCGCTATTTTACATGCTGTTATGCCCCGTATCGCCTTTAAAGACAATGATTACCCCGGCAAACTTCCTACTCCTGTTAGCGTCACACTATAGCTGCAGTTGAACTACTTAAGTTCCTGATCGCCTCTGCATCCTTTCCTGGTGGCAGGCCGAACATTCGACGATATTCCCGCGTGAACTGCTGCACACTCTCGTAGCCCACTGAGAACGCAGCACTGCTGGCTGAAACGTCTTCTGTCAACATTAGCCGTCGGGCTTCGATCAAGCGCAATTGCTTCTGGAATTGCAGTGGTGACAGTGAGGTCGCCGCCCGAAAGTGTTGATAGAACGATGACGGACTCATGCCAACTGATTCAGCCAGCCGTTCGACAGACAACTTCTGAGCAAACTCGGCGCGCAGCAACGAAACAGCCCGGGAGACTCTCTGTGTATGGCTGTCCGGCCAACCAAGCTGGCGAATCGCAGTGCCGTGATTGCCTGCCAGCAGCCAGTAGTGCATCTCGCGCACAAGCTGCGTCTGCAGCACAGGCAGGGCGGAAGGTTTCTCCAATAAGCGCATCAACCTCAGTGCCGAATTAGCCACCTCGGCATCGGTCGGTTCGATTTTCACTGTGGCGCCTTGCATCTCCGGGCCCTGCTTCATCGCCACGGCGAGTTCCGCGATGGTCTTCAGATCCAGGTCCAACACGAGCGAAAGGTAAGGCTCGTCGGCGCTGGCCCGCGTAATCTGGCTGACTGTCGGCACATCTCCTGCAATCAGGAGCGAATTCCCGGCAGTAAAATCAAACGTCCCGGTCCCTGTTGTAACGCGTTTACTTCCCTGCAGTACAAGACAGGCGAGTGGCCGCGAGATCGCATAGTCGAGTCCACCTGGCCTGGACGTTCGGATGATGGTCAAGCCGGGAATGGGTGTCGGAGCTACGCCGCCCGGGCCAGCATACGATCTGGCATAGCGGCAGGCTACATTGAACAACGTGTCATCCATAGGTTCTTGCCATGCCTCTCTCTTTTCAGGTGGCAGAGTAGTCAATTCCAGACTGAAAAGAATAACTTTTTCGTAGGAAAAGGCCAATAACTTCGAGTTTTAGGCAAAGCTAACTGAAGGTACTCATAACAAAATAAATGCCTGTTTCCATGATCCCCCCAGGAGTCATCCATGAGTAAGATTTCCCTCGTCACAGGTTCCAGCCGCGGCCTCGGTCGCAATACCGCCCTCGCCATTGCCCGTAAGGGCGGGGACGTCATCATCACTTACCAAAGCCGCGAAGTCGAGGCCCTGGCAGTCGTCGCTGACATTGAGAAACTAGGCCGCAAGGCTGTTGCCCTGCAACTCGATGCAGGCAACACTTCGACCTTCCCGGCCTTCGTCGAGCGCCTGAAGACCGCGATGCGCCAGGTCTGGCAACGCGACGACTTCGATCACCTCATCAACAATGCCGGCCACGGTGATGTGGCACCGATCGCCGAGATGAGTGAAGAAGCGTTTGATAAGTTAGTCAACGTACATTTCAAAGGCGTGTTCTTCCTGACCCAGAAGCTTCTGCCGCTGCTGGCTGATGGTGGCCGCATCGTCAACCTGTCCTCTGGGCTAACCCGCGTGTCTGCGGAAGGCTGGTCGGTCTACGCTTCCGTCAAGGGGGCCATCGAAGTACTTAGCATCTACCTGGCAAAAGAACTTGGTCACCACAGGATTGCAGTCAACACAGTCGCACCAGGCGCAATCGAGACGGACTTCTTCGGGGGAGCCGTGCGCGACACCCCGGAGTTCAATGAGTTCTTCGCAAGCATGACCGCGCTGGGCCGTGTGGGCGTGGCTGACGACATCGGACCGATGATTGCCAGCCTGCTTTCCGAAGACAACCGCTGGGTCAATGCACAGAGGATCGAAGTATCTGGCGGGCAAGGTATCTGAACAAGCCGGACAACAACAAATCGCCAACAAAGAGCCCGGCTGTCCTGATGGCCGCCGGGCCTTTTCCCTGGCATGGAATCGCTACGAACCACCTCTGGGCCATGTGGAGATCACCTGCTCTGCAATAGCTTCCAACATTCAAAGAAGTTTCCATGCAAAAACCATTGAAAGGCAAGGTCGCACTGGTCACAGGTGGGTCACGCGGGTTAGGCGCAACGCTCGCGGAAACTGGCGCTGACGTCGCCATCAGCTATGTGGCATCTACCGATAAGTCCATGGCAGTTGTCCATGCACTGAAGGCCCGGGGCGTCCGTGCAATCGTGATACAGAGCGATCAGGCCGACACATCCGCTGCCTCGCTGGCGCGTTTCAGGCTGTCACCATAGTTGCTTAGGTTTGCTCTGCCATATAGGCTACAGCGTCAGCCCCGGCGGGAATCCGCTGCGGTGCGGATGGATCATTGGCCGCCCGCCATACCGCTTCAGCAACGTCCCGTGCCTGTGTGCCTGGGCCCGCGCTGGCTTGCATACGAGCCATAACTTGGCGCATGAAATCGCCATAGTCGGCATTTTCCATGCCTTGCAAATGGTTCCAGGCCGTTTTCCGAAAGTGGGTTTCACCCGAAGAGCCAGGTAAGACAATATGCACTCGAACGCCGAAAGGCTCAACCTCCACCGCCAGCGATTCGCTGAACGTATCTACCGCAGCTTTGGTAGCACGGTACATGCCGATCAGTGGCAGCGGCTTCAATGTGGCGGCGGAGGTGACGTTGATGATGACGCCCGCACGGCGATGGCGGAACTGCGGTAGCACGGCCTGGGTAACGGCAAGTGTGCCGAACGTGTTCGTCTCGAAAAGAGCACGAACGGTTTTCAGGTCTGCCAGCTCGATGGGCGCGGGGGCGCTGTAACCCGCGTTATTGACCAGGACATCAATCGGACCGGCTGCATCTACCGCTCGCTGAATGCTGTCCGGGTCGGTTACATCTAAGGCAAGCACTTGCAGCCGTTCGGACTGCGGCAGCAAGTCCTCTCGCGGGGATCGCATCGTGGCAATGACGCGCCAATCGCGCTCAAGAAAATAGCGGGCGGTTTCCAAGCCAAAACCGGAGGAACAACCTGTGATCAAAATCGTTTGCATGGGAATGCCTTATGTCAGTTGGATTGGACTGTATGTTAAGCTCCCATTTCTGTACCATCTACAATAATAAGTTCGTATATTTCATCTTGGAGTCCAGATGTCCGATCCCTTGGCCGAAGTGGTTGCCTTGCTGCAACCCAGCGCCCGATTCTCGAAAATCGTTATCGGAGCAGGTGCGTGGGCTGTCAGCCGTTCCGATGCTGGGCAGCCGTCCTACTGTGCAATCCTTGATGGCGGTTGCCGTTTGGTCGTGGACGGGCATCCGGCGATGGCGTTGCAGGCGGGTGACTTCGTGTTCGTTCCTGCAGCCTATGGTGTAGCCATGTCCAGCCTGGTGCCGCCGTCTTCCAGCACCGAGACTCAACCACTGGCATTGGGTGAAGGGCGATTTCGGGTCGGTCCAGTGGACGCGCCGATTGATCTGGGTATGGTGATCGGGCATTGCAACTTCGACTCTCCTGATGCGACGCTGCTGGTTTCTCTGCTGCCGCAGATCGTCCATGTGCATGGTGAACACCGATTGGCGACTTTGGTGCAAATGATGGGTGATGAGTCTCGCCAGCAACGGCCTGCGCGTGATGAAGTGTTGTCCCGCCTGTTGGAAGTGCTGCTGATCGAGGCGCTACGATCGAGCGCGGGGGTGGAGGCATCACCGGGTCTGGTGCGCGCATTGGCCGATGCGCGCCTGGTGATGGCGATTCGTGCCATGCACGAATGTCCCTCGCGGGCTTGGACTGTCGCGGAACTGGCTCAGAAAGCCGCTATGTCACGATCCTCTTTTTTCGAGCGATTCAATCATGCCGTGGGTATTCCGCCTATGGAATATTTGCTGGCGTGGCGCATGGCACTGGCCAAGCGCATGCTGCGGCGCGGTGGCGCCAGCATCGCTATGATCGCCGAGCGCGTTGGTTATAGCTCGGCCAACACATTTGGTGTGGCGTTCACGCGATACACAGGCGTCGTGCCTTCGCGATATGCGGCCGAGCATAAGGTCCAGTGATTCGCCAGCCCGTCCCATTTTATTTGTGAAGTGCGGATCGTCGGCGCGGGTTTCGTCCTCCCTTAGCTTACCTAACTTAAATTCTCTAAATTGTAGTAGGGAAACGTCGTCGCGGTGGACAACCGCTACCGGGCCGCGATCCGCAGGAGGTGGTGGTGGTTCACGTTCGCCGACTGGAAGCTTTGCGCTGTGCTGGCATCGTGGAGCGCGTGGCCGGTGTCTACCGGCGCAGTGTCATGCTCGCCAGTGGTCACTATGCAATGTTGGATGACGGTATGGGGTTCTCGCTGGTACCGTGGAAGCCAGTGAGCGAGCAGCGATTAGGACAGCAGATTGCCGCGACGGTGCGCGGTGGCGGTGTTTCGTGGGAGTTTGGCCGACAACACGGCCCACAGCTCTGGTTTAGGCCGACGCGTAGTCTAGGCGCGGCCCTCACGAATGAACACAGATTTTGAGATCGGCTACCACTTATTTCGCTGTACAAAGTCGGTGAAGGCTCGAAGTGAGGCAGGTAGACGACGCCCTTCCAGGTCAGCTATTTCGAGCGAAGCTACGAAGGACGAAGCGGCAAATTTCTGCCTCAAGTTCCTGATCTTCAGGTGTGCCTCCCATGAAGCCGCCGTGGGGCATGGCTTCAAAAACATGTAGCTCGCACGGTACCTCCGCTCGCCGGAGTGCGCGGTGCATTCTGACTGTGTTGGAGAGGAACAGATCGCGCGTTCCGGATTGCAGGAAGGTTGCCGGCAGGCCGCGTAGATCGCCGAACAGGGGCGAAAGATAAGGGTGAGAAAGGTCGGCTCCGCCGGCATAGAGTAGGTTATTCGACATGATGGGGCACGGTAGGACCATGTCGATCATGCGGTTAGTGGTGAAGCTGTCACCGGATTCGGTGAGGTCCACCTGCGGCGACAACAGGACGAGGCTGGCCGGCATGGGTAGTCCTTCATCTCTCGCCCGCAACAACATTGCCGCCGCGAGATTACCGCCCGCTGATCTGCCGTGGATGGAAATGTCGCCTGGAGCGTGGCGTTCCAGAACATGGCGATACGCCGCCATGCAATCATCAAGGGCGGCTGGATAAGGGTGCTCGGGCGGCGTGCGATAATCAACCCCGTAACAGCGAACGCCGTGCCGATCGGCCTGCGCGCGTGCGCCTGTCTGACATGCCTCGCCCCCGCCGAACACTAGAGCTCCGCCATGAAGATCGATCATCGCGCAGCGCTCGCTGAACGCAGCTTCTGGTACTGCGACATGTATTGTCGCCTGTCCGGCCTCGATCGTCGTGACGGTGGAGTGCAAGCTTCCGACCAGCCCTTTCATCGCGGTGGCATATTGTGTATTCGTCGCGGCCTTCATGGTCGTCCACGCCGCGACATCACCCGGTGCCGGCATGTTGTAGCGAGCATATAGGGGGAGGCCATCGTCACCAACGAGGCGATCGAGCGCCGCTCGCGCCGCCTCGCTGATAGACTCGGGGAACGGAATTGTCCGCGCTCCAAGAACCAGGCTTCGTTTTTGATTGTTCATTCCCGTCCTCATCATGCCATAGATATGTGTGCCGGATCGCGTGCATCTATCCGCGTCTGGCCCTGGAAGCCAGGACACTGCGTGCGGGCCAGCCCAAGCTCTCCCGCAGCGCGGCCGTGGTCTTCGATATGTTTCAGTTAGCCCAGTCAGATAACCATTTCTGGTTCAGGCCGGGATCATCTTGCGCTCTGGCCTCCGTTAATGACAGGGGCATGGTCGTTGATGTAGGAGGCGTGGCCAAATCAGAGAAAGGCGGCGGCTTGTGCAATCTCTTCGGGCTCGGCCAATCTACCGAGCGGAATGCCGTCGAACGGCGCTAGTGGGAGGCTTTCGATGCCGTTTTCCATTCTGGCAATCATCCCGACGGTCAGCGGAGGAAGCGTGTCATGGGACATTAGTTCATCAAGGGATACTATTCCGCCGCCGACGGCCAGGTCGCGAGTGTGTGATTAACCAGTCCCTCAAGCACTTTCCTGGACGCTCCCGCTTTGGCTTGCACTGCCATACCTTGCGTGATCGCCATGACGAAGGAAGCTAACGTTGCACTATCCACCGATGTGGGTAGGTCGCCCTCGTGTTGAGCCTGCTCGAAGCGTTTGCGCAGTGCTAATTGATTCGCCGCGCGACGTCGGACGAGTTCACGGCGAATGGACTCCGCATCGTCAGAGCAAGCGAGTGCACCATTTATGCCTAAGCACCCCGGATAGACGGAATTCATGGTTTGAACGCGGGCGCTGCCTCGCAGAATGCGCTCTACGACTTTTCGTGACGTGGGCTCACTCAACGCCTCGGTCATAAATCCCATGTACTTGGTTTCGTAGAGGTCAACGGCCTTGAGGAAGAACGCTTCTTTATTACCGAATGTTGCATAGAGGCCGGGACGTGCCACTCCCGTAGCCTGTGTCAGGTCTTCGAACGAAGTGCCTTCATAGCCCTTCTGCCAAAAGACAGAGAGAGCCGCTTCTAGCGCTTCACCTGCATTGAACTGTCTGTGCCGCCCCATTTCTAGCTACGCCAATTTTTCAATACCAAATACCAATCAGTATAAAATGCTTGACGGCCCAAGTAAAATTTAATAATGATCGATACAGTATTGGTTGGTACTGTATTTTATCCTTAAGGAGCAAGCGTGATAGGAAGTAAGAAGCAAACCCACACCATCTACGACGTTTCCATTCCGGCTTTCTTGGGTGGCCTACGCAGTCTTTCCTGGCTGCTTGACAAGGCGGACGAGTTTGCGCTTAAGGAGCAGTTTACGGAGTCGGAGCTGCTGGAAGCACGACTGGCCGACGACATGGATTCGTTTCGTCGGCAGGTCCAACATGCCTGCGATACCGCCAAAGCTGCAGCTATGCGTCTCGCGGGCCGAAGTGTGCCGAGCATCGAAGACGCCGAAAGCAGTTTGCAGGAGTTGCGCGAGCGCATCAGTAAGACCGAAGAGATTCTGCACGTGCTGTCTTCGGTCGATTTTGTCGACAGCGAAAACAGAACTATCAAGGTCAATCTGCGCCGACGCTGGGTGACGTTAGCTGGGCGTGAGTACCTCATCGAGTATGCACTGCCGAACTTCTTTTTTCACGTGACCACTGCTTATGCAATTTTGCGCAATCAGGGCGTACAGATCGGCAAGTTCGATTACCTGGTCGATCTGGCCCGTCGTAGGGAGAGAGGGGTGCCCGACACGGTATCTGTTTGATCGCTGGCCCATTTCTCAAGAGTCTAAGGATATTCACCGTGACGAGCATCACAACGCCACTTCACGGCGTGGTCGCGCTGACGTACTCCTCCAGCGAAGAGAAAGCGGTTCAAGTTGTCGCCGAAATAACGCAAGCGGGTGGGGGGCAGCGCCTGATGCCTCTGTCCATGGACAACCAACCATCAATGTCATCCGCCTTAGGTATCGAAGAGTGTAGGACAGTGCATAACGTTGCCCCTTCGCTCCACACCATCGCGAATAAGAAAAACACACTTTTAAGCACACCTTCAGCAAAAATCAGGAGTCTGAAATGAGCAAAAAACTCACAGGAAAAATAGCCCTTGTCACGGGGGGATCGCGTGGTCTCGGTGCCGCAACTGCTGCCGCTCTGGCTGACCAAGGCGCAGATGTCGCCATCAGCTACGTGTCGTCGGAAGAAAAGGCCTTGGCCGTTGTCGAAGGACTCAAGGCCAAGGGAGTTCGTGCCATCGCCATCAAGGCCGATCAGGGCGATCCCACGGAATCGGAATCGCTCGTGCGCGAAGTGGTCGAGCGGCTTGGCAAGCTCGACATCCTCGTCAACAACGCTGCCGTTGCGTGGCAAGGAAAGACCATCGACGCGCCAGACATTGACAACGCGGCGATGGATCGGCAGTGGGTCATTAATACGATGGGCGTGATTGCGAATATCCGTGCGGCGGTGAAGGTATTGCCGGAAGGCGGGCGGATAATTTCGGTTGGAACGGGTCTTGGTACGCGCATTGCTTTTGCTGGTACTACTGATTACGCGGCTAGCAAGGCAGCCATCGTCGGGTACAGCAAAGGTGCCGCGCGTGACCTTGGCGAGCGCAAGATTACTGTCAACGTCGTGCAGGCCGGCATGATGGACACTGACATGGCGGCAGTGTCGAAGGACGACCTTCCCCCGATCGTCATGGCGTCACACGCGATCCAGCGTTTCGCAGCCGTTGAAGAAGTCGCGGCCGCGATCGTGTTCCTTGCTGGGCCTGAGGCAGGGTTCATCACTGGTTCGGTCATCGACGTCAATGGTGGCTTTACCGCCTGACTCTCAAAATTGGAAAACCCGAATCTTGGCGTAGCCCGATAAGCGAACGGCCTTCGTTCGCTTATCGGGTTTACTAAATAGCTGCGCCGAATACCGCTACACTTTTGCCACTCCATGTTTACCTCCAGGGAATGGACTCACTGTTTCCATAAAATGATAAACCTTTTGCAACAGTTGCCACATTGAACGGCACCGATGATTACGTGTTATCGTATCGTGAAGTGTCTGCCATAACCGTTCCACATGATTCACCCAGGGTGAGTAAACGGGCTGATAAATCACACTGAACCTGGGATTTTCCTTTAAGCAGCGCTGCGTTTCCCTGCTTTTGTGGATGATGTAATTGTCCACGATGAGTGTGATGGTTTTGGCCCGCCGGTACGTCGATTTCAGATGTTTTAACAGACTGATAAATAAGGCTGAGCTTTTGCTGATGCCTCCCACGTAACTGACTTTGCCTGTTCCGCTGTGTAACGCACCAGCCAGATAATATTTTTCGTTCTGACTGGGTGTCACCACGCGTTTTTGTTATCCGCGCACTTGCCAGTCCGCACCAATTTGGGGATTAAGGTGGATATCCACTTCATCCTCATAAAATACCGGATGTGCCGCATTGCATTCATCCAGTGCTTTGTGGATGACTGTCATCTTTTCATCTTTATGCGGGTCACGGATACGCAATGTTGGCGCGGCCTTGCGCCATACTAACCCGGCTGATGGCAACCAGTGGCGTAGTGTTCCTGCATGTAACTGACATCCGATTATCTCATTGATTTTTATTGCCAATAACTCTGTACCCCAGCGTGAACGCTGGTAGCCAAAATGGCCAGGAGGGTGTTTTATCAGCTCACGCAGTAATGCACAGATATCGTTGGTACTGCGAAGCTGGGATGGGGGAATACCGGATATCAGCAGTTTGCGGGCGGCATTACGTTTTTCACGGGCTTCTGACAGCGTCACCAGTGGGTAAGCACCAAACGCCAGACGGTTTTCTTTACCCCGGAAGCTGTACCGGAAGTACCAGAGTTTTGCCCCGGCGGAAGAAACGAACAGGTATAAACCCTGGGAGTCAGTGAACTTGTAAGATTTTTCGAGGGATTTTGCAGAACGAATTTTGCTGTCGGTCAGGGTCATGACGGGTCTCCTTAGTTCATCGAACTGAAAGACCCCGAATTTGACCCACGATTTTGCAGATACGTAGGGATAAATGAAAACGCATCTGAAAGATTTTTCACGCTAACTTATTGAATTACATACATACGGGAATTTATAGGGAAGCATAAAAAAGGAAAGGTGGTGCCCGGACTCGGAATCGAACCAAGGACACGGGGATTTTCAATCCCCTGCTCTACCGACTGAGCTATCCGGGCAACGGGGCGCATTAAACCGTAAAGGCTGTTTGTCGTCAACGCCTTTATGACAGAAAACTGACTGATTGCACTCTTTTTCATCAAAATACGCTAAATGTTGTACTTTAGTGCTGTTTTTGTTGTTTATTTCGACAATGATCGATGTATGTACTGAAAGCCAGTGTGTTGGGCATCAACCGCTAAAACACAGGGTGGATCAAATGATTTTCTTCATCATACATCTCTTATTCTGTCGCTATCGATATACATACCAGAATTAGTGAATTTTTTATCGATTTTATTGCATAAATACCTATTCGGATGGATTGAAGCACTTAGCAAAAGATGCCATTATTGCGCAAATTTTGTGTGCCTCTGGCACCCGCACCTCCTTACATCTCTATGACACCACTTAAAATTGCAGCCAGCACGACCGTAGCTATCCATCTTCAGACCGGGCGTGAAGTTGTTACACTGGAAAAAACCGATTTTACCGATGTGGCGGCTGTGGTTGTCTCAGTTGCTGACTCCCGTAGTGGGATGCTGGCATTACTGCGGCATACCGGTTTTAACCTGCCAGTGTTTATTGCGCTGGATTACCCGGAACAGGCTCAGGAACAGCAACTGCCGGAAGTCACTGGTATTCTGGCCGGATCGCCTGATGATGCGATCCGTCTGGAAGCGGCAGCGGCGGAATATCAGAATGCATTATTACCGCCATTTTTTAATACGCTGACCAAATATGTGGCGATGGATAACAGCACTTTTGCCTGTCCAGGCCATCAGGGCGGAGCATTCTTTAAAAAGCACCCGGCAGGAAGGCAGTTTTACGGTTTCTTCGGTGAAAATGTGTTTCGTGCTGATATGTGCAATGCCGATGTGAAACTGGGTGATTTGTTGATCCATGAAGGGTCAGCCAAACATGCACAGAAGTTCGCAGCAAAAGTGTTTAACGCAGATAAAACCTATTTCGTGCTGAATGGGACGTCCAGCGCGAATAAAGTGGTGACCAATGCCTTGCTGACGCGTGGCGATCTGGTGTTGTTTGACCGGAATAACCATAAATCGAATCACCACGGAGCACTGATTCAGGCGGGAGCCACTCCGGTATATCTGGAAACGGCACGTAACCCGTTCGGTTTTATTGGCGGCATTGATGCGCACTGTTTTGATGAAACGTATATCCGTGAGCAGATCCGTCAGATCGCTCCTGATCGCGCCCAGCAGGAACGTCCATTCCGCCTGGCAGTGATCCAACTGGGCACCTACGATGGGACGGTATACAACGCCCGTAAAGTGATCGACAGCATTGGTCATCTGTGTGACTACATTCTGTTTGATTCGGCATGGGTGGGTTACGAGCAGTTTATTCCGGTAATGGCAGCCTGTTCACCCCTGTTGCTGGATCTTAAACCAGCAGATCCCGGTATTTTTGTGACGCAGTCGGTGCATAAACAGCAGGCCGGTTTCTCGCAGACATCGCAGATCCATAAAAAAGATAACCATATTCGCGGTCAGCAGCGTTTTTGCAGTCATAAACGGCTGAATAATGCCTTTATGCTACATGCTTCTACCAGCCCGTTTTATCCGTTATTTGCCGCACTGGATGTGAATGCAAAAATGCATCAGGGTGATGCAGGCCGCCGTCTTTGGCATGAGTGCGTTACGCTTGGAATTGACACACGAAAAGCGATCCTCGCACGTTGTGAAATGATCCGGCCGTTTATTCCAGATGAGGTTGACGGTAAGCCATGGCAGGATGCTTCCACAGAAACCATCGCAACCGATCCCCGTTATTTTAGTTTTGCACCAGGAGCTCAGTGGCACGGTTTTGCGGGTTATGCCCAGGATCAGTATTTGGTTGATCCCTGCAAACTGCTCTTAACCACACCAGGGATCGATGCTGCCAGCGGACAGTATGCTTCCTTTGGTATTCCGGCAACGATCCTCGCTAACTACCTGCGAGAGAATGGTGTGGTTCCGGAGAAATGCGATCTTAACTCGATCCTGTTTCTGCTAACTCCGGCAGAAAGCGTGGAAAAGATGGCACATCTGGTGGCGAAACTGGCGCAGTTTGAACAACATATCAAAGAAGATGCGCTGCTCTCTGAAGTGCTGCCGACGATTTACCGTAAAAATGCTAAACGTTATGCCGGTTATACACTGCGTCGCCTCTGTCTTGAGATGCATCAGCTGTATGTCAGTCACGGGGTGAAGGATTTGCAGAAGGCCATGTTCCGCCAGCAGAGCCTGCCAAAAGTGGTGGTGAATCCGCAGGATGCCAATATTGAGTTTATTCGCGGCAATGTTGAGTTAGTGCCGATTGCACAGGCGGAAGGGCGTATCGCCGCAGAAGGTGCATTACCATATCCTCCAGGTGTGCTGTGTGTGGTGCCTGGTGAAGCCTGGGGCGGGGCGGTACAACGCTATTTTCTGGCGCTGGAAGAGGGGCTGAATCTGTTGCCGGGATTCTCCCCTGAATTACAGGGCGTCTACGCAGAAGCTGATGAAAACGGTGTGAAGCGTTTGTACGGCTACGTAATGACGGAATAAACGGAAAACTTTACCCGTATTAGGAAAACCCTTTCACCGCATGAACACAGTGAAAGGGCTGATAAAGGCGATGCTAGTAACGATGGTAACTCTTCTGTGCGCTATTCACTTTATACAGATAACGACGTGACTCCATTGAAGGATGGTTAGTCGTTAGCTGCTGATAAACTTCTGACGGCGACAGATTGTTAATCTTGTTGAAGGCTGTGTCTTTATCGCTGGAGAACACCCGCAATACGCTGCCAGCTCCTCCGTTATAAGCGGTGATCACTGCATAGCGGCGGGATGTCGGGTTGTTGATACCCGACAGATAGCTGCCCTGCAACAGTGACAGATAGGCTGTACCTGCATCAATGTTGTTCGCCGGATCCAGCAGATAGCTGCGACTTGGCTTACCCGATTTCCCTTTCATCCGGAATACATCCACCCCGGCGGTATGTTGCACCACCTGCATCAATCCAAGGGCATCCGCATTGCTGACCGCATAGGGGTTGAAGCTGGATTCGGTCTGCATAATGGCAAGGATCAACGACTGATCAACACCGTATCGTTCAGAGGCCTGACGCACCAGCGGCAGATATTTATGTGCACGCTTATCAAGGTGGTTTGGCACCATTGGGATCGTAACCGACCAGATAACATGCAGCCCGGAGGTACGGCGCTGAAGTTTGTTCTTAATCAGATAATCCGCGAAATTCCCGGCACGGCCCTGCCAGCGGATCGGTTGCCCGGTATTATCCAGTACCTGACCGTACAGCAAGGGTTCACGGCTAATCTGAATATCGTTGGCATCAGAATAGAGATCCACATTGCTGGGGTCATCACCGATCAACAGCGTGGTAATGATCGCCTGACGCAGGCTGCTGATTGGATCCGTACCTGCGATGGTTTCGATCGTGATACTACCGGTTTCAAAGTTGATATGACTGCGGGTGTAATATTGATCGCTGTATTTCACGTAGTCTTTTGGACCGGCGATCAGTACCTCATTAAGGCCCCAGATATTTTCGATGTTGTGGGCGAACTGTCCCATCAAAATATCAAAGCCGTTCGTATCCTTTACCCACTCTTCATGATACGTGTTCTGCTTCTTGCCAGAACAGGAGATCAGTAGTGGAGCGATAATCAGCAAACTCAGGAATTTCTTCTTCATCTTTCAGTGCTTTGCCCACAATTAGAGAGGGCCTCATCATTGAGGCCCAACGTGTAAACCTGCTTCGTCAGGTCTGGCTATCCCCAGAGAACGAGTTACGCTTCTGGCGGGGTGTAACCGTCGATATGCACTTCTTTACCTTCGAACAGAAAGTTAATCATCTCCTGTTCAAGTTGTTTACGATCTTCAGGATTCATCATGCTGAGTTTCTTTTCATTGATCAGCATGGTTTGCTTGGCCATCCACTTTGACCAGGCTTCTTTAGAGATCTCGTTATAGATACGTTTGCCTACATCACCAGGATATAGCTGAAAATCCTGCCCTTCGGCATCACGTTGCAGGAACGTGCAAAAAATGGTTCTGCTCATTACTCTTCCTCTTCTGTCGCGCGAACGCGTAGCGCCATTTGCTGTGGCTGACGCAATTGTTGTAGCAGGCGCTCTACTGGTGCTGCCAGCCCTACAGAGGGTGGCTGCGCTAAGTTATACCAGAGAGCCGAACCTTCATCCATTGCCACCCGGGCCGATGGCAATTCCAGCCACATTGGCACAATTTCCAGATGGAAATGGCTGAATGTATGGCGGAAGGCCACCATCTGTTGCAGATGACGGTCATCAAATCCTCGCAGACGCACGGCCTGACGCAGCTCTTCTTCGGTAGCGTATTGCGGGAAACAGTATAACCCGCCCCACAATCCAACCGGAGGGCGCTGTTCCAGCCAGACGTACTGTTCCTGCTGCATTAACAGCAGCCAGCCCGTGCGTTCTGGTAAAGTTTGTTTGGGTTTTTTCCCCGGAAATTTTGCCCAGCTGTTGTGGGCGGTGGCGATGCAACCATTTTTCAGTGGGCAGATTTCACACTTCGGTTTGGAACGTGTGCATACCATTGCCCCCAGATCCATCATGGCCTGGTTAAACTGGCTGACACCCGCCGCAGGAGTGACGTCTTCACTGATTTGCCACAGTCGTTTTTCCACATCTTTCTTGCCTGGCCAGCCATCAACCGCGTAACAGCGTGCCAGCACGCGCTTAACGTTGCCATCAAGGATGGGGAAATGTTTACCCAGCGACAGTGAAAGAACAGCTCCGGCAGTGGAACGGCCCACACCAGGCAGGTCAGCGACCTCATCAAAGGTTTGCGGGAAGACACCACCGTGCTTTTCCACCACCCTCTTTGCCGCTTTATGCAGATTACGCGCACGGGCGTAGTAACCAAGACCAGTCCACAGATGCAGGACTTCATCCAGCGGCGCGGCGGCCAGATCGCGGATATCAGGAAAACGAGCGATAAAACGCTCGAAATAAGGGATCACCGTGGCAACCTGCGTCTGTTGCAGCATGACTTCAGACAGCCAGACGGTATAAGGCGTTTTGTCCAGCTGCCACGGCAGAGTTTTGCGGCCATAGAGCTGATACCAGTCCAGTACCTGCTGTGAGAATTGTGCTGCTTGCATCATGTAAACCACGATCTCTTGTTCGGTTAAAATCAGGCAGGAATTCCAGCACAGTCCGGCAGGCTGTGTAAACCAGATATTCACTACATTACCCATCCGGGTAGTCTTTATGTTTTCAGTTGCTGAAGGCATAATGCCCGCTTATCTAAAGGATACAGCGCAGGCAGAATGATGAAAATTGATGTTATCTCACCGGAATTCGATGAAAATGGCCGCGCGATGCGCCGTATTCGTAGTTTTGTGCGTCGCCAGGGACGTTTGACGAAAGGTCAGCAGCAGGCCCTGGATACGCTGTGGCCGGTGATGGGCGTGGAATATCAACCGGAACCGATTGATTTAGTCACGCTGTTTGGTCGTGAAGCGCCAGTCGTACTGGAAATTGGCTTTGGTATGGGGGCGTCACTGGTTAGTATGGCCGCCAGCAACCCACAGCAAAATTTCCTGGGTATTGAAGTTCATTCGCCTGGTGTGGGAGCCTGCCTTGCTGCCGCAGAAGAAGCGGGGGTGACCAACCTGCGGGTGATGTGCCATGATGCTGTGGAAGTGCTGGAGAACATGATCCCGGATAACTCCCTGCGTCTGGTGCAGTTGTTCTTCCCGGATCCATGGCATAAAGCACGCCATAACAAACGCCGTATTGTTCAGGTTCCTTTTGCTGAGAAAGTATTGCGTAAGCTGAAACTGGGTGGCGTATTCCATATGGCCACCGACTGGGAAGCCTACGCCGACCATATGCTGGAAGTGATGGCCAGTATTGATGGTTATAAAAACCTGTCAGAAACAGGTAACTGGGTGGAGCGCCCGGAATCGCGTCCGTTAACGAAATTTGAACAACGTGGCCAGCGTCTTGGTCACGGTGTGTGGGATCTGATGTTCGAGAGGGTTAAATAATGGCTACACAACGCAGTCGTCGTCTTCGTAAGAAAATGCACATTGATGAGTTCCAGGAGTTAGGTTTCTCTGTGGGCTTTACCTTCGCAGAAGGCACCAGTGAAGAGAGTATCGACAGCACGGTTGATGCGCTGATCACTGAAGTGATTGAGCCTCAGGGCCTGGCGTTTGATGGCAGCGGCTATTTGCAGTGGGAAGGTTTGATCTGCCTGCAAAAAATCGGTAAATGCACCGACGAACACCGTGAGCTGGTACGTAGCTGGCTGGACGCACGTCAACTGAGCGATGTAAAAGTCACCGAACTTTTCGACGTATGGTGGGACTAACAGGTTAGCGGGTTAACCAAAATGATCAGCAGATAATCCTGCTTTTCGGGGAAGGGCGATCGCGTTCAGCGGTCGCCCTTTGTGCATTTAAGGAGAAGAGTTCATGCGAAAAACGCTCATAGGTGGCGTGTTGTTATTGCTGGCAGCTGGTCAGGCGCAAGCCGATTATCAGTGCAGCGTTAATCCACAGGACGATGTCGTCATTGCTCCGGCACAGGTACAAATTGTGGGAGCCAGCGGTAATATGTTTATCTCCCCTAATGGGGATATTCAGCGCAATGGCCAGGCGATAACGCTTGATAGCGCAACCCGCCAGATGGCCGTGAATTATCAGGGGGCATTACGCCGCGATCTGCCATGGATTGATACCGGCGCCCAGCAGCGGCTGGAAAAAGCCCGTGTGGCACTGGACCGGGTGATTGTGCAAAAACTTGGTCAGAACAGTAATGTTCGTCAGCGTTTAACCACACTGGATGGCCAGTTAAAACAACAGATGAATCGCATCATTGAACATCGCAGTGATGGCCTGACTTTCCATCATCAGGCGATTGCTCAGGTACGTCAGGATGGGGAAAAACTGGTGCAGAACGCCATGGGCGGCATGGTGCAGGACAGCCTGAATGAAATGGGCAGTGGGCAGATTAGCGGTGGCAGTAACCCGCTACAGGCGATTATGGGGAATCTGGGCGGATTACAACAAGCGATTCAGGCTGAGTGGAGTAATCAGGAGCAGGATTTCCAGAACTTCGGTCATGAAGTGTGTAATCGGGTGACTACCCTGGAAACACAGCGTAAGGCGCTGGTAGCCCGGTTGCCATAGTTGAAGGCGAACAAACCGGTCTGAACAGATAGTGAATAAGTAGTGAACAGGGGCTGGTTAACCGATCCCAGCCCCTGAACGTTATCCCAGTGCAGATAAACGTTATCGTCTGGAGGGGATTGCTATTCCGCCAGAAACAGCTCCAGCAGTGAGTTCAGGAACAATTTCCCTTTCTCGGTAATCTGCCACTCTTCAGCGGTTTCCGTCAGATACCCTTTCGCCAGTGCTTCATCCAGTTGTGTCCGCACACTGCTTTCCGCTAATCCGGTGTGGCGCTGATACTCTGCACGTGGTGCGGCTTCCAGCAGTCGGAAGCGATTCATAAAGAACTCAAACGGTTTATCGGCATCAGCCACTTCATGGCGTTTATCCAGATAATTACCCGCCATAAAACCACGCGGATGGCGGGTTTTGCTGGTACGAATAATGGTGCCATCGGGCTGTGTTAACTTACCGTGAGCCCCGCAGCCGATCCCCAGATAATCACCAAAACGCCAGTAATTAAGGTTATGTTCACAACGATAACCCGGTTTGGCATAAGCCGACGTTTCGTACTGTTGATAGCCAGCAGCACTGAGTAGCTGGTGGCCCTGCTCGAAAATATCCCACAAATCATCATCATCAGGCAGGCGTGGCGGGCGTGAGGCGAACAGCGTATTGGGTTCGATGGTGAGCTGATACCACGACAGATGGGGAGGATTAAGCGCAATGGCCTGGCGCAGATCATCCAGTGCTTCTTCCAGCGACTGGTCTGGTAAACCGTGCATCAGATCGAGGTTAAAACTGCGTAGCCCCAGATCAGCTGCCAGCTTAGCGGCACGTTTGGCTTCATCCGGGCCATGAATACGCCCCAGACGCTCCAGTTTTTCCTGGCTGAAACTCTGTACACCGATGGAAATACGGTTCACTCCGGCACGTTGATAACCGCTGAAGCGGTCCGCTTCTACGGTACCGGGATTCGCTTCCATGGTGATTTCTGCGGTTGGAGACAATGGCAGACGCGCCCGCACACCGTCCAGCAACATCTGCATCGCTTCGCTACTCAGCAGGCTGGGTGTACCACCACCGATAAAGATCGTGCTGACTTCGCGCCCTGCGGTTAATGGCAGGTCAGCATCCAGATCATTCAGCAGATGTTGCACATACTCTTCATGCGGCACTTCCCCTTTGAGTGCGTGGGAATTGAAATCGCAGTAGGGGCACTTCTGCACGCACCAGGGAATGTGGATATACAGGCTCAGCGGCGGGAGATTAGCCATTCTTCATTGCATCCAGTAGCAGGTTCAGCGCTTTACCACGATGGGAAACGGCCTGCTTTTCAGCTTTGCTCAGTTCAGCTGCGGTTTTACCCAGTTCCGGGACATAGAAGATCGGATCATAGCCAAATCCACCTTCACCAGCAGCACTGCGGATGATCTCGCCTGCCCAGCTCCCGTGGAACACTAGTGGAGTGGGATCGGCTGCATGACGTACGTAAACCAGCACACAGTGGAACTGCGCCTGGCGCTGACCATCGGGTACGTTTTCCAGGGCAACCAGTAATTTATCGAGGTTCTGCTGGTCGCTGGCATCAACACCTGCGTAACGGGCAGAATAGATCCCCGGTGCACCACCAAGGGCATCAACGGCCAGACCAGAATCGTCAGCAATTGCCGGAAGTCCGGTAATCTCTGCGGCATGACGCGCTTTCAGAATGGCATTTTCAATAAAGGTCAGGCCGGTTTCTTCAGCAGATTCCACACCCAGTTCGGTTTGTGCCACGATATCAAGGCCAAATGCTGCCAGCAGATCGGCCAGCTCACGAACCTTACCGGGATTACCGGTAGCGAGTACGACTTTTTGCATATTACATCCAGAAAATAGTCATCAGAGTAGAGAATGGATGCCGCCGGAAACCGGCAGCATCAGGATGGCAGGTTTTATCAGAATTGCACCCAGCCTGGAATGTATTCCAGACCAATGAAATTCAGTGCATAGAGAAGCAGGATCACGGCCATTGCCGAGAAATCAATCCCACCCATTGGTGGAATAATACGGCGGAATGGGGCCATTAGCGGCTCACTCAGTTGCATCAGCACAAAATCAACCGGATTGCGGCCCTGGCTGAACCAGCTCATCAGTGAACGAATAATAATGACCCAGAATACCAGCACACCCGCTGCTTTGACCAGGATCACCAGTCCCAGATACAGGAATATTGGATCCGGATAGAACAGGTGCATCGCCAGTGGGCCCAGCAACACGCTGAGGATATAAGCCAGTAACAGCGAAGCTGTATCAATTGGACCAATTGATGGGATGATCCGCCGCAGTGGTTTAATGATCGGCTGGGTAATTTTCACCACAAACTGTGAAAATGGGTTATAGAAATCACACCGTGCCCACTGCATCCAGATGCGCAGTAACAGCACCTTGGTGTAGATAGCAATCGCGGTAGTTACCAAAAAGGTCAACGCTAGCATGAGGTTCCTCAGTTGTTATGATTAGCGGCGCTGCCATAATCGCGTGCGCCAAAGATTGCAGTGCCAATACGCACCATCGTACTGCCCGCCGCAATGGCGGCTTCCATGTCGTCACTCATTCCCAGCGAAAGTGTGTCTACATCCGGATACGCTTTTTGCAGCGTGTTAAACGCTGCTGCCATCTGCTGACAGACTGCCAGCTGACGTTCGTACTCTTGTTCTGGCGCAGGAATAGCCATCAAACCGCGTAACCGTAAACGTGGTAGCTGGGCAATAGCCTGCGCCAGTTCGTCCAGTTCTGCCAGAGGAATTCCTGATTTGCTCTGCTCATCACTGATATTGATCTGAATCAGCACATTCAGTGGCGCGATATTTTCCGGGCGCTGTTCATTCAGCCGGGTGGCAATACGCAGACGATCAACGGTGTGGCACCAGTCAAAGCTCTCCGCCACCAGTCGGCTTTTATTGGATTGTAACGGACCAATAAAATGCCATACCAGCGCCGGATCTGCCAGTTGATGGATCTTATCCACGCCTTCCTGCACATAGTTTTCACCGAAGCATTGTTGCCCGGCGGCGGCCGCTTCTTCGACCACGCTCGCAGGTTTGGTTTTGCTCACTGCAAGCAGGGTAATTTCCTGTGGATCGCGACCGCATTGGTTTGCCGCTGCTGAGATCCGCTGGCGGACTTGCTGTAGGTTGTGCTCAATTGAAGTCATAGTCAGGAAACAAAATATGGATATTGAAGAAATTGTGGTCCTTAGTGTAAAGCATAATGCAGGGGATCTGCATCTCTGTAGTGGTCATTCACCAGTCTGGCGCCGCCACGGTTTGCTGGAAAATCTGAGCGACAGGCCACAAGTTTGCCATACCTGGCTGGAACAGTTTGCTGCAAAAAAGCTTTCCACTGAGCAGCAGGAGGAGTTGCGCCAGCATGGGCAGATTGATTTTGCATTAACGCTGGCAGGGGAAAGGCTGCGGGCGAATCTGTTTTTGCAGCGCGGTGGCCTGTCACTGGCGCTGCGTTTGATTGCCAGTCATTGTCCGTCTGTCAGTTCATTACATTTGCCGGCGGTAACTACCAGGCTACAGCAGCAACAGGAAGGATTGATTCTGGTAACCGGTGCGACAGGCAGTGGTAAATCCACTACCCTGGCAGCGATGATCGGCAGTATTAATCAGCAACAACAGAAGCATATTCTGACACTGGAAGATCCCATTGAATTTCTGCATCACAGTGAGCGCTCTTTGATTCAGCAACGTGAACTGGGCCAGCATTTCTCCAGTTTTTCTTCCGGGCTGCGAGCGGCATTACGTGAAGATCCTGATGTGATCCTGTTGGGCGAGCTACGCGACAGTGAGACAATTCGCCTGGCACTGACAGCAGCAGAAACCGGACATCTGGTTCTGGCAACACTGCATGCTCGTGGTGCCGCACAGGCAGTTGAGCGGCTGGTGGATGTTTTCCCCGGTGAGGAAAAAAATCTGATCCGCAGTCAACTGGCGGGTAGCCTGCAGGCAGTGATTGCTCAACGACTGGTTGCAGCAAAGCAGGGAAGGGTGGGAGTGTTTGAAGTGCTGGTAAATTGCCCGGCAGCCGCAAACCTGATCCGCGAAGGGAAAACTCACCAGTTACCCGCGTTATTACAGACTGGCAGCCAACTGGGGATGCAAACTTTTGCACAGAGCCTGGAAGAACGCCAGCGACAAGGATTACTGCCGGAAAGTCCCGCCAGTAATAAGCCTGGTACTTATCCGTAATTCTGTAACGTAGTGACTCAGTGACTCAGTGACTCAGTGACTCAGTGACTCAGTAACTCAGTAACTCAGTAATGATTTTCGAACCAGCTTTCTAAAATGATCACCGCAGAAAGGGAATCAACACTGCCTTTGTTTAATGCGCGAAAGCCACCACGTTCAAACAGTTCAGCACGTGCTTCTACTGTACTCAGGCGTTCATCATGCAGATCAACCTGCACACCGAAGCGCCCATGCAGACGATTGGCAAATTTACGTGCTCGCGCAGTAAGAGGCTGTTCGCTGCCATCCATATTGAGCGGAAGCCCAACAATAACGCGATCTGGTTGCCACTCTTTTAGTAGTGTTTCAATTTTGCTCCAGTCTGGCGTGCCGTCCTGTGCTTTTAACGCAACCAGCGGGCGTGCTGTGCCGGTTAACTGTTGCCCGATAGCCACACCGATGCTTTTAGTACCAAAATCGAAGGCCAGGAGTGTCATGGTGTTCATCAGGCGTGTCCTGCTTCACTGGTGATCATATGAATATCAATACCAATGCTTTTTGCCGCTTCCCGCCAGCGTTCAGCAATCGGCGTGTGGAACAGAATATTGCTGTTGGCGGGGGCCGTCAGCCAGGCATTTTCCAGCAGTTCACCTTCAAGCTGGTCTTTTTCCCATGCGCAGTAACCCAGTGCGACCAGTACCTGCTCCGGCTGTTCTGGCGTACCAAGGCTTTCCAGCACATCACGGGAGGTGGTGATCATGGTATTGTCGGAAACACGGATACTGGAAGAGAACGTACGCTGGGCTGAGTGCAGAATAAAGCCACGATCGTCTGCCAGTGGGCCGCCGGAAAATACCGGTTTATCAAGTTTTATCTGTGGATCACGCTGTGCTGGCATGATTTTTAATTTTTGTAGAATGCCATTAACCGTCAGATTTTCCATCGGTTTGTTAATGATTAACCCCATTGCGCCTTCATCATTGTGCTCACAGATATAAACCACTGAGCGCTTAAACAGAGGGTCCTGCAATGCTGGCATGGCAATCAAAAAATGATGCTGTAAGTTCATACGTTATGTTCTGTTATTTGA
>Ga0157366_1000141_pt1 | contig 38140 bp, 36 predicted proteins | sample AttbisABBM1_FD_113149 | JGI IMG/M metagenome (GOLD analysis project Ga0157366, IMG submission 113149) | Fungus gardens microbial communities from leaf cutter ant in Botucatu, State of São Paulo, Brazil - Atta bisphaerica ABBM1 | ecosystem: Host-associated > Fungi > Mycelium > Unclassified ...
ACCGTCACGCTTATCTTCCAGCTTGATCGAAACGCCGGAGTTCAGGAAAGAGAGCTCGCGCAGACGTTTTGCCAGAATATCATATTCAAAATCAGTGACATTGGTAAAGGTGTCATGGCTTGGCCAGAAACGTACACGGGTTCCGGTCAGATCCGTTTCACCAGTCACATTCAGCGGTGCCTGCGGTACGCCATGTGCATAAACCTGCTGATGTACTTTGCCTTCACGGCGAATCGTCAGTTCCAGTTTTTCAGACAGGGCGTTAACAACCGACACACCCACGCCATGCAAACCACCTGAAACTTTATAAGAGTTGTCATCAAATTTACCGCCTGCGTGCAGTACGGTCATAATGACTTCCGCCGCAGAAACCCCTTCTTCCGGGTGAATACCGGTAGGGATACCACGGCCATCATCCTGCACAGACACAGAATTATCCGCATGGATGGTCACAACGATATCGGAACAGTGGCCGGCGAGTGCTTCATCAATGGCGTTATCCACGACCTCGAAGACCATGTGATGCAAACCGGTACCGTCATCCGTATCGCCGATATACATACCAGGGCGCTTGCGTACCGCATCAAGTCCTTTCAGGACTTTGATACTTGAGGAGTCATAAGAATTCGACATCAACGTTTCTCGCTCGTTTAATCTTCAGGTTGAACCGCTATTTTACCTTGTTCTACGTGGAACATCTTGCCCTTTTCGTCAGCCATGTCGAACACGTGTTCAACACCTATCGCACTCACGAAAACCTGGGCCTGAGTGGCTTTCAGACGTGACGCCAGCAAATGGCGGCGAGTCTCATCCAGCTCAGAGGCAAAATCATCTATCAGATACAGGCAACGACGCCCGTTCTGCCGGGTAAGAAACTCACCCTGTGCCAGTCGCAGCGCACATACCAGCAACTTTAACTGACCACGTGATAATAAATCTTCTACCGGCGTCCCTTCAGCACGAATGCGGAAGTCCGCTTTGTGTGGGCCGCTGGCAGTGTAAGTCAGCGCCCGGTCACGCTCAAACTGGCGTTCCAGCAATTCAGCATAATCGCTCTCTTTATCCCAGCCTCGCTGGAAAGAGAAACTCAGTTCGAACTCAGGCAAAAACTGCGCACAAGTCGCACTGATATCTGCGGCAATGGCTTCACTGTAAGCTGCTCGCCACTGGCTAATCTGCTCTGCCAGAGGTGCCAATTCCCGATCCCAGGCCTGAATCTGCTGATAGCGCGTCACCTGACGCAATGCCGCATTACGCTGCTTCAGCAACCGGCGCAAGTTACTCCAGGCATTGAAAAAAGCCGGCTCATTGTGGAAGCATCCCCAGTCGATATAAGCACGACGAAATTTCGGCCCACCATTCAGTAAGGTGAAACCTTCCGGGGTGATCAACTGCATCGGCAGCATTTGCGCCAGCTCTGCCACTTTATGCCCGTCACTGCCATCAATACGCACTTTACTGTCACCAGCGCGGGTTTTCGTTAACCCTACCGGGATCTCGCGTTCTACACCTTCGATCCGACCATGCAGTACAAACGCATCCTGATCGTGGCGGATCACCCTTCCCGCCTGCAAACTGCGAAAAGCACGCCCGTGACCAAGGGTATAAATCGCTTCCAGCACGCTGGTTTTACCGCTGCCATTAGGACCTACAAGGAAGTTAAACCCTGGAGCCAGCGTCAAATCCGCATTTTCGATATTACGGAAGTCTTTAATAAGAAGGCGGGTTAAAGCCATAAAATGAAGTTATTCCGCGGAGTGAAAAACGATAGTTGGGCGGCTTGCCGCAAAGTGATACAACGGCAAGCCCCTTTGCCCGAGGTTATAACCGCATTGGCATAACGACATAGGCCGCGCTTTGACTCATCGCATCTTCAATCTGCACACTGGAAACAGAGTCAGTCAGCAACAGGCGCACATTTTCACATTTCAGCGCATTCAGCACATCCAGCACGTAACTAACGTTGAAACCGATTTCGAGATCAGAACCACCGTAGTTAACGTCCAGAATTTCTTCTGCTTCTTCCTGCTCAGGGTTATTTGCTGTGATTTTTAACTGATTTTCACTGATATGCAGCCGGACTCCGCGAAACTTCTCATTAGAGAGAATCGCCGCACGGGCAAAGGCTTGCTTCAGTAAATCACAACTGGCATCCAGGGTTTTGTCCGGGTTTTTCGGTAATACACGGCGATAATCAGGGAAACGACCATCGACCAGCTTAGAGGTAAAGATAAAATCGCCAACATGAGCACGGATATTATTACTGCCAATCTGCACCTGTAACGGCGTATCACCACCATCCAGCAAACGCACCAGCTCCATCACGCCTTTACGCGGCACGATCACCGAATGGTTTGGCAACGCCTGACCAACCGGCATTGAACACACCGCCAGGCGGTGACCATCAGTTGCCACCGTGCGTAATTCTTCACCTTCGGTTTCAAACAACATACCGTTCAGGTAATAACGCACATCCTGATGCGCCATTGAGAACTGCGTGGCTTCAATCAGACGTTTCATTGTTGCCTGTGGCAGGGTGAACTCTACTTCGATCTGCCAGTCGTCCAGATTTGGGAAGTCGCTGGCAGGCAGAGTAGAAAGCGAGAAACGGCTGCGACCAGATCGCACCAGTATTCTGTCACCTTCAAGGATCACCGTAATTTCTGCACCTTCAGGCAATCCACGGCAGATATCAAAGAATTTCCGCGCCGGAACTGTCGTCGCACCAGGCTGATGATCCTGAGTCAGCGCCACGCGCGCGACCATTTCCATCTCTAAATCGGTACCGGTTAGCAACAGAGTGCCTTCGGTAACCTGCAACAACAGATTACCGAGGATTGGCAGCGTAGGGCGACCACCTAATGGGCTACTCACCTGCTGTAAAGGCTTAAGCAAACGCTCACGTTCTACAATAAATTTCATAGTCAGGAAGATAATGTTCTGATTAGATTTGAGAAATCTTCTTTAATGTCGTGACTCTCTTCACGCAACTGCTCTATTTTACGACAGGCATGGAGCACAGTGGTATGGTCACGACCCCCGAAAGCATCACCGATTTCCGGCAGACTGTGGTTGGTCAGCTCTTTTGCCATCGCCATCGCCATCTGGCGCGGACGGGCAACAGAGCGGGAGCGCCGTTTCGACAACAGATCGGCAACTTTAATCTTGTAGTACTCAGCAACTGTTTTTTGAATATTGTCGATCGTGACCAGTTTTTCCTGCAATGCCAGCAGATCACGCAACGCTTCACGGACAAAATCAATGGTAATCGCGCGACCGGTAAAGTTGGCATTGGCGATAACGCGGTTCAATGCCCCTTCCAGTTCTCGCACATTGGAACGCAGACGCTTGGCAATAAAGAACGCAACCTCACCAGGCAGACGGATATCATTTTCGTCTGCTTTTCTCATCAGGATCGCCACGCGGGTTTCCAGTTCAGGTGGTTCGATCGCCACCGTCAGTCCCCAGCCAAAGCGTGATTTCAGACGATCTTCCACCCCGTTAATCTCTTTTGGATAACGATCCGAGGTCAAAATAATCTGCTGATTTCCTTCCAGCAAGGCATTAAAGGTGTGGAAGAACTCCTCCTGCGATCGCTCTTTATTGGCAAAGAACTGAATGTCATCGATCAGCAACGCATCAACTGAGCGGTAGTAACGCTTGAATTCTTCAATGGCGTTGTTCTGTAATGCTTTAACCATATCCTGAACAAAGCGCTCAGAATGCATATAGACCACTTTCGCATTAGGTTTGCGCGCCATAATGCCGTTGCCCACAGCATGTAGCAGGTGCGTTTTCCCCAGGCCCGTACCGCCATACAGGAACAGAGGGTTATAAGCACCACCAGGGTTATCTGCCACCTGACGCGCCGCCGCGCGAGCCAGCTGGTTTGATTTACCCTCAACGAAGTTGTCAAAATTATGCTTATTATTCACGTTCGAACGGTACGACAGTTCCGCTGGTGCAGGCATACTGTCCCAGCTCGGACGTACCGGAGCAGCACGGCTGCCTGTACCCGGCATACTGGTTGGTACACTGGTGACGACTGGCTGGCTGACAGGCTGCGTTACGGGCTTACTGCCCACTTCAAAGCGCAGCAATGGCACATTAGGCCCACAAAAGTCATTCAACAGTGCGTTGATATTATTCAGGTATTTATCCCGAACCCAGTCGAGTACAAAACGGTTTGGTGCATATAATGCCAGCGTATTGTCATTCAGTTCGGCCTGCAATGGGCGTATCCACATGCTGAATTCTGTGGCGGGTAGCTCATCCTGCAAACGGGCAAGACACTGTTGCCAAAGCGTAAGTGACACGGCGGACTCCACTCGAAAAAATTCGATAAGAAATAATAAAAGGGCGCTGAAGCGATAATTTCATCATTGTTGACACATACCGATGATCTGTATGCGAACCGCTATATCTGCGGTTACTCCACCCTAACCCACTATTCGGATACATGTGGGTAGCAAGACGTCCTAAAGGATCGTTAGCGGAACGGCGGATCATAACGCAAACCGTCGCAGAGATCTTCACTTTCTACACAGTTTTGATCCAATTTATCCACAGGCGTATACAACGCTGGGTAGTTTACGCCACCTTGTGCAAAAGGCATTCAGGATCATTCGCATTCGGTGAAATTTAATGGTGGCGTCACGTTATTACCGCAAAATTGATGTAATCGGATCGCCAGATGATCCTGAACGATCCTTGCGCTTTTCAACAGAGCCCGTATAATTCCTGCCCCGGCGTGTTACGCCGTGCCCCTTATGGCTGATTTTGCAAGTCAAAACGGGCAATCAGGGCGCGGTTTTCACGCGAAGTAAATTGACTCTGGACTGTACAATTATTACAATCCCGCCTCTTTATTAAAGATACACTGAGGCGTTGGTCGGTTTTTCTGGCCAGTTAACGCGTCACCAAGTGAAATTATTCAAGTTTAGGTAGAAATCGCCATGAAACGCACTTTTCAACCGTCCGTACTGAAGCGTAACCGTTCACACGGTTTCCGTGCTCGTATGGCAACTAAAAATGGTCGTCAGGTTCTGGCACGTCGTCGTGCTAAAGGCCGTTCTCGTCTGACCGTTTCTAAGTAATAAAAGCTAACCGCTGAGTGGTTAAGCTCGCATTTCCCAGGGAGTTACGTTTGTTAACTCCCACTCATTTCACTTTCGTCTTCCAGCAGCCACAACGGGCTGGCACGCCGCAAATCACCATTCTCGGCCGCCTGAACACGCTGGGGCATCCCCGCATCGGTCTTACTGTCGCCAAGAAGCACGTCAAACGCGCACATGAACGCAACCGGATCAAGCGATTGACCCGCGAAAGCTTTCGTCTGCGTCAACATGAGCTTCCCGCAATGGATTTTGTGATTGTGGCGAAGAAAGGGGTAGCCGATCTGGATAATCGTGCCTTGACGGAAGCATTGGAGAAATTATGGCGTCGTCATTGTCGCCTGGCTCGCGGCTCCTGATCGCGGTAATTCGCGTCTATCAACGGGTGATTAGCCCGTTGCTGGGACCCCATTGCCGATTTCACCCAACCTGTTCGCAATACAGTATTGAGGCATTGCGCAGGTTTGGCGTGATAAAAGGGAGTTGGTTGACGATGAAACGCATATTAAAATGCCACCCTTTGAACCCGGGTGGCAATGATCCTGTGCCGCCACATAAACATTGATACCAGAGAACATTAACGATGGATTCGCAACGCAATCTCTTTCTCATCGCTCTTCTGTTCGTGTCCTTTATGATCTGGCAAGCCTGGCAGACGGACCACAATCCGCAACCAGTGCAAACTCAGACCACACAGAACACGACCAGTCCTGCGGGTGATGTCGCTAATCAGGGTGTACCTGCCAGCGGCCAGGGCAAAACGATCACCGTTAAGACCGATGTCCTGTCTTTAAGCATTAACACTCGCGGTGGTGATATTGACCAGGCACAGCTGCTGACCTACCCGGACAAACTGGGTTCCAGCCAGCCTTTCCAGTTGCTGGAAAACACCCCGAACTTCCTGTACCAGGCACAAAGCGGTCTGATTGGTCGTAATGGCCCGGATGCGGCAACAACAGGTCGTCCTGTGTATGCCACCACTCAGGATAGCTTCGAACTGGCTGATGGCCAGAATGAGCTTCGCATCCCACTGACATTTACTGCTGAAAATGGCGCTGTTTACACCAAAACCTTCGTTCTGAAGCGTGGTGAATACGCTGTTGGCGTTGAATATCAGATCAATAACGCCAGCCAGCAACCGCTGGAAGTATTGATGTATGGTCAGTTAAAACAAAGCATTGATCTGCCGAAAGGTCGTGATACCAGTACGGGTAGCTTTGCGATGCATACTTTCCGTGGCGCAGCTTACTCCAGCAGTGAGACTAACTACGAGAAGTACAACTTCGATAAGATCAATGATAACGAAAACCTGAATGTCACCACAGCGAATGGCTGGGTAGCAATGCTGCAGCAATACTTCGCAACGGCCTGGGTGCCACAAACTGCGGGTAACAACACACTGTATACCAGCAATTTGGGTAACGGCATTGCAGCGATCGGTTATAAATCAACACCAGTAACGGTTGCCGCAGGCGCACAGCAGGATCTGAAAGCGACACTGTGGGTTGGCCCGGAACTTCAGGACAAAATGGCGGCAATCGCTCCGCATCTTGACCTGACTGTTGATTACGGCTGGTTGTGGTTTATTTCTCAGCCACTGTTTAAGTTGCTGAAATTCCTGCACAGCTTTATCGGCAACTGGGGCTTCTCCATTATTGTTATCACCTTTATCGTTCGTGGCATCATGTACCCGCTGACCAAAGCGCAGTACACCTCCATGGCGAAAATGCGTATGCTGCAGCCGAAGATTCAGGCTATGCGTGAGCGTATTGGTGATGATAAACAGCGCATGAGTCAGGAAATGATGGCGCTGTATAAATCCGAGAAAGTGAACCCACTGGGTGGTTGCTTCCCACTGGTTATTCAGATGCCAATCTTCCTGGCTCTGTATTACATGCTGTCTGGTTCCATTGAACTGCGCCATGCGCCGTTTGTACTGTGGATCCATGACCTGTCAGCGCAGGATCCGTACTACATCCTGCCAATCCTGATGGGTTGCACCATGTTCTTTATCCAGAAAATGTCACCAACCACTGTGACCGACCCAATGCAGCAGAAGATCATGACCTTTATGCCGGTCATCTTCACTGTCTTCTTCCTGTGGTTCCCGGCAGGTCTGGTTGTTTACTACATCGTGAGTAACCTGGTGACCATCATCCAGCAGCAACTGATTTACCGTGGGCTGGAAAAACGTGGTCTGCACAGCCGCGACAAGAAGAAAGCGTAAGGACAACTGACCTTTTTTAAGGTCAGTTCGTGCCAATAACACGCACACTGTTTACACTAAGGCGGTCATTCTGACCGCCTTATTTTTTTGTATGAAAAGAGAGTTAACAATGAGCCATAGCGATACGATTGTTGCCCAGGCAACACCGCCAGGACGCGGCGGAGTAGGTATTCTGCGTGTTTCCGGCAACCTGGCGGCAGACGTTGCACAGCAACTTCTGGGTAAACTGCCTGCACCGCGTTACGCCGATTATCTGCCATTCCGCGACGCAGACGGCAGTATCCTCGATCAGGGCATTGCGCTGTGGTTCCCCGGCCCTAACTCCTTTACTGGCGAAGATGTCCTTGAATTACAGGGACACGGTGGACCCGTTATCCTCGATTTGTTGTTAAAACGTATTGTTGCGTTACCTGGCTTACGTATTGCTAATCCTGGAGAGTTTTCCGAGCGCGCCTTCCTTAATGACAAGCTGGATTTAGCACAGGCAGAAGCGATTGCTGACCTGATTGATGCCAGTTCCGAGCAGGCAGCCCGCTCTGCGGTTAACTCATTACAGGGCGTTTTCTCCACACGTGTGAACAATCTTGTGGAAGCACTTACTCACCTGCGAATCTATGTGGAAGCTGCCATCGACTTCCCGGATGAAGAGATTGACTTCCTTTCTGACGGTAAAATTGAAGCCCAGTTGCACCAGGTGATTGCCGATCTGGATGGCGTACGTGCTGAAGCCCGCCAGGGAAGCCTGCTGCGTGAAGGAATGAAAGTGGTGATCGCTGGGCGACCGAATGCCGGTAAATCCAGCCTGCTCAATGCCCTGGCTGGGCGCGATGCAGCGATTGTCACCGATATCGCCGGAACGACTCGCGATGTATTACGTGAACATATTCACATTGATGGTATGCCACTGCATATCATCGATACTGCAGGATTACGTGAAGCCAGCGACGAAGTTGAGCGCATTGGTATCGAACGTGCGTGGAAAGAGATCGAACAGGCAGATCGTGTGCTGTTTATGGTGGATGGTACAACCACAGAGGCAACCGAGCCCGCAGATATCTGGCCAGATTTTATTGCCCGCCTGCCGGAATCCCTGCCGATCACAGTGGTACGAAATAAAGCCGATATGACAGGCGAAGCGCTGGGTATGACAGAAGTAAATGGTCACTCACTTATCCGTCTGTCCGCACGAACGGGTGAAGGTGTTGAGGTATTACGTGAGCATCTGAAAGCCAGTATGGGCTTTTCCGGCAATATGGAAGGCGGTTTCCTGGCTCGCAGACGTCATTTGCAGGCGCTGGAGATTGCGGCAAACCATCTGCAACAAGGGAAACATCAATTGCTGGGAGCCTGGGCCGGTGAATTGCTGGCAGAAGAGCTGCGTCTGGCACAGCAGAGCCTGAGTGAGATCACCGGTGAATTTACCTCTGACGATCTACTGGGGCGCATTTTTTCCAGTTTCTGTATTGGTAAGTAACCCAGCATGTTTTGTCTCTGGTGACTTTTACAAGGTGAATATTTAAGGAGATCTTCTAATCATGGATGAATTTACACCTGATGCGCTGCTGGAGCAGCTACGCCAACTTGATGAGCAACCACGAATTGAGGCCAAACGAGCCAGTAATATAGGGAAGTCGGTGATGCAAACTATTTGCGCTTTCGCCAATGAACCTGGACTGGGTGGAGGCTATCTGTTGCCTGGTATTGATGAACAGGTGCAGGCCAGTGAAACATTCTCTGTGTGTGGCATCACTCATGCTGATACTTTATTAAATACGATTCAGAGTAACTGCCGGGAACAGTTTGAATATCCGATTGCTATACAGGGTAATGTTGCTCTACTGGAAGGTAAAAAAGTGATTCGGTTGTTCGTTCCGGAACTTGAGCCAGCCACTAAGCCTTGTACTTTTAAAGGGAAGTTTGATAGCAAAAACAAGCGTAAAACTGGCGTATGGCGGCGTGGCCTAAACGGCGATTACGAATGTAGCCAGCAAGAACTGGAACCTCTGTTATTAGCCAAAAGTGGTATGAGCTATGAACAAGTTCAGATGAACGATGCTCATTGGGATGATTTGGATCTCTCAGCGATAGAACTATATCGTACATTACGTGCTAAAGTCCGACCTTATGCTGAAGAACTACAAACATCTGATTCTGAAATGCTTTATGCACTTAATCTGATCAAAAAACGTGGTGATGAATGGGTACCAAATATCGCAGGTTTGTTGCTGATGGGGAAACCATTGTCACTACGGCGTTTGTTATCTGCAATGCGCATTGATTATGTACGAATTAGTGGGAATCAATGGGTCGAAGATCCCGCACAACGCTTCATGACCACACTTGATTTACGCGAGCCACTATTACGCCTGATACCAAAGCTTGAGGCGACTATTGCCGACGATCTGCCACACCATTTTCGGTTAAAAGATGGCAACACACAACGTAGCGATGAACCATTACTCCCCCACCAGGTTATCCGTGAAGCAGTTGTCAATGCGGTTATGCACAGAGACTATCAGGTAAACCAACCCATACTGGTTGTACGCTATAGCAATCGGATTGAAATTCGCAATGCAGATTATTCCCTGAAGCCAGAAGTTTCGCCAGGTGAAGAACAACTAAACTGGCTAACACAGTTTTCTCATTTACATTTAACCGACAATGAAGCAAAAGCACTGCTGCTCGCAAAAGAAACCGGAGCCGTTGATAATGCGGGCCTTCGCGCTATCTCAGGCTTAGATACACTGTCAGCCAGCCAGATATTAGGGAAATTACATCACCAATATCATGTTTTAGAACAGGGTGGAGCTGGGCCAGCTACTTATTACCAATTGGCACAACGTCCGGCACTATTACCCGCCATCCCGGCCAGAACATTTGAATCAAATGCAAGTGACCTCAGCACAAATACAAGTGACCTGAACACCAATACAAGTGACCTCACCCTACCTGATGATCTCAAAAAAATGGTTAAACAACTCACGCCAAAGGCACGAAAAGAGCTACTTTGGCCTGTGATTATTTGGCTATGTGCTTTACGTCCCTATAAGGCAGGAGAGCTGGCAACGCTATTGGTGCGAAAAGAGACCCCGCTAAAACATAATCATTTGAATACCCTTAGAGAACAGGAAGAATTAATCAATTATCTCTATCCTGAAGTGGTCAACCATCCACATCAAGCCTACCGAACCACAGATAAAGGCCGAAAATGGCTTATCCAGCAAGGGATCAATCTAAACTAACATAGTCAGAGTCTGCAAAGAGTAGTAATGGGATATCGTTATGACCCATTACACTTAATTGTTAATAACAAATTACTACTATTCCGAATTTCGGCCCGTGAAAAGGAATCACGGATGAAAAATCCTAAGATTATTCTTACAATAGTAGTGGGGATTACTCGCCTATTTTCATGGAGTGACAGATGGCAAGTCATTTTGCACGATGGACGCTTGTTCAGAAGAAAACATCAGTACACCGGCTTCCACAAGCATTAGTGGGAAATACAACCGGTATGACGGAAAAACGGCGGCAACGTTACCTTGCCGCCAGGACATTACTGGCAGAGATGATGTTACGGGTCTATGGCATACCTCAGTTGCCCGAGATTACGCTGACCGAGACAGGTCGCCCTCACTTTACAAACCCCGACCTTCCTGATTTCAGTCTTGCCTATGCAGGCAATACTATTGGCATACTACTGGCGGAAGAAGGTTGCCGTGCAGGCCTGGATATGGAAATTGTCCGCGCACACAGCCGCCAGACACTTGAACAATACTTTCACTCTTTTTCTTCCGGTGAAAAAGCCTGGATCAATGCCCAAAACGACCCATCAGAAGCCTGTACTCAAATCTGGACTCTCCGCCAGAGCATCCTCAAAATGACCGGCGAAGGGAAGAAAGGAACAGATGTTCTGCGTCTGCATCCCGCTTCCGGGCGATTGCGCTCATCAATCCTGTCGGATATTCAGGCGATCTGCGATGTGGAATCACTGATGGTCTGGTCCTGTGCACTTTCACCCGGCACTGACCGACTACATTTGTGGGAATACGATGATAGTGAAGGATGGAGTTCATTGCAGAACATCAATGCGCATTCACTGAATATGGAACCACGCACATTGCGTCTGACCAGTCTGCCTGCTGAGAAACAGCCACAATAGGTAAGGTGAAAATAACTGGCCTGGAGATGACAGCAAAAACGCTGTCATCAGATTAAGCAGGCCAGATGTGGGTATTGATAACCGATTAGTGAGCGTCCACAAACACAATTTTCAGCACAAACAGCAGCGCAACAATCACCACGCATGGGCTGATTTCACGCCAGCGTCCTGTGCCTGACTTCATGACACAGTAAGAGATAAAGCCCAGCGCAATCCCTTCCGTAATCGAGAAGCTGAACGGCATCATGGCCGCAGTCACGAATGCCGGTACGGCTTCAGTCAGATCATCCCATTTCACGCGTGCCAGGCTGGATGTCATCAACACACCAACATAAATCAGCGCGCCGGCAGCCGCATAAGCTGGCACCATCCCCGCCAGCGGAGACAGGAACATCACCAGCAGAAACAGCACTCCCGTCACGACGGCCATTAATCCGGTACGTCCACCAATAGACACACCAGCAGAGCTTTCAATATAAGCCGTGACAGAGGATGTCCCGATATATGAACCGACCACAGAGCTGATGCTGTCGACATACAGCGCCTGCTTCATCCGTGGGAAAGTCCCTTTCTCATCAGTCAGTCCCGCTTTATCTGTGACACCAATCAATGTTCCGGAAGAGTCAAACAGGTTAACCAGCATGAAAGAGAAGATCACTCCGGCCATACCGATATTCAGTGAACCCGCGAGATCCACCTGGCCCAGCACAGAAGTTACTGGTGGTGGCGCAGAAAAAATACCATTGTATTTCACATCACCGATCACCAGACCAATGACTGTCGTTATGATAATGGAGATCAGCACGGCGGCATGAATATTGCGGGAAGCCAGAATCGCAATAATAAAGAAGCCTAGCGCTCCCAGCAGCACACTGTGCGACGTCAGGTTACCAACACTCACCAGCGTATCTTTGTTTGCCACGATGATCCCGGCGTTTTTCAGCCCCATCATGGCAATAAACAGGCCAATCCCTGACGTGATCCCCACGCGCAGACTGACCGGAATATTAGCAATCATCCAGTAACGAACCCGGAAAATCGTCAGCAACAGCAGACCTGTTGCCCCCCAGAAGATCGCGCCCATGCCGACCTGCCAGGAGATACCCATCGCCCCAACCACCACAAAAGCAAAGAACGCATTCAGGCCCATTGCCGGTGCCAGCGCAACAGGCAGATTAGCCACCAGCCCCATCAGAATACTGCCGCCAGCCGCGATCAGGCAGGTTGTGACGAATACAGCCTGCGTATCCATGCCCGCCACACCGAGGATCTGCGGGTTAACAAAAACGATGTACACCATCGTCAGAAAAGTCGTGAAACCGGCAATCACCTCAGTACGGGCGGTTGTGCCATGTTCCTTTAATTTAAAAATCCGTTGTAACAAACCGGGCTGCGTCATTGTGTCGTTCCAGAACAGAAGAAATTATCGGCGGCTATCCTAACGCATAATGATGTCTTTGGGATGAGGTAGATCGTTTTTTTCGTAACCAGTTTGGTGTTTTTTGCTGTCTTATCACGACCATTAGCCGTAATGCGTATTTGCGTTCGCAATCCTGATACAGTCGGGTAAAGTAGAAAGTCAGCCTGACTAACTTTAAGGACGTACCAATGTCAGTGGAGTGTGTGTTTTTTGATTGTGACGGAACGCTGGTAGACAGCGAAATGCTCTGTACTCAGGGCTATGTGAATACCTTTGCAAAATTTGGTGTCACGCTATCACTGCAGGATATGTTCGAAAAATATAAGGGCGTAAAACTGTATGACATTATGGCGGATGTCCGTCAGCAACATAATCTGACCACCCCGGTCGATGTGCTGGAGCCAGCCTATCGGGAAGAAGTCGCCCGCTTATTCGATCTGGAGTTAACGGCGATCCCTGGAGCTAAAGCGTTAGTGGAAAGTATTCAGGTACCGATGTGTGTGGTTTCTAACGGTACAGTGCCTAAAATGCAGCATTCGCTGGGTCTGACCGGAATGTTGCCGTTTTTCAACGATCATCTCTACAGCGGCTACGATATTCAACACTGGAAACCAGAACCTGAGTTGATGTATCACGCAGCGCAACAGATGGGCGTAGCGATTGAGCGCTGCATTCTGATCGATGACTCCGAAGCCGGAGCAAAAGCGGGTATTGCCGCAGGGATCCCCGTGTTTTATTACTGTGCAGATACGCACAACCCCGCACTGGATCACCCACTGGTGACAGTATTTAACGATATGGCACAGCTGCCAGCCCTCTGGCGTGAAAAAGGCTGGCAACTGACACGCAACTAATAATTACCCAATGGCACCCAGTGCATCATCGCTACCCTGTTTTTTCGGCAACAGGAACAGGGTGGCAAAAATATCCAGCAGATAGATCAACGCCAGCAGCGTGATGGCAGCAGTAAATGACCACTGACCCACCAGCAAACCGATAACCAGCGGACCAAAACCTCCCACACCACGCCCCAGGTTAAACAACACATTTTGGGCAGTCGCACGGACTTTCACTGGATAGATATCGGAGATTAACGCACCGTAACCGCCGATCATGCCATTCACAAACATTCCCATCACCGCGCCGGTAAACAACATCACGGTAGGATCGCGTAGTTGCGCATAAACAACCACCATCACCACCGCTCCTACCTGGTAAATCAGGAAGATTTTCCAGCGGGCAAAACGATCAGCCAGTACCCCAAACAGCCAGATACCAAACGTCATTCCCACCACGGTCACAGCGGTCCATAAACCGGATTTCGTCAGTGAAAAACCAAAACTGGAGGAGAGATAACTTGGCATCCAGATCATCAGGCCGTAATAACCAAAGTTCTGTACCGAGCAAAAGATAAAGATCCCAAGACTGGCCTTAGTCGTGGCGCAATCCGCGAACAACAACCGAATACGGGCAAGGAAAGATAATCCCTGATTAACATCAACATGCCTGGTAAAGGCTTCCGGCTCCCCCATGCCACGACGGATAATAAATGAAGCCAGTGCAGGTAACAGGCCCACGAGGAACATGCCACGCCAGCCAATAACATCCAGCAATAAAGGGGTGATAAATGCAGCCAGTAACACGCCCAGTTGCCAGCCAATTCCCACCCATGCTGATGCGCGATTACGTTTATGAGCAGGCCAGGCTTCAGCAATCAGTGCCATACCGATACCAAATTCCCCTCCCAGCCCCACACCAGCCAGTGTGCGGTACGTCAACAGATCCCAGTATCCCTGAGCAACGGCACACAACCCGGTAAAGATCGAAAACATCAGAATGGTAAAGGTCAGCACGCGAATACGACCAAGGCGGTCACTCAGGTGACCAAAAATAATCCCCCCCAGCACTGCACCAATCAGTGTCCAGGTAACCAGAGAACCCGCCTGGGATGAATCAAGCAGTAATGAGGTACTGATTGCAGGAAGCATAAAACCGAGGATCAGGAGATCAAAACCGTCCATTGCATAGCCGCTGATTGCAGCCAGCATAGCTTTACCCGGCGTAACACCGCGTTGACGAGGAGGGGAAGAAGACATTGTGTAAGAGCCTTAGCGTTCAAATTGTGCGCCAAGTATAAATTTGACGGCAGTGACAATCCAGACGAAAGGCGGGAAAAGACAGGGCCGGAATCACCAGCCCTGTAAGATGGCAGTCACGATGCAACAAAATTACTGTTGTGTATCGTCTTTCAGCAATTTATCGATCTGGTCCCCACCCACATGGCGGAAATCCTGTCCCTTCACGAAATAGAAAATAATTTCGCAAATATTCTGACAACGGTCACCAATACGCTCAATAGCACGAGCACAGAACAACGCAGTCAGCACACTTGGGATAGTACGCGGATCTTCCATCATGTAGGTCATCAACTGACGCACAATGCCTTCATATTCCTGATCCACTTTTTTATCTTCACGATAAATTTCTATCGCTGCATCCAGATCCATACGGGCAAAAGCATCCAACACGTCATGCAGCATCTCAATGGTGTGGTGTCCTAGGGATTCCAGGTTAACCAGCAAGGATTGCTGCTGCTGGGTGAATTTTTCCAGCGCGGTACGACAAATCTTCTCAGCCACATCCCCGATACGTTCCAGTTCAGAGATGGTTTTGATAATAGCCATAACCAGACGCAGGTCACTGGCGGTCGGCTGACGTTTAGCAATGATGCGCACACAGGCTTCATCAATTGCCACTTCCATCATATTGACCTTGTGATCACCTTCAATCACCTTGTTTGCCAGCTCAGTATCCTGGTTATGCATAGCGGTGATGGCATCAGTCAGTTGCTGTTCAACCATCCCCCCCATGGTCATCACCTGGGTACGAATATGCTCCAGCTCGGCGTTGAACTGCCCGGAGATATGTTTATTCAGGTTTAAGCTTTCCATGTGTACTCTCCAGTTCAATCAACCATAGCGGCCAGTGATGTAGTCTTCAGTCTGCTTCTGATGCGGTTTGGTGAACAGTGTGTCAGTATCGCTAAACTCGATCAGCTCGCCCATATACATAAATGCCGTATGATCGGAGCAACGCGCAGCCTGCTGCATGTTGTGCGTTACGATCACCACGGTATAGTCCTGCTTCAGTTCCGTAATCAGTTCTTCGATACGACCGGTTGAGATCGGATCCAGTGCCGAACACGGTTCATCCAGCAGCAACACTTCCGGGCGAATAGCAATACCACGCGCAATACACAGACGTTGCTGCTGACCACCAGAAAGGCCATAGCCACTCTGATGCAGTTTATCTTTGGTTTCCGTCCACAGTGCCGCTTTGGTCAGTGCCCATTGCACACGCTCATCCATCTCTGCACGTGACAGTTTTTCGAACAGACGCACACCAAAAGCGATATTGTCATAAATTGACATCGGGAAAGGTGTTGGTTTCTGGAATACCATGCCCACACGTGCACGCAGCAGAGCGATATCCTGGCTGGCAGTCAGAATATTTTCACCATCCAGCAGGATTTCACCTTCTGCACGCTGCTCCGGATAGAGCGCAAACATCTTGTTAAAGGTACGCAGCAGAGTGGATTTACCACAACCTGACGGACCGATAAACGCCGTAACCTGGTTTTTAGCAATATCCAGGTTGATGTTTTTCAGCGCGTGGTATTTTCCGTAATAGAAGTTCAAATCACGAACCTGAATCATCTTAGCGGAATTATTAATCATTTTGTTCTCACTTAGTCCGCGCCGCCGCAGCCGCGCTGCTCAATTAATGTTTACTCTTGGCGAAAATCACACGTGCCAGGATATTCAGCAACAGTACGCACAGCGTGATAACCAGCACGCCAGCCCAGGCCAGGCTCTGCCATTCGGCAAACGGGCTCATCGCGAACTTAAAGATGGTCACTGGCAGGTTAGCCAGCGGTTGCATCATGTCGGTGCTCCAGAACTGGTTCGACAGTGATGTAAACAGCAGCGGAGCCGTTTCCCCTGCGATACGCGCCACCGCTAACAGAACACCTGTCAGGATACCGGAGATAGACGCTTTTAACGTGATCGCCGAGATCATCTTCCATTTTGGTGTTCCCAGCGCATAAGACGCTTCACGCAGGCTATCGGGTACCAGTTTCAGCATGTTCTCTGTGGTACGGATAACAATCGGGATCTGCAGTAACGCCAGAGCAACCACGCCAGCCCAGCCGGAGAAGTGCTGCATCTGTGCAACAACAATGGTGTACACAAACAGGCCCACGACAATCGATGGCGCAGACAGCAGGATATCGTTAATAAAACGAATAATTTCCGCCAGCCAGGACTTACGTCCATATTCAGCCAGATAGATACCCGCCAGGATCCCCAGTGGGGTACCCACTGCCGTTGACCATAGCATCAGCAAACCACTACCTGCCAGGGCGTTAGCTAACCCCCCTCCAGCGGTATTAGGTGGTGGCGTATTTTCGGTAAACAGCGACAGCGACATGCCGTCAATACCACGGGTAACTGTTGCGAACAGGATCCAGACCAACCAGAACAGACCAAACGCCATCGTCAATAACGACAAGGTCAGAGCGATGCGGTTTTTCGTCCGTCTCCAGGCCTGCATTTTACGGCGCGATGCTTCCAGTTCAGCACGAGCCTGCGTTTCCATCATGGTCATGAACGCGCTCCTTCACTCTTAGCCAGACGCATAATCATCAGCTTGGAACAGGCCAGTACGATAAAGGTAATAACGAACAGGATCAGCCCCAGCTCCATCAGTGCAGCGGTATGCACACCAGACTGAGCCTCAGCAAATTCGTTAGCCAGCGCTGAAGTAATACTGTTACCCGGCATAAACAGCGAGGCGCTGTCGAGCTGGTAGGTATTACCGATAATAAAGGTGACTGCCATTGTTTCGCCCAGTGCGCGCCCCAGTCCAAGCATCACACCCCCGATCACCCCATTTTTGGTGAACGGAAGGACAACGCGCCAGATCACTTCCCAGGTGGTACAGCCGATGCCGTAAGCCGACTCTTTCATCATCACCGGTGTCTGCTCGAAGACATCACGCATGACCGAAGCAATGTAAGGGATAATCATAATGGCAAGGATAATACCGGCTGCCAGAATCCCGATACCAAATGCCGGACCAGAGAACAACGCACCAACAATCGGAATATTGGACAGAACATCACCAACCGGTTGCTGGAAATAGGTGGCAAACAGCGGAGCAAAAATAAACAAACCCCACATGCCGTACACAATACTTGGAATGGCTGCCAGTAGTTCAATGGCCATGCCAAGCGGGCGACGCAGCCAATTTGGTGCCAGTTCCGTCAGGAACAGGGCGATACCAAAACTCACCGGTACAGCAATAATCAGAGCGATAAGAGAGGTCACGAGAGTACCGTAAATCGGTACCAGCGCACCAAATTGTTCATTAGGTGCATCCCAGTCTTTGGTCCACAGGAAGGAGAAACCAAATTTTTGGATGCTGGGCCAGGAGGAAAATATAAGGGAAACAATAATGCCACCGAGCAGTAACAGCACAATCAGCGCAGCCAGTTTTACCAGCGCACCGAAAATAATGTCACCCTGTTTGCCGGGAGCTTTGAATGTCGGCTTGGTTGCAGCCATAGTCTTCTCGATTTTGATACTGCGGGAACGTATCGGACCAGGCAGGAAACCTGGCCCCTGATGTGCTCAGCTTAAACTTAGCAACTTAGAACACTGCTTTACCTGAGCTGTCTTTGATGTTCGCTTTCCATGCTGCACGGACCTGCTCAACAACAGATGCTGGCAGTGAAGCGTAATCCAGGCTTGAAGTCACTTTGCCGCCATTGTTATAAGCCCAGTCAAAGAACTTCAGTACCGCAGCACCTTTTTCAGCATTCGCCTGAGATTTATGCATCAGGATGAACGTGGTGGAAGAGATTGGCCACGCGTTTTCACCTTTCTGGAAAGTCAGGTCCTGAGCAAATGTTTTGCTCCAGTCAGCATTTTTAGCTGATGCGCTAAAGCTCTGCTCGCTCGGCTCAATCGCTTTACCATCCGCATCAACCAGTTTGGTGTAAGCCAGGTTGTTTTGTTTAGCATAAGCATATTCGACATAACCGATAGAACCCGGCAGACGCTGTACAAATGCAGCCACACCATCGTTACCTTTACCGCCTAAACCAACAGGCCAGTTAACGGTGCTGCCTTTACCAATTTTGCTGTTCCAGTCGCTGTTCGCTTTAGACAGATAGCTGGTGAATACGAAAGATGTTCCTGAACCATCAGCACGACGCACAACGTTGATAGCGGTGTCTGGCAGTTTCACGCCTGGGTTCAGCTTAGTGATCGCCGGGTCATTCCATTTTTTAATGGTACCCAGGTAGATATCACCAACAGTTTTACCATCCAGAGTCAGTTCGCCAGATTTGATACCAGGAATATTAACCGCCAGTACCACGCCGCCAATAACTGTCGGAAACTGGAACAGACCGTTAGCCTGTAAGTCTTTTTCTTCTAATGGCGCATCAGACGCACCAAAATCAACAGTTTTAGCAATAATCTGCTTAACGCCGCCAGAAGAACCAATCCCCTGATAGTTAACCTGAGCACCTGTTGCTGAATTGTATTCTGCAGCCCATTTGTTATACACAGGAGCAGGGAAAGTACCACCGGCACCCGTCAGGTTTGTTGCTGCCATGGCAGAAACTGCGCCCAAGGACAGGGTTACGGCAACGAAGCGAGCCAGGTTTTTTTGCATCAGTGTCATATTCCCTCCAAGGGATTAAAAAGTCAGGCCAGTACAGGATTTGTCTGATTAATGTTTGCTGCTGGAGGCAAAATAGGACAGTTTGATGACAGTAAAATGTATTAAATATTACAGATTTATGACAAAAGTTGTGGATAGAAACTCCGCTATCCACCGGAGGTAACGATGAATTATCACTCAATTATTGCCGGGATATGACAGGGAGCCTCCTCATGAACATTTATGATCGTATCTGGTTGTAATAAAAGGGAACGTTAATGTCTGTACCTGCATTGCTTACTCCGGCTCCACCTTCACCATCAACATCCCCTGGCTTTTGCCTGGTTGTGGGTTTTTCCCTGCTCCTGGGACGACAATGAAATTCGCAGAGCTGGACGTCTCCGAAACATAAAATGAGTACGAACCGCTGGCCATATCCACTGGGTTTCCCTCTCCCTCTTTGAACAAACACAACTTCAACGCATCGTTATCCGTGCCCAGGCAACCGTTATCCACTTTGCTGGAGGTCAGTGTGATTTTTTTACGGATATCACTACCAGAACACTGCCAGGCGACCGGGATGTTTTTCTCTTTATCATGCAGCAGGCTGGTCTTGCTTTTACGTAACTCAAGCATAGTGATCTCCCCCAGGTTTATCGCACCGGGAGCAGCAACTGAGCAGGTTGACTTCAGCGGTACCGTTCCTTTGATATCCAGATCCCAACGGTTTTCCCCTATCGCGACTTGCCGCAAAAGAGCAATATCAATGGGGGCATCGCAATGATTAATCAGCTTGATGCCGGATGACTCAACAGACTCAATGCTGATCCCGGCATACTTTTTACTGGCTCCTGGTATGGCATTCCTCTCACTGTTATTGAAGAAGAAATCAGCATCCACATTCACCAAAGCGGTATCCGCTACTGAACCTGATTTTGCAAGATAGCTCACTTTCATTATCCCACTACCGCTCCAGCTAATGCAGCTTTGATTAACATTATAAGAAGCAGGTTTATAACTTACCCAGACATTGCCTTTATTGATCTCTGCCATCGAGCGGGCGGGAGGCAAAAACGTGATATTTCCAATACCAGAACCATTTAACCCCGTGATATTCGCGTTCCATATAATATGTCCTCCCACGCCACTGGCATTCACTCCTGTCGCGACCAGCACAGTCAAAAACAATAATTTTATTTTCATGAGTCAATATCTCGTTAGTGGCACTTATTCATAATCAAACTTCACAGAGACAACACTCATAAAACGCCCTGCGGTTACCTGGCTGGTGGTTGAGATATATCCTGCACGCAGCTTTATTTTATTTATTTCACTGTCATTCAACGGAAAGGTATCCGTTACACTGCCATCTGGCATATAACGCAGGCCACTATCCGGATTCACCACCAGTAATCCAACACCGATTGCAGCATGATCTCCGGAAAAAATATTCTTAAAATACTGACTATCGTGGCTATCAGCAGCACCTGAAGCAGTAATGTGCACTTTCTTCAGTGAAGGTTCGCAGTCATTCAGCGTAATAAAAAAATCACGAGTGCCTGTTACCGAGCCCTTCTTTTTGCCGAAGTTCATTACCGGTACTGTGGGCAGATTTACGGTCCCCAGGTTCTCATCTACCGTGCAGGTGCTGGCAACCACCGTGGCATTAATCAATACGGTGACGGTATCGTCACTCCTGGTCGGAAATGACAGCATCAGTATCAGACTTATCCATAGAGGAAAAAGGGTTTTACTTTTCATTTTTACTGGCATTCCACAGCGATTTTATGCACTTTTTTGCCTTTCGTTTTCATGGCACTGATATCCCATAAAAATTCACATTGCTCATTGGATGATGCCCCCCACTGAACATTACCCGTTCCCTTTTCGCTCATCCCCGACAGATACACACGACTGAACTCATTAATAACGCCATTGCTCTCCCCAGCAGCAACCATGCTGCCAAAAGGTAGTTTCCTGCCTTGATTTTTAAGAGTCATGATAAAGACCTGTCCCTGCCGACCTTCAAAATTCGCCTGTACAATTGCGCCTTTTGTCGGGACTACCGTCACCACCGGATTCTCAATATCAGTGGTGTAATCCACATCAGAAACATCTAAAGCAACCCGATTTTCCCGGTAAGAAGATGCAAAAGGTTTAATCGCATAACCCCGACTATCGGTAGATACACCGATTTCATTTTCCACTGGAATATCGTTAATCCCCGGTACTGCGATCAATACAGCAGTATCGCCCACGGTCTGACCAAAGGTTATGCCGTTACCATGCACAATAACTCCGCCGGAAGCACCGTAGTTAATTTGTTTGTAACCATCGCCGTAGCTGTATCCACCATTGAGCATGCCAAGCTGGCCATAATAGCTCCCATTCATGCTGCCAGCGTTTTTCTCCCTGTCACTCATGACCTGAGTGACATCCCAGTTGAAGTTATGCCTCTCTAATGAAGATCCACTGACACTTACCCGATGTGTAGTATTGCCGCCTTTCCGGGTATCAAGCATATAAGATGCGCGGACATCATCAGAGGAATGAGTAAACGGCAGAAGAGAACTTAAGGGTAACGATACATTGAAATATAATGATTTATCCGCCTTCTCATAAAAAGAACTATCCATATAGTTAAATGACAGGCTGTAGTTTGCACTGCCGATATAAGAATTAATGCCCATTTGATAAGAGCGAGTTTTCTCTTCTGAACGATGATAAGTTTCTTCTGTTCCGGTGATAAACAGTGAACCGGCATCACCCAACTCCTGAGACAGATTAATTTGTAATTTTTCTTTTTTCTTTCTTCTCAGTGAGGTGTCATTATCACAGGAGGAAACAAACTGCGTATTATTGTTCTGGCTCCATGGGTTATCGCACCATGTTCTAAGCGTATCATTGCCCCCGGATGTCACCTCATCCAGCGAGTAATAACCCTCACTGGAATAACGATAACCCGCAACCTGTACGGTTGTTCCGGTACTTTCCAGAGATCGGGCATATCTGAAACGTAGTGAATGTCCGTTGTCTTTTTTATTATCAGAGAGCTGACTACTTGCCTGGGTAATATCTGCAGATACCGCTCCCAGAGTGCCTAAATTCAGTCCCACTCCGCCGAGAAAGGATCTATAATTATCAGATAACTGAAGACCGCTATATGCCGTAATACCGTGTGAAAAACCTCGTATAACAGAGCCCTGAATAAACAAATTTTTATTGTTTCCTGTTTCCCGCACACTTCCTGATGCCAGAGAGTACTTTCCCTGCCCTTCACGCTGTAACAAAGGCACCGAAGAATAAGGCACAACAAAAAATTGAGTACTGCCATCAGCCTCATGAACAGTGACGTCCAGATCGCCACTCGAATAAACCGGGTAGAGATCATTAATGGTGAAATTCCCGGGAGATACCATTGTCTGGTAAACATCACTCCCATTTTGTCGAATAGTAACACGCGCATTAGTACGCGCATTTCCTCTCACTGTTGGTGCAAAACCACGTAAGCTGTCAGGGTACATATTATCGTCTGTATACAGCTGAACACCATAAAAGCTCAGGTTATCAAAAACATCATCACTGGATGTCAAGTTTCCGATCTGAAAATGACTTTTAAGGGAAATAATCGGCCGCTCAGCCCATGTTTTCAGGTGTTCCCATTCACTATGACTGTTCTTTTTGCTGCTATAACGATAGTAATTGGTAATATCACGAAACCTCCATGCCCCCAGATTCACTCCACCATGAAAATTCAATGATGAATTGGTTATCATAGCGTCATTGGTGAAAATTCGATTATCATTAAAATGATAGTTCAGTATTACACTATCAATACCATTATCCCATTTGTCAGGTGAAATATACCCCTGAGCGATATGGTTCATCGCATCTTGTGGAATACTAACATCCAGTCTCATACGCTGAAAATCAAACTTAGTATAAGCATCTCTGATAATATCCCCCAGAGATATGCATTCAGATCTTATGATATCATCTGGCAGAGATAACAATGAAAGGTTAACATTAAAAGATTCCAGATCAGCATAATTGATACAGACAACCAGGCCAGTATCATCCCGGATATCATTTTTACCTGAAGATTTAATCACATCTGTATCTTCTGATTTTATAAATTTCATCTTTTTCTCATGAAAAAACTCACCATTTATAAAAACAGAAACTTTATAATCACCAGGGAGTTGATTCCCTTTATAATTCAACCCTTCAAAATCAGCGGCATTCACTGAATCATCGCTAATCAAACCAGGATAAAAATAGAGGTCCCCTGCAATGGATTCCACAAATGGAATGGTACATCCAAAAAAAACACAGAACAGATTTACTTTCAACGTTTTTATATTAGTCATACACATTTACAGGATAATAATTATTACCATGATTTTCATCAGGATGATTTCGTGGGGAGAAAATAAAAATCAACAATTAGATGATCACAATTTAGAATTAAACTCTTTGCTTACTGAACCGAAATCATTTACTACACGGTATTTAACCATGGAATAAGCACCTGGTTTGATTCTCACTGATCTTTCTGAATAAGGTGCCACCATCGTATCCTTTAGATTTTCATTATCAATTTTAATATGAGCCAGAGTAAGATAATAAGGCGTTGGATTCTTCATCGTCATTTCGCCGGAAGAAACAGTAAATTTCATTTTTTCATAAACATCATTGGTTGGTGATGGAAGATCATCCGGACGGAGGAATAGCTTTATTCTGGTAATCGATGCCAGCATTAGCATATTTTTATTTTCCACCTGATTTTTCGCAATAGAAGGAACAGACTTCACATTTAAATAATACAGTTGTTCTTTCACCAGGCTTTCAACTTCTTTTGTCAAAAAAATTCGTAACTTATTTTCATTTTTTGGATTACTGACATACAGAGGGGGAGCAATAACAAAATCCTTTGTTTTTTCACCAGCACTATCTTCAACCCAGGACTGAACTAAAAAACTTGATTTTTCTGATGTATTCTTAATTGACATGGTCACCTGTTCATCGTTAACAGGATAAACAACACGTGTACCACTGAGCATAATTCCGCCAGCCATGACATTAAAAGAGAATAAAAACAAAAATATTTTCACTGTGAAAAATGAAACGTTTTTCTTCGTAAAAAACATAATGACCTCATAGAAAATAAAAATACGTGTATACACTCATGGCATACACGTATATGGAAAGGATTACTCGTAGTTAATACGGAAACTCACCACAGCATTAGCGTTACCCGCGATAACATTTGGGCCCGTAGCAACATAGGATGCGGAGAATGGGATAACATTTTTCCCATTCTGCAATTCAGTTGAACCGGCTTCTGTTGTACCGTTGATGTTTACTGGCATATTGTCATTCTGGAAAATCTGAATCCCTACGCCCTGCGCGACCGTATCACCGCTCCCGTTTGCTAATAACGCCAGGGTATTGTCATCACTGGTAGACAAGCCTTTAAAAACAATGGAAGCCTTCGTGTAGCTTGCCGCTTCTTCCGGATTACCATTGTCAGCAACACTCAGATCACAGCCAACCAGGTTAATATTAAAAGGCACGCTGGCGCCTTTGCTCCCTTTCTGGCTCAGTGCTTTAGCAGAAACCTGACCTAAATTAACAGTTTGAGAGCTTGTATCATTATCAACTACGCAAGGAGCAGCCACGACAGAGCCCACGAAGTTAATCTGACCACCATCAACAGAAACTTTGTTTGGTGCCGCTATTGCAACACTTGTTGATACACTGGAAAAAATAATCAGTGAAATGGCAGAAGATACTATCGTTTTTGAAAGCATTAATCATTCCTTTATCAATAACAGGTTATATGGATATTTATATCTGACGAAACAGTGCAAATATTCGGATCTGAAAAACAGATATCCGTTATTCTCTCTATACAAACAGAAGGCATATTGGCGGATGGTCACGTCTGTATTTGGTAAAAAAACCGAACAACTCAGACTATCCAGCGCCATAAATCTAAATGTCTCCTGATATTTTTCGTAGCATTTTTTCCTTTTAAATCCTTAAAAAGGACCATAAAAAATAACCTATTAATTTCAAATAACTAAAAACATAAACTTTCATTTTAAGATAAAGAATCGACCTTAATATTAAGGCTTACATTAAAAACAGTCAGACAACCTATTCTTATTTTTTAATTAAGGAACTTTAAATATTATAAATAGCATTTATTTTTCAACATTTAGATGGCTGTATCACGAGCCCTCTACCTTGATTTTTGCTTCTGAAGCAAAAATAATTTGAAAAAATGATGCTTATTCCACAAAAAGATGATCCCTGCGCTGGTGGCAAAGGCTTCCTTCCGTGATATGAGCAGTGCTATCGCGAAAGCGCTTAATCCTGGAGAAGCACAAGACTGGCCACTGGAAGAAGCGATTAAAGAGTGGGGTTATGAAATGGCCTCTTATGGCCTGGGTTCCAACAGCCGTGTGCGTGGTCAGAATGCTTACTCATTACTGGGATGGCAACCACAGCGACGTTCTGTCATTGACTGGATCACTAACGAGATGATCGGTTAATCAATGCAATGCCTTCCCACTTATATCGACTGGTAAATATGCTCTCTTAACCATTGATGGGCAGAATCACGATGTAATCGTTCCGGCCATAGCATCCACATATCAAACCCAGGAACGGCAATAGGTGATTCAATCAGTTGCAATGTATTACTATCACGCACCAACCGGGAAGGTACCATTGCCACCAGATCCGTGCTTTCCAGCACAGATCGGAGAAACAGAAAATGTGGCACAGACAAGACCACATTTCTCGTCATCCCCACTTCAGCCAGAGCAGTATCTGTACCTGCACGAAATCCACCACCATCCGGTGATACCATGATATGGCCGAGTTGACAGAATTCGTCCAGTGTCAGATGACGCTTCAGACCAGGATGGCCAATGCGCCCAGCCAAAACATAACGTTCAGAAAATAAAAATTGATGCCGTAACCCTTCAGGAGCCTCATCACGGGTATGGAAAGCTAAATCAAGATGGCCCTGCTCCATCTGATGTAACAATGCAGATGGCGTCAATTCCAGTATCGCTAATTGAATTCCCGGGGCCTGTGTTCTCAACCCAGCCAATGCCGGTAACAGGATGGTTGATTCCCCATAGTCCGATGCCATAACCCGCCAGGTATGATTTGCCGTAGCGGGTTCAAAGGAGCCGGAAGGCAATACCGCTTGCTGGAGTGATTGCAAAGCCTGTCGCAGTGGTTCCCGTAGCGCATCAGCACGTGCTGTAGGCCGCATACCTCGTGGGCCAGGAAGTAACAACGGATCGTTGAAGACATCACGCAGTTTGCTCAGTTGCACACTCACAGTGGGTTGCGATAAATGCAGGCGTTCCGCTGCACGCGTAACATTATGCTCGGCGAGTAAAGCATCCAGTGTGACCAGTAAATTAAGATCAAGACGGCGCAGGGAATTATTCATACGAATACCTGTTATTTCAGTAATTCATTTTTACTATAGCTGGCATCACCCTATTGTGTCTCCATTGAATGATGAATGGAGTTTTACGTAATGAATATTTTGCTGGTTCATGCCCACCCCGAATCGACTTCTGTCACCCGTCACCTTGCCGAGACCGCATCTGAAGTATTAACCGCTCAGGGACATCATGTTATGCAATCCGACCTTTACGGTATGGGATGGAAAGCGGTATTCGACGGTCAGGATTTTCCCAAACGCGCGAATCATGATCGTTTGTCATTTATCGAAGAATCAGGACATGCCTTCTCTGGCGGAAACCAGACACCTGATGTTGAAGAGGAACAAAGAAAACTCCAGACTGCTGATGCGCTGATTTTAGTCTTTCCATTATGGTGGTTCAGTATGCCCGCCATTATGAAAGGCTGGATTGATCGGGTATGGGCTTTTGGCCTGGCTTATGGCTATCAGGGGGCGGGTAATACCTGGCGTTATGGTGAAGGTGGTTTCGCCGGTAAACGTGCGCTACTGGCTGTTTCTGTCGGCGGACCGGAGAAAGATTATTCGCCTCGTGGTATCAATGGTCCCCTGGAACAGTTACTTTTTCCGATCACGCATGGCACCTTATTTTTCCCAGGTATGCAGGTATTACCAACCTTTGCGGTCTACGGCAGTGCAAACATTGAAACCGATCAGATAGCGGAAACAACTGACAACTGGAAAAACCGGCTTGAGCGATTATTTGATGATGAACCGATCCCTTTTCGGCCTCAGAATGGCGGAGATTACCCGGATCGGCATGTACTGGCTGATCATGTGGCACCAGGTGTTACGGGATTAGCTGCACATATTGCGAATACGGTTCCCCGTGACTGATCCAAAATCCTCAGGATATTTGCCGATAACAGAGTTATTGGTCTTTTTTGAGTATAGCCTTGAGTGCAGCAATATTAGCTAGTGCACCTTCGGCTTCTTTTAAACGGCGGCGCTGTGCTGCAAAACGGTCAAACTCCAATTTAGCCTTGTCATCAGCGTCCTTTTTGGAGATTTTTCCTGCTCCGTTTAATACGTCCCGATCATTAAAACTTAAAAACTGATCTAGCTTATCGGCCCAGTCTTGTAGAAATACCTGCTTGCGGCGTAGCGCCTGGTCTTCGGCAAAGTCGAGCCACATATTGACGATCCGATTGAGCTCTTTGATTTCATCTTCACGCAGATAGTTCTTGGCAACAGTAACGTCTGTCTTGCGCACTTCATCGCCTTCATTGTAGATATTGATTAAGTGCTCATTAACTGTGCGAACATCTTTATCATAAAGCTCGGCCATTGCAGCCTGAGAAAGCCACAAGGTATCCGACTCAAAATGACACTCAACGCGAGTTTGACCGTCAGCACTGGTAAAGAGAACAAACTCTCCTTGAGGAGCCTGGGGGATGTTATTTGTCATTCACTCAACCTCTAAGTCCTATTGAGTTGAAGTCAATATCTGCTTTGAATCATTGGTAAGAAAACCCAGTACACTTTTTAATCAGTGTAACTGGGTTTTTCTATTTTATAATTTTTTGGGATTCTTTAGATCTTTATTGTGCATTTCAGATCTTTTTGGTTTGACCACATATTTATCCGTTAAGAAATGCTATCACTCCACCGTTACCGATTTCGCCAGGTTACGTGGCTGATCGACGTCCGTACCTTTAATCAGTGCAACATGATAAGAAAGCAGCTGTAGCGGTACTGTGTAGAAGATCGGCGCAATCACCTCTTCCACATGTGGTAGCGGGATAATGCGCATCCCTTCACTGTCCGCAAAACCTGCATCAGTATCAGCAAACACATACAACAGGCCGCCACGCGCACGCACTTCTTCAATGTTCGATTTCAGTTTTTCCAGTAACTCGTTATTAGGAGCCACGACAATAACTGGCATATCAGCATCGATCAGAGCCAATGGGCCGTGCTTCAGTTCACCCGCAGCATAAGCCTCAGCATGAATGTAAGAGATCTCTTTCAGTTTCAACGCCCCTTCCATCGCGATCGGATACTGATCACCGCGACCAAGGAACAGCGCATGTTGTTTATCAGAGAAATCTTCCGCCAACTCAGCAATCAACTCATCCTGAGAAAGCATCTGCTCAATACGACTTGGCAACGCCTGTAACGCATGCACGATGTCGTGCTCAACCTGCGGATCGATACCTTTCAGGCGACCCACGCGAGCCACCAGCATCAGTAACACTGTTAACTGGGTGGTAAAGGCTTTTGTTGATGCCACACCGATTTCTGTACCGGCTTTGGTCATTAACGCCAGATCTGATTCACGCACCAGGGAAGAACCGGCTACGTTACAGATCGCCAGTGACCCCAGATATCCCAGCTCTTTTGACAGACGCAATGCAGCCAGCGTATCCGCGGTTTCACCCGATTGTGATAACGTAATCAGCAGGCTGTTTTTACGCACCGCAGACTTGCGGTAGCGGAACTCTGAGGCAATCTCCACATCACACGGCACATTGGCCAGCGACTCAAACCAGTAACGGGAAACCATCCCGGAATTGTAGGATGTCCCGCAGGCAACAATCTGGATATGCTCAACGTTTGCCAGCAGCTTATCCGCATCTGGGCCCAGCTCAGAGAGATCCACCTCACCGTGACGGAAGCGCCCACTCAGGGTGTTTTTAATCGCGACCGGCTGCTCATAAATCTCTTTCTGCATGTAATGGCGATAAATACCTTTATCCCCGGCATCGTACTGTACGTTGGACTCAATCTCTGCACGGGTCACGGTATGACCATCACGATCGATGATGGTGACATCACGACGGGTGATTTCTGCCACATCACCTTCTTCCAGATAGATAAAGCGACGTGTTACAGGTAGCAGTGCCAGCTGATCCGATGCGATAAAGTTTTCACCCACACCGCGACCAATCACCAGCGGGCTGCCAGAACGGGCTGCCACCAGCGTTGAGGGATCACGGCTGTCCATGATCACCATACCGTAAGCACCACGTAACTGAGGGATCACCCGCAGTACCACATCACGCAGGGAACCGCCTTGCTTCTGTTCCCAGTGCACCAGATGCGCTACCACTTCGGTGTCGGTTTCGGATGCAAAGGTATAGCCACGTTCAATCATCTGCTCACGCAGTGGTTCGTGGTTTTCAATAATACCGTTGTGAACAATGATGATATGTTCAGAAATATGCGGATGCGCATTGGCTTCCGAAGGTTCACCGTGCGTTGCCCAGCGTGTGTGCGCAATCCCGGTCCCCCCAACCAGCGGCGTCTCTTCTGCCGCTTCAGCCAGATTAACCACTTTACCCAAACGGCGCAGACGGGTGACATGTCCCTGCTGATCCACCACAGCCAGCCCGGCGGAATCATAACCGCGATATTCCAGACGACGCAGCCCTTCAAGCAAAATTTCTGCAATGTCACGCTGCGCTACAGCACCAACAATTCCACACATAATAGATTTTCCTGACTTAATGGCATTTCATCTGCCATCAGCGTTGTCTTCTGACCTGATTTTTCCGGTATTTTCCAGTTCCCCGAGCCTTGTAGAGAGTGGGGATTATTTTTATGTTTACTGCTGTATTTTCAGGCTGAGACAATCTCAACCTGATGAAATGTTATTTTTTCTTCACCGGACGTTGCCAGCTGGCTTTCAGTTGCTGTTCTTTGCGGTTATAGACCAGTCCGGCAGCAGGAACATCTCTCATAATCGTTGTGCCAGCCGCAATGGTTACACCTTCAGCCACTGTCACAGGTGCGATCAGTTGTGTGTCTGATCCAACAAACACGTCATCACCGATAATGGTTTTGAATTTGTTCGCACCGTCGTAGTTACAGGTGATCGTACCGGCACCAATATTCACCCGGGCACCAATTTCGGCATCCCCCAGGTAGCTGAGATGCCCGGCTTTGGAACCTTTCCCTAAGCGCGCTTTCTTCATCTCAACAAAATTGCCCACATGAGCGCCTTCTTCCAGTTCACTTCCTGGGCGCAGACGGGCAAAAGGACCAACGGTACAGGCCGATGCTAAATGCGCATCTTCAATCACACTGTAGGGACTGATCTCGCTGTCATCAGCAATAACGCTGTTTTTGATGATGCAGCCAGTTCCAATTTTTACCCGGTTACCTAATGTAACGTGGCCTTCAATGATCACATTGGTATCAATCACCACATCACGCCCATGCTCCAGCGTACCGCGCAGATCGAAACGAGCAGGATCCTGTAGCATCACGCCAGCCAGCAACAGCTTCTCAGCCTGTTCTGTCTGCCAGACACGTTCAAGAGTCGCCAGTTGCAGGCGATTATTGACACCGTCAGTTTCCGTCGTGCGGGCAGGGTGAACCGCCTCAATGTGACGGCCTTCCTGATGAGCCAGTGCGATAATATCCGTAATATAATATTCGCCCTGTGCGTTGTTATTGGTCAGTTTGCTCAGCCAGCGTTTAAGGTCTGCGCCGTTAGCCAGCAAAATACCAGTATTGATCTCATTGATGAGCAGTTGCTCTGGAGTGGCATCTTTTTGCTCAATAATGCCCACAACGTTGCCATTTTCACGGATGATACGACCATAACCGGTTGGGTTATCCAGGATCACCGTCAGAAGGCCGATCCCTCCCTGCGGTTTAGCAGCCTGCAAACGACGCAAGGTATCAACTGAAATCAATGGAACATCGCCATAAAGCATCAGAATATCTTCATCATCAACAAAATGCGGTGCGGCTTGCTGCATCGCATGTCCGGTTCCCAGTTGCTCAGCCTGAAGTACCCAGTTCAGCGAAGTGTCATTCAGTGTACTTTTCAGCAAATCACCGCCGTGACCATACACCAGGTTGATCTGTTGCGCATTTAACGCTTTTGCAGCATCAATAACATGCTGAACCATGGGTTTTCCGGCCAGAAGATGCAGGACTTTTGGCAGGTCGGAGTACATACGGGTTCCTTTGCCAGCGGCAAGGATCACCACGCTCATCGGGCTGGTAGACATAGACATCCTGACTAATTTTGAGATAGACGAAAGTTAAGCGTGTTAAGGGCCTAATTACTACATATTTTTTGCAAAAAAACATCTCTTACCAATAGCATCTCCCTGATATATCAGGATGAAATATCAGCGTGGAAATAGGTATAGGACAGAGATGGTTCAGAGATATAACGGCTACAGATAAACTGAATAGAGTGCTGCAAACAATGAGAACATTTGGAAAGGGTAGCATACAAAAAAATGCCAGTCAGAAAACTGACTGGCATTTTACTATTTAAACCTGAATTACATCGCTTTTTTGGTCAACTCGATGACACGCAGTTTGGCAATGGCTTTCGCCAGTTCCGCAGATGCCACAGCGAAATCAACATCACCGTGAGAGCTATTCATATGCTCTTCGGCTTTGCGTTTTGCTTCCAGCGCACGCGCTTCATCAAGATCATTACCACGGATCGCGGTGTCAGCCAGCACAGTGGTTGCACCAGGCTGTACTTCCAGCACGCCGCCAGAGATATAAATAATCTCTTCGTCACCGTGCTGCTTAACAATGCGAACCATACCAGGTTTAATGGCGGTCAGGAGCGGGGCGTGGTTAGGACGAATACCCAACTCACCTTCGCTACCTGATACCTGGATGCTTTGTACAGTGCCAGAGAACAACTGCTGTTCTGCGCTGACAACGTCCAGGTGAAAAGTCATAGCCATAGTTAACCTCCAGAGAAACTTAAATTACAGTTTCTTCGCTTTTTCCACAGCTTCGTCGATGGAACCAACCATGTAGAAAGCCTGCTCTGGCAGATGGTCGAACTCGCCTTCCATAATGCCTTTAAAGCCACGGATGGTATCTTTCAGCGTCACGTATTTACCCGGAGAACCGGTGAATACTTCTGCAACGAAGAATGGCTGGGACAGGAAACGCTGCATCTTACGTGAGCGTGCTACCACCAGTTTGTCTTCTTCTGACAGTTCATCCATACCCAGGATAGCGATGATGTCTTTCAGTTCCTGATAACGTTGCAGCAGTGACTGAACGCCACGAGCAACATCATAGTGTTCCTGACCAACAACCAGTGGATCCAACTGACGGCTGGTAGAATCCAGTGGGTCAACCGCTGGGTAAATACCCAGAGAAGCAATCTGACGGCTCAGTACCACGGTCGCATCCAGGTGGGCGAAGGTAGTTGCTGGTGATGGGTCAGTCAAGTCATCCGCAGGAACGTAAACGGCCTGAACAGAAGTGATTGAACCCGTCTTGGTAGAGGTGATACGTTCCTGCAGAACGCCCATCTCTTCCGCCAGTGTTGGCTGATAACCTACCGCAGAAGGCATACGACCCAGCAGTGCAGATACTTCTGTACCCGCCAGGGTATAACGGTAGATGTTATCGATGAACAGCAGAACGTCACGACCTTCGTCACGGAACTTCTCAGCCATAGTCAGGCCAGTCAGTGCTACGCGCAGACGGTTTCCTGGTGGCTCGTTCATCTGGCCATAAACCAGTGATACTTTGTCGATAACGTTAGAGTCGGTCATTTCGTGGTAGAAGTCGTTACCTTCACGGGTACGCTCGCCCACACCGGCAAATACCGAGAAACCTGAGTGCTCAGCCGCGATGTTACGGATCAGCTCCATCATGTTTACAGTTTTACCTACACCCGCACCACCGAACAGACCCACTTTACCGCCCTTAGCAAACGGACACATCAGGTCGATAACTTTGATACCGGTTTCCAGCAGTTCCTGCGAGTTTGACTGATCTTCGTATGAAGGTGCAGAACGGTGGATAGCCCAACGCTCTTCTTCACCGATGTCGCCTTTCATATCGATTGGCTCACCCAGCACGTTCATGATACGGCCAAGTGTTGCAGTACCTACTGGCACTTCGATTGGGTGCTCAAGGTCAACAGTTTCCAGACCACGCTTCAGGCCGTCTGAAGAACCCATTGCGATGGTACGAACTACGCCACCACCCAGCTGTTGCTGAACTTCCAGCACCAGACGAGCATCACCATTTTTAACCTCAAGGGCGCTGTACACTTGTGGTACTGCGTCCTGAGGGAATTCGACGTCAACTACAGCGCCGATTACCTGGACAATCTTTCCAGTAGCCATCTTGAATCCTCTACCTAATTCGTTCATACCCCGCCCACATTCAATGCAGCAGGGTATACCTGGTTAAACCGCGGAGGCCCCCGAGACGATCTCGGTAAGTTCCTGAGTGATGCTGGCCTGACGAGCTTTGTTGTATACCAACTGCAGCTCTTTGATCAGGTTTCCGCCGTTATCGGTTGCGGCTTTCATCGCCACCATTCGCGCGGCCTGCTCGCTGGCCAGGTTTTCTACAACACCCTGGTAAACCTGAGACTCGACATAGCGACGCAGTAATGTGTCCAGCAGCGCTTTCGGATCCGGCTCATACAGATAGTCCCAGGTGCTCTTCTTCACAACGCCTTCTGAATCATCTGCTGCAGGTAAAGGCAGCAACTGTTCAATTTGTGGAGACTGAGACATGGTGTTGATAAATTTATTGCTGACAACAAACAGCTTGTCCAGGCGGCCTTCATCGTATGCCTGCAGCATAACTTTGACCGGGCCAATCAGGTCAGAAAGGGCAGGTTTATCACCTAAACCACTTACCTGAGCAACCACGTTACCACCTACAGAGCCGAAGAATGACAGGCCTTTAGAACCGATAATCGCCAGATCGCTCTCAACGCCTTTATCAGCCCAGCCTTTCATATCAGCCAGCAACTTTTTGAACAGGTTAATGTTCAATCCACCACAAAGCCCGCGGTCAGTAGATACGACCAGATAGCCAACGCGTTTAACGTCACGCTCTTCCAGGTAAGGGTGCTTGTATTCCAGATTACCTAACGCAATGTGACCAATCACTTTGCGCATGGTTTCTGCATAGGGACGGCTGGCCGCCATGCGTTCCTGCGATTTACGCATTTTGGAGGCGGCGACCATTTCCATCGCTTTGGTGATCTTCTGCGTGTTTTGCACGCTGCTGATCTTACTACGTATCTCTTTTGCGCCGGCCATTAGCTTCTCCTCAAAGCCTTGCGGCTTGCCCCCGAAAGGACAAGCCGCCAGACATTACCAGGACTGGGTTGCTTTAAACGTCTCGAGGAGGCCTTTCAGCTTCTCTTCGATTTCGCCGTTATAGTTACCAGACTGGTTGATATCAGCCATCAGCGCAGCGTGTTCACGATCCGCATAAGCCAGCAGAGCCGCTTCGAAGCTACCGATTTTCGCCAGTTCGACGTCATCCAGGAAACCACGCTCAGCAGCAAACAATACCAGACCCTGTTGTGCAACAGACATCGGTGCATACTGTTTCTGTTTCAGCAGCTCAGTCACTTTCTGACCATGGCTCAGCTGTTTACGGGTTGCTTCATCCAGATCAGATGCGAACTGAGAGAACGCAGCCAGTTCACGATACTGTGCCAGAGCGGTACGAATACCACCGGACAGTTTCTTGATGATCTTAGTCTGAGCAGCACCACCAACACGGGATACAGAGATACCTGGGTTAACCGCTGGACGAATACCGGAGTTAAACAGGTTAGTTTCCAGGAAGATCTGACCATCAGTAATCGAGATTACGTTGGTTGGAACGAACGCAGAAACGTCACCCGCCTGGGTTTCGATGATTGGCAGCGCAGTCAGGGAACCGGTTTTACCTTTAACTTCACCGTTAGTGAAACGCTCAACATAGTCAGCGCTTACGCGGGAAGCACGTTCCAGCAGACGGGAGTGGAGGTAGAACACGTCGCCAGGGAATGCTTCACGTCCTGGTGGACGACGCAGCAGCAGTGAAACCTGACGGTAAGCAACAGCCTGTTTAGACAGGTCATCGTATACGATCAGTGCGTCTTCACCACGGTCGCGGAAGTATTCACCCATTGCACAACCTGCATATGGAGCCAGGTATTGCAGCGCAGCAGATTCAGATGCCGTTGCAACCACAACGATGGTGTTAGCCAGTGCGTTGTGTTCTTCCAGCTTACGTACCACGTTAGCGATAGTAGAAGCTTTCTGACCGATAGCAACGTACACACATTTGATACCGGAATCGCGCTGGTTGATGATGGCATCGATAGCCATCGCGGTTTTACCGGTCTGACGGTCACCGATGATCAGCTCACGCTGGCCACGGCCGATTGGAATCATCGCATCGACAGCTTTGTAACCAGTCTGTACAGGCTGATCAACTGACTGACGGTCGATAACGCCCGGTGCAATCACTTCGATTGGAGAGAAACCGTCGTTGTCGATAGCGCCGTTACCGTCGATAGGTGCACCCAGGGTGTTCACCACACGGCCCAGCAGACCACGACCAACAGGAACTTCCAGAATACGGCCAGTACACTTAACTTTCATGCCTTCGGCAAGGTCAGCGTATGGACCCATAACTACAGCACCAACAGAGTCGCGCTCCAGGTTCAGTGCGATAGCGTAACGGTTGCCTGGCAGGGCAATCATCTCACCCTGCATCACATCGGCCAGGCCGTGTACGCGGATGATACCGTCACTTACAGAAACAATAGTACCTTCGTTGTGAGCTTCGCTCACCACATTGAACTGAGCAATGCGCTGCTTGATCAGTTCGCTGATTTCGGTGGAATTCAGTTGCATATGCTCCAGTCCCCTTAAGACTGCAAGACGTCTGCAAGACGCTCAAGACGGCCGCGAACGCTGCCATCAATGACCATATCACCCGCACGGATGATTACGCCTGCCATTACAGACTTATCAATTTTGCAATTCAGCTTAACTTTGCGTGACAGACGTTTTTCCATCGCGGCGCTGATTTTCGTCAGCTGTTCGTCACTCAGTGTTGCGGAAGAGATAACTTCAACCTCAGCGGTCGCATCATATGCGGCACGCAATTGGATGAACTGTTCCAGAACATCAGTAAGCGCTGGTAAACGTCCGTTTTCGGCCATGACCTTAATCAGGTTTTGACCAGCTTCGTCGAGTTGATCACCACAGACGGCGATGAACGTTGCAGACAACGCTTCCGGCGCAAGCGCGCCGGAAAGAAGATCTGTCATCTGTTCATTGCCTGCCACCTCAGTAGCAAACGCCAGCATTTGCTGCCAGCGATCGACACTTTGATGCTCAACAGCAAAGTCAAAAGCTGCTTTGGCGTAGGGGCGAGCTACAGTAGTAAATTCAGACATCAGCCCCTCCCTCCTTACAGTTCAGCGACCAGTTTATCTACGATGTCGCTGTTAGCAGCTTCATCCACGGAACGTTCAATGATTTTCTCGGCACCAGCAACAGCCAGCATCGCGACTTGCTTACGCAACTCTTCACGTACACGTTTACGCTCAGCATCAATTTCAGCCTGAGCCTGAGTGACGATCTTGTTACGTTCCTGTTCAGCTTCGGTTTTAGCTTCATCCAGAATCTGCGCACGGCGTTTGTTTGCCTGCTCAATGATTACCTGGGCTTCATCCTTCGCTTTTTTCAGTTGGTCGGTCGCATTAGCCTGCGCGAGATCCAAATCTTTTTTGGCACGTTCAGCGGAAGCAAGGCCTTCAGCAACTTCTTTCTGGCGCTTTTCGATAGCAGCCATCAGCGGCGGCCATACGTACTTCATGCAGAACAGGACAAACAGGATGAACGCGATAGCCTGGCCGAGGATTGTTGCATTAATATTCACAGCACAATGCCTCTTGTTAAGTTAACGTTTTCTGCCGCCTTCTGACAGCGGCAGAAGCCATTTATCGGTTATTTACGCGACAGCAAACATCACGTACAGACCCAGACCAACAGCGATCATTGGGATTGCATCCACCAGACCCATTACAACAAAGAACTGCGTACGCAGCAGAGGGATCAGATCAGGTTGACGCGCAGCGCCTTCCAGGAATTTACCTCCGAGGATGCCGATACCGATCGCAGCACCGATTGCCGCCAGGCCCATCATCACAGCGGCAGCCATGTACAGCAGATCCATATTCAGGTTTTCCATGACAGTCTCCAGTTTGTTTCAGTTA
>Ga0157366_1000144_pt1 | contig 37831 bp, 24 predicted proteins | sample AttbisABBM1_FD_113149 | JGI IMG/M metagenome (GOLD analysis project Ga0157366, IMG submission 113149) | Fungus gardens microbial communities from leaf cutter ant in Botucatu, State of São Paulo, Brazil - Atta bisphaerica ABBM1 | ecosystem: Host-associated > Fungi > Mycelium > Unclassified ...
AAGAGCGATTGCGCGGTTTTCTCGTCGACTTTTTAACGGCCCCTCCAGGCCCGTCCCGCCCCGACGAAACACTCGTTCAAAATCAACAACATCGTGCATCCGGGCATGGACGGTCCGGTGCAAGGTGAGTATGATGGCGACCGATTCAGCGTCACCGAATCGCTGCACTCGTAGCTCAGCTGGATAGAGTACTGCCCTCCGAAGGCAATACTCATCGGGTTGAGAAGGGTGTCAGCTAATGGTCAAATAGGCTGCCGCAACAATTACGCACCAGTAGCTCAGCTGGATAGAGTACCGCCCTCCGAAGGCGGGGGTCGTGGGTTCGAATCCCGCCTGGTGCGCCATATCTATTTGATTTATTGGGTTTTTTACAGAAGCCCGAACCATCACTCCGCACCAACCAATCCTAGCGCCGAAGCTAATTCTGGCGACGTTCGCAACAGGCAATGAGTACTGCCCAAACGGCCCTTTTGAGGTTGGTTTTCGGGCTGTGCCAATTCTGTGCCTAATTCGTGCCACACGGCCTGTTCACATCCCGCGCCTCTGCGGTGGCGCGAGTACTAGCTCGTTGCCCACCAGCCGCATAGCAGCATCGGTCATCGCCAACAACTAAAAAACCTGTCTATGCGGCGGCTGGCAACAGCATCAAGCAGTGCTCTGGTGTTACATTTTGTGGAGTACCTCACGGAAGGCTTTAGCAGACAAAGGAGTAGCCGTGGCGCGTCCCCTTCGCAAGATCAAACTTGATGGAACGTTGTATCAGCGGCGTCCGGCCGTCGAAGCCGAAATTCATGATTTGACGGCCGTTAGCCCCTCCGAACTTGAGCGCAGAGCGTCCATTTGCTCCCGCACCTCCCCCGGCTTTGTCTCACCGGAAGTGTTGGTGCACTTTGTCCGGAACGTGGGAGCCGGGATGCATCGCGAAAGGCTAACTGAGCTTCTACTCCAGCGCGTTTACCTTCTCCTGCCTCGCGCCGAGAATGCAGGCGAGGCCACAGCCTCACTTACCAAGACAAACATCCGAGATGATGTCGTCGACCATTTCGTTGACCTGCTGCTCAGCGATCGAGCGTCCTATGACGACCGCTTGGATTACTACGAGATAAACTTTAACTCGGCCATCGCCAAAGACCGAAAGGATGCCAGTGATCGCCATTGGAAGCGTGATAGCCAGAGTGAAGAGCTGGGCACGGATGAGGATGGTGCTTACAACGCCCTGGACGAGGCAATTGGTGGCTACGACCCTTTTGACCCCCGCGAGCTCGACGAAAAATTTTACCGGCTACGGCTCGACGAAGAGATTGATAGTCTGCCTGAACTCCAAAGAAGAATCGTCGAAATGTGGCGCCAAGAGATTCCCATCGACTCGCAAGACCCCTCTGTCGTGACCATAAGCAAAGCACTGGGTAAGAGCGAGAAAACCATCCGTACGCACCGCGACAAGGCCTTTGCGACTCTGCGACTGCGTCTTGAACGCAAGGGGGGACTGTGATGACTAAGCGTTCGCCAATTTCTAGCGAAGACGTCATGAACGCTTTCGCGATGGATTTCGAGCCAGGGTCCAAGGTCCTCAAAAAGTATCTTGCCGACTATCCCCAGTTCGCTGCCGGCCTTGTCGATCTCGCCAGAGAGCTTTCCCGGCAAGTCGACGAGGACCTTCCGCTCAGCGCACAAGAGCTTGCCGCCGTGAGCGCTAAAATGGGCCGGCTCCGCGAGTCCGTAGTCACGGTGGAAATCCTGCAGGCCGCTTCGCCAAGGACCTTCGCTGCAGCAGCCAAAGCTCTCGGATTACCCATGCAGGTCGGCGTCGCCATTCGCGAGCGACGAATAGATGTTGCGACGTTGCCAAGCCGGTTCCTCGAGCGCTTAGCTAACGCTCTACAAACATCTGTCTCTGTTGTTCAGTCGTTTCTCCTCTTGCCTGCGCAGGCATCAGCGCTTCGTGCAAACAAGTCGGATGACAAGCCAGCCCCGGCCGAGAAAGTCCCGCTTGAACGCCTTTTAAGAGAGGCGGGAATGGATGAGGAACGCATTTCACGACTGCTCCACGACGATGACTGACCATGGACCAACTAGAACTCGCTCGTCAGCACGCGAAGCGCTTGCATCATGAAGCAGTCGAACACGGCAGCGATCCTTGGTCTCCTTATCAGTTCGCCGAATACATAGCGGAGAAGCTGGGCATCACGGTTGAAAGGTGCCTCCCTGGCGCTTCAATCCTGGACGGGGCGCGCGCAACGTTTGATGCCGCCTTGCAGCTGATTGTTCATGAGGACTTAGGAACACCGTTCGAGCAAGCCTTTCTCGTCGCCCATGAAATCGGACACGCCGAGCTAGGCGATGGTAAGGAAGAGGAGGAGTCAGCATTTCAGATTGATCCAGCGCGAACCTCTGAGGCTGCGCCAGTTGGCATGGAGCGCGTGGTCGATTACAGCCGACGGCAGCGCCGAGAAGTCCAGATGGACCTCTTCGCGAGAGAGTTGCTGCTGCCACGGTCGCGAGTCTTCGACTTGCACGTCACTCAAGGCCAGACCTGCTCGGAGATTGCAAATCGGTTGGGTGCACCCTTCGAGGTCGTCGCACAGCAGATGCTTGATGCGCTTTTGCTCCCTCCTGTGTCAGTAGTTGCTGCAGAAGCGCCTGTCGAAATCCCACTCAACGAGAAGCAAAAAACAGCAGCCAACCATCGCGGGGCCGCGTTCCTTCTCCAAGCTGGACCAGGCACTGGGAAGACCCGCACGCTGGTGGCGCGAGTTGAGAGCTTGTTGGATGAGGGGGTAGATCCAAGACGTATCCTTCTCTTGACCTTCTCGAACAAGGCCGCTGCGGAGATGTCCGAGCGGATCGCGCTGAAGCGGCCAGCGGAAGCTGCAGCTCTCTGCATTGGGACCTTCCATAGCTTTGGCCTGGACATACTCAGACGATTCAACGACCGATGTGGCCTTCCGGTCGACCCCCGCCTGATGGACCGAACCGAAGCAGTAGAACTGCTTGAAAACGAATTTCCTCGGCTAGGCCTGACCCACTATCGCAACCTTTATGATCCATCTCAGACGGCTGCTGAAATCCTGACCGCGATCTCACGCGCCAAGGATGAAGTTGTTGATGCGGCGGGCTATCTAGCGCTGGCCAATGCAATGGCTAACGCGGCGAGTAACCCGAACGAGGTGGAGGCTGCGGAGAAAGCGGCAGAAGTTGCCAAGGTCTACGCTCGCTATGAAGAGCTCAAAACACTCGCTCAGTGTGTCGACTTTGGCGACCTTGTTATGCGCCCGGTTCAACTACTGGAGAGCGATGAAGCCGTTCGCAGGCAGTTGCAGAGCGACTATGACCACATTCTGGTCGACGAGTATCAGGACGTGAACCACAGTAGCGTTCGGCTTCTTGCGACACTGAAGCCGTCAGGCAATAACCTCTGGGTGGTGGGGGACGCCAAGCAGTCGATCTATCGGTTCCGCGGCGCCTCTTCGTTCAACATGGCCCGCTTCGGTTGCCAAGATTTCCCTGGCGCAGTACGGGACAGCCTGAAAATCAACTATCGCTCCACCCCTGAAGTTGTCCATGCCTTTTCTGCTTTTGCTGCAGGTATGTCCGCAGCTGATGGAGAAGAGGCCCTTGAGGCGGATAGAGGTCCAAGCGGAAAGCTGCCCGAAATCATCACAGTGGACAATGCCTCCCTGCTGACCTCGGCTATCGCTGATGGCATTCAAGAGCTTCGTAAGTCGGGCTATCGGTATCGGGACCAGGCAGTCCTTTGCCGGGGCAACGATCGACTTTCGGAAGTCGGACGTGAGCTCGAGCGTGCCGGCATTCCTGTGCTTTTCCTGGGCAGCCTGTTTGAGCGTCCGGAAGTGAAAGACCTCGTCGCGGTGCTGTCGCTACTCGTGGACCGGCGCGCGATAGGGATGATCCGGACGGCTTGCTGGCCAGAATTCGCCATGAGCTTGGAGGACGCTGTTTGTGTTTTCGAGCATCTACGAGGTACCGACGCGGAACCTGGCGCTTGGCGACTTAGCATTCCAGCTGAACTGACACCTGCTGGTCAGACTGCTCTGTCTTCCCTCAATGCAGCTCTTGCAGGCTTCGACGCGACCTCCCAACCTTGGACCGTGCTGGCAACCCTTCTGCTCGACCGGACTAGACAGGCAACCCGCATCGCTTCTTCCGCCAGCATCTCGGACCAGGCTCAGGGCATCGCAATCTGGCAGTTCATGAACTTCGTTCGGGCGCAGCCGAACGGCCAGGGTCTCCCGATCCAGCGGCTTTCTGATCGTGTGAGGAGACTGCTGCGCCTTCGGGACGACAGAGATTTGAGGCAGCTACCCACGGCAGCCCAGGGGATTGATGCGGTTCGCCTGATGACTATCCATGGCTCGAAAGGGTTGGAATTTCCAGCGGTTCACATTGCCGGCGTCAATAAGGACTCCATCCCAGGGGCGCTTCGGACATCAAAGTGTCCCCCACCCGCAGGCATGGTCGCAGGTGGTCAAGGGAGCGCAGAGGACATTGCACGGGCGGCCCACAACGAAGAGCAGGAGTGCTTGTTCTACGTCGCAATGTCCCGGGCAAAGACACGCCTGGCGTTTTACGGAGCGACCTCAACATCGAATGGGCGTGCCAGGCCGCTATCGCAGTTCCTGGATCGCATTGGTCCAGCTCAACGGCGCGCCGTCACGCCTACTACTGTATTACCTCCTGCCCCGGACGATACGCAAATACCCATCGTCTTCTCGGGAACCCCGCGGTTCAGCTCAGATGCGGTCGCGCTTTACGAATCGTGTGCACGGCGATTCCTCTACACACACTTGCTTCAGGTGGGTGGCCGGCGCGGCATGAGTTCATTTATGCATATGCATGAAGCGATTCGTGAGGTCTACCGGAAGATCGTCGCGCAGGGCAGCTCTAGTGCTGAGTGGGAGGATCTGCTTTCTCAGGCCTTCGCGGCTCAGGGGCTTCATGAACATGGCTATTTCGATGACTACCGTGCGATAGCCTCCACCATGCTCCAATACTTCCTGGCATCGAGGGCTGGCGCGCAGGTTGAAGCTCCGACCCCGCTGCGAATTGTGCTAGACGGCCATGAGATCGAAGTAACACCGGATGATGTCCTCGTGAAAGACGGAAAGCGGGCCATACGCCGGGTGAGAACTGGCCATGCGCCCAGCCGTGACAGCAAGGACGTCGGTGCAGCTGCATTTGTACTAGCGGCCCAAGCGGAGTTCCCGGGTGCCGAGCTGGAACTGGTCTACCTAGCTGATGCTGAAAGCAAGCCGTTGAAACTCAGCCCCAAAGAGTTGAGCAATCGCCAAGAAAAATTGGGCGAGATTTTCCGCGGAATCCGAGGCGGCCAGTTCCGAACAAATACTTCGGACGCCACTTGCCCGAACTGCCCGGCCTTTTTCGTGTGTGGTGCAGTCCCCCCTGGAACCCTCTCAAAACAATTCTGAAAAAAATTTACCGGCGGCAGTCGCTGGGTCCGATTAAAGAGTTGAAGGCAGAAAAAACTCTGTCGCAACACTTTAGAGGACCATATGAAAAACTCTCCGTTTGACGACGTTGGTGACGCGATCCGTGAGGATCGTCCACTGCGAGAGGCCGGCGCCTATCGCATCCGCTTCGGCCTGGAAGGACTGACCTTCCGCAACATCGATGTGCCTGACCCGGTACCCACCGGCCGGCAAATCCTGGATAGCGCGGGGCTCGATCGCCGAAGCGACTATCAACTCTATGCACTTCTCGCCTCGGGCGATTTTGAGGACGTTCGTCTCGACGAGACAGTGGATCTGCGAGGCAAGGGTGCTGAGCGCTTCATTGCGTTCAAGTCCGACCGCGCCTTCAAGTTCTCCTTGAACGATCGCCAGATGGCCTGGGGGCACCCGGAGCTGCTGGGCAGCGTTCTGTATGACCTAGCCGACGCCTCGCCCGAAGAGGCCATCTTCCTAGAAGTACGAGGCGGCGAAGACATCCTCATCGAGCCGGATGACAGGATCAATCTCGACAACCCTGGCATTGAGCGGTTTATCACCGCCCTAAAGCCGCAAAAGGGCTACGTCATCGTGGTCAATGCTGTCGAGGAGATTGTGCCGGACAAGCATGTCACCTTCGAACAGGTGGTCAAGTTGTCCCATCCGAACGCGCCGGCAGAGACCAACGTCAAGTTCTCGATGACATACCGCAATGCTGCCTCGCACCCCCGCGCTGGTGAACTCGCTGAGGGTGGCTCCGTTGAAGTCAAAAAACAGGGGACAATTTTCAATGTCACACGAACTGTTCAGTCTTAATGACGACCTGGCCCGGTTGCGTACGGAGGGCTACTTCGTTCGCATTCAGGGGAGTCTCCTAGTGATGCTGGAAGTGCCCTATGTCGACGCTCAATGTCTTGTGCGCACCGGCACGCTGGTGTCCAGCCTTGACTTGGCTGGGGACCGGACGCGCAAGCCAGAGTCACACGTAATCCACTGGGACGGCGACTTCCCCTGCAGCGCGAATGGGACTCCCTTGCCAGGCATCTCCCATGCGTCGCCCAACACCGACCTCGGTTACGGGCTCACCGCAAGGCACAGCTTTTCCAGTAAACCCAACCCGGATGGCTACCCGGACTACTACGCCAAGATGGCTACCTACGCGACCATCTTGGCCGGCCCGGCGGCCGTCTTGCAGCCCGGTATCAGCCCACGGCTGATCCGTGGCGCTGATGATGAGAATGAGCCCAGCGTCTTCAACTATCTCGATACAGCATCCAGCCGGGTGGGCCTGGGCGCGCTAGCTAGCAGGCTGGAAGGTGAGGTGGTGGGCATCCTCGGCGCAGGTGGTACCGGTGGGTACATCCTCGATCTGGTCGCGAAAACGCCTGTGAAGGAAATCCGACTCTTCGACGATGACGACTTTCTTTCCCACAACGCGTTCCGCGCGCCTGGGGCACCATCGCTCGAGGAGTTGCGGGATGCTCCAAAAAAAGTGCTCTACCTGAAGGGCATCTATGAACGGATGCATCGCGGGATCGTGGTTCACCCCGTGAAGATGAAAACGGAGACGCTGGGGCTGCTTGACGGCATCACATTTGCGTTCATCAGCATGGACGCTGGTGAGGAAAAGCGCGCCGTGGTGGCGAAGCTCGAAGCACTTGGTGTGCCATTCATCGACGTCGGGATGGGGCTTGAACTTAGCAACGGTAGCTTGGGCGGCATTCTGCGGGTGACGACGAGCACGCCGGCGAAACGCGAGCATGTCCACGCAGGGCGTATCTCTTTCGCTGGTGGCGGAGGCCAGGACGTGTACGCATCCAATATCCAGGTGGCCGACCTGAACGCGTTGAATGCTTGCCTCGCAGTAGTGAAGTGGAAAAAGCTTCGCGGCTTCTACCGCGACCTAGAGAGCGAGCATCACAGCACGTACACAACCGATGGGAGTATGTTGCTCAACGGAGACCAATCATGATGCGCCATCCGAGTCTGGAACATCGTTTTGTGCGAAACGTTCCACGCGAGTTGGAGCCTGGCATCTTGTACATCTCGATGGACTACGCAACCGCAGTGCACTCGTGCTGCTGCGGTTGCGGGGATCGAGTGGTGACCCCATTCACGCCGACCGACTGGCGGATGACGTTCGATGGTGAGTCCATCTCGCTTCACCCCTCCGTAGGCAACTGGAATCAGAAGTGCCGGTCGCACTACGTGATCCAGCGGGGTCGAGTTTTGGAGGCGGGGCCATGGTCGCAAGGCCAGATAGAGGCGGAGCGTCTACGCGATAAGAAGGCCAAAGCTGAGCATTATGGCTCGCTGCATGAAGCGCGTCGTGAGTTACCCGGATCTGCTACTGGTGGCCAGAGTGCGACTGCGCATTCCCGTAGCATCTGGACTCGGCTTAAGGCCTGGCTCAGCCTTTGACCTCCGATCTTGACTGATGAAGCTCCACCGCCGCCAGCGGGACAAAACAGATTTGAGAGAATGCCTGTTTCTGGCTATGGATTTACTCAAAACAACTAGTAATTTTAAACCTGTGACTTATTGGAGCAATGCATGACCGGTTTCGGCGAGATCAACCGCCAGTTTTCTATGGAAGGGGCTACCCATCTCTACTCAAGCTCCCCAGCAATGCTTACGCCGGCGGATCTCTATCGTCTCAAAGACAATCCGACGCACAAGGCAGCCCTTTTAGACTGCAATATCTATCTCATCGTCCGCCGCCAACGTATTTATTTGAAACCCGACGGGTTCACCTTAAATGGCCGGATTATCACCGGAGAATTTTTGGTGATGCGAGAACAGGGGATGAGTGCAGTCCCCTTCGTGTATGAAATTAGCCCATCATCAGTGCCGGATGGCATAAGGATTCAGGATGTCGCAGTAGCTCTCAACGGTACATCGTTGATTGTGCTGACTCCAAAGGGCAAGCACTTTATTGCGGTAAACGTCATTATCGCGGACGCTAAAAGTGAGCTGGAGATGCACGATACCGATCTGGAGGTACTCTACGTGGGACAGAGTATTGGACGAACCGGGTCGCGGACCGCTCTAGATCGCTTGCTTTCGCATAGCAAATTTCAGCAAATCCTTGCCGAAACCTCCACGCATTTCCCTGAGCGTGAGGTGCTTCTTTTGCTGTATCGATTCGAGCACGGCAAAACGATTATTAGCAATGGAGGCGATTTCAATGTTGATGCCCAAGCCTCCATAGAGCAGGATTCGGCTCATTTCGATCGACTTAGAAGGATTAAGATGAGTCGTAAGGAAGTCGTATCGCTGGCGGAGGCGGGACTGATCAACTACTTCAAGCCGTATTACAACTCTCTGCTCAAAGGGACGAATTTTACGGCGAAGAATAAACTCAAGGTTTTAAAGCAACTTATGGGGAAGGGGATCACTGGGCTAGTGGTAGAGCTTTGCTCAGCCAATTTACGCTCTCGCATCGGCACGGTTCATGCCCTACCCGTGGACCTAACAGAAATATTTCCAACAGAGGTTCTGGATGGACGCAATATTAAAGACCAAGAATTAAAGGAGAAATGGAAGGAACAGTTGGAAGAAATGGCTCATTCACATATCGCCAAATTTCCGCTGACGAGTCCTCAAGAGCGAAACACGTTTCTGCATGGCACTATCTTCACCAACCAAACTGAAGAGGATCAATATTAGCCAGGCGTCTGATCGGGTGGTTGATCGCAATGCGTGTCCGATTTTGCGGCTGATTGCTGGTATCTAGCTCCAGCCGCTACGCCTAGCGGTTATGGGGGAAATGCACGCAACAACTCGAAGAGCTTAAAGAGCATGAGATTTAAACGCGCTCTGAAAGCTTGATTGGGAGCCCTACAGCAAAATTTCATCTACCACATCGATCGTTGCGCGTGCCTCAATGAAGCGCGTATACAATCTATTGACGAGATCTGTATCCATACAGACAATATCAGTTTGATGTTCCCGTTCATTATGAGCTTCGGGCTCAACAAAGCCCCGATCAAAGCGAAGACCTGCCTTTTGATTAAATAGATAGCGCGCATGGATGTCTTGATCCAACTGGTCACCCGCCATCCTGAAAATACTGAATCTGACTCCGCGCTGCACCCAGGCGTTAAGTTGATTCTCATACTCAAGTTTCACCTCCCCTAGTTGCCGGGGATCTTTACTGTGGTCTGAGAAGATAAAGATATGATTCGGCAGGTCGCCACTTGCCGCGCAAATGCTAAGCATAGAATTTAGCACTTTTATGCATTTGCGCCTGGATTGAAAATAGGGGTCTACAAGCACTACTTGATCCGATGCAGCCAATACATACTTAGCAGTTTCTGCTAGCGCATTTGCATTACGCTTAACACAAAAATCTCGGCGATTATCGAATAGGTTCTCGCTTGCATCATCAATGCGATGAAACTTATCTATGTCGACTCTGTTTCGCACCAAGACCGCTGCTAGTTGACTTAAAACAGCCTCAGCATTGACACTCTCCAACCAGCTAGTACCGTCATAGGGCAAGCCTATCCGTACCAAGCGATCATCCTTGGCGCTCTGTAGTTTTTCCTCTATGCGCTTCAACTCGATATCGCCAAGTCCTTTGCTACGGCAAGCCTCCATCACGAGTCGCATCCATGTCTTCGGATAGCGCGCGATCAGCAGCCCCTTGCTATAACCAAACTTCTCTAAGGCATAGCGCAAGTCTTGCCAGTTATTGATGGCCTCAGGCTCTATGGCAAATATGGCGTGCATCAGAACAGCTCCTCGCTACGCTCAGCGAAGAAGCCATTGGGCCAGCGGCTGGTGAACTCGCCTGTGCGGTCTATTTCAATACGCTGGGTTCTCACACCTGCAGCACCGGGCTCCATGTAGACGATGGAGACATCAGCTGGAGAAACAGGCTGCAGGCCCTTCGGCAGTTCACGTTCAGAGGTTTCACGGATGCGGCGCAAGATCCGCAGAATCAGGTGTTCACTGTGGGTTTCGATCAAGAAAGTGGTTGTCTTGTTGGCTTGCGTTAGCAAATCGCCGATACCAACCTGGATCCTTGGGTGGACATGCAGCTCCGGCTGCTCGCAAGCGATGACGCCCCGCCCGGCCTGTACGGCTGCGACCACCAGCGGGAACAACTGAGAAATCCCTACACCCACGTCGGAAAAGGCTACCTCGATGTTGTTGAGGTCGTCCCACAGCACCCACTTATGGTGAAACTCATTCGTCAACAGCGGCAGGGTTTGGGCTTCTAAAGCATTTCTCTCTGCTTCAAGCAGTTCCCTCAGTTTATCTAGCGTCACTGAATGCTTGTCAGGCAGCGAATTACCGCCTGCATCCGTCTCACTGAAGCCCACGCTAAGCTCATCATCGAAGGCCTCAAGTAGTGCTCTCAACTCACTGAAGGTATCACCACCCCTCGTGTATGCGGCTTGGCTAATCACGCTCTTCAGGCGAAGGGAGTAGCCGAGATTCAGGGTTTCTGGCGCATTCAACCAGTGATTGAGCTCTACCATGTTGGAGGCGGTCAATCGATCAGTGACATCCCAAGCGGCAGCACCGGAATACCAGTCCTTCTGCTGTGGGTAGGGATTAGACTGATGCAGGGCGTCCGGGACGAGGCGTAACGGCCCGATGCATAGGCTCTGATTGAGCAGCGCTAACAGGTTGTCTAGGGGAGCGACCACCACATCTGAGAGGATTTCGTGCAAACGCGCAGCCAGAATAGGATCATCCGCATCGATGACCGTCTTAAGCCGCTTACCTGGCACCGGCAAGGCTCCGGCGAGCCCCTCAAAGCCGATAGCTGCATGCTCAAAGGAAACCGCAGTGCTTTGCTCGAGATCATCTCTGGACACGGTTTCGGGTTTTCGGTCGGCGTTGAGCAGCTCGTGCAGGCGGCTGACAAAGAGCCCGTCTGTGTATTCCTCCAGATCAGCCTCGGTCAACAAAGCCGGGTGCCGGTAATTGAGCCAGGTAATAACAGGCTGCTTGAGACCGACATCGCTGACAAGCTCGGCGATCAGGCTGTCATCCAGCCAGACCTTGTAGCAGGCTACATACGCCATATCCTCGGCTTTCGACCAGGCAATATGAAACTCCACAGCCATGCGGTTGGCGTCAGCCGTGGGGCTGTCGACAGGTAGGCCAAAATCATCCCCCACCAGATCTACGATCTGATTATAGCTGGCACCGATGGCACCCGACTTATCTAGGGTCAGCTTGATAACCATACGCTTGGCTAGATCCCGGCCATTGACCAGGCTCTTGAACCCGCCAATATGCTTCTCACCCAGCGCATCAATACGCTGTGGGTCGCACTGCCCCTTCTCCAGCATTTGCTGGATATAGAACAGCGCCATCAGCACCGAGCTTTTACCCACGCTGTTGGGTCCGAACAGCAGGGTGACGGGCGCCAGCGCAATGGATTGGGTGGCCTGAAAGGAACGAAAGTTGGTGAGGGCGATTTCTGTAATGCGCATGGTTTTTATGCTCTAGCTCGGCCTATGACCGGCAAATGGCTTATTTGTAAATTTTACTCAGCTGATGCGTGCACTCACGCAGCCTCTGCTCGGTGCACAGCAGAGCAAACCGTTTCGACGCTTCTGAGCTCAAGGGGCTAAGGCCAACAGGTTCTCGATCAACTCTTTCAGCTCGTATCGCTGCTCAGTTCCCTCTTGGTACATCGAGCGCTGGAGGATTTGGTCGGCATTCATCAGAGGCCAGAATCGATCTGAAACATCGTCTGGCTTCATGCCCACTGCATCACCAATGATCTGCTTGGCATCGCAGATATCCGTGAAGCTAACCGCGACACCGACTTCTTGCAGAATTAAATCTGGGCACAGGTAGTTCTCGATTTCGCGCTTACGAGTCGAATAAAACGCCCGGCCAAGGCCTTCTACTTCCTGTTTTCGCTTGAGATTGTTTTTGTGCTGAAAGGGATCGCCGATGTCTGAATCCAGGAAAACGCACCACGGCAGGCCAATTTCGTCGGCAAGCTGATGGGTAACCCAATGCTTCACGTTTCCACAGCCGCCAACGTGAATGGGGATAAGTCCCTGGTCGTCGAGATCGCGGTCAATAACGTTTGCTGCCTTGAGAGTGCTAGCCGTGTGACGCAGGAAGGTAATATCGCTCTTGCCTTCCACCAGGATGATTCCCTTTGCCCGCTCCATACCCGTTTCGGGGAGCACACCCAGACTCTCGGCAGCCTCCTTGAGCACATCGTCATTGGGCATCCTGACGATGGGGATACCGTTCTCATCCTTGGTGACATAACGGATGCCATCGATGGGCATTAGGCCGGCCAGGGCCGGGACGTGAGTGGTGACGATGATCTGCCGGTTGGGCTGGTTGGAAAGCTCCAGCAGCGCCTTCATCAGCATCATCTGGTAGTTCGGGTGCTGGGAGGTCTCCGGCTCTTCGATGGCGTAAATCACATTACGCTGGGAGCCCACTACGGCCTTCTCCGCCTCGGCGCGGAAGAAATTCAGCAGGATCAATCGGCGTACGCCGCTGCCGCGCTTGTTGATGGGAATACCGTTCTCACCATCCAGGGTGAAGCTGAAACTCCATTTGGGCTTTTCCTTGAAGCGCGGGGTCAGCTCATTGGCCAGCTCGGGAGCCATTTCCCGCAACTTGTCGAGGGTACGATTGGCGACATCCAGCACACTGGCTTCGATCTGCTGCTCCAGCGCGTTGATCTGATCCTGAAGTGCAGCCTGAGCCTCCTTGACCGCCTGCTGCAGCGGATTCTTGGCCTCGGCATCGCCATCACTGCTTTCACGATCCGCCTTGAACAGGGCGAAGGTGGGTAGCTGGGCCTCGACTTTTTCCCAGATGGATTTGCTGTCAGTCGAAAGCCCTTTGCTGACGTCGAGCAGCGTTTCCTGACATGTGATGGGCTGTGTTGCCGCCCGAATAGCCTGACGCCACTGTGAGGCCACGCGCTTGTCTGCCACTGGGGCGAAGCCCCAAGCACAGGGAGGTACAAGTGAAGGATTTTGGGGTGTCAAAGCTCGCCTCGAAATGCTTTTTGACTCAGGGAGGAAAATAGTACTGTCAGGCTCCCTTCCGATTGGCCGTGTGATTTCAAACGCTGCTTAGTTGCTTTAAATATCGCCGCGTATTTATCTTGGGCCTCAATCGGAGGCAAGAGGATTTTAATGTCCTGCATCTCCTGAGCATTAATGTTGGCCATTCCAACAATGCTCTTGCACATACTTTGCAACATCGACTTGCCGTGCGTTGAATTCAAATAGCCGGAGACATAATAAGAATTACCTTTTTCATTCATGCGAACACGAACTAGGTAACCGGCAATTGCAGCCACATCATCCCGGTCATATACAGCCGTTTTGCCCACCAGCTCTTTGCTGTTCGTACGATTGAAAAGCAAATCGCCTTTTTCCACTAAATACTTAGGTTGATCTTTTTTGCTGAGATCAACGTACTTCAAGTCGCTAAAGTCAATAGCGCCTGAGTACGTGATATTCCCCATGCGTAGAATTGGAAACTCGCCTTCTGTTTCGGAAGCTTTTGCCGACGAACCATAATTAGCCGTATCGACCAAATCTCGAATCGTACCTACTGGAAACCCCTTAGGGTTGGTCACCGGGTCGCCGAACATGTCCAGAAACACGGCGCGGAGGAAGTCGTCGGCGAGCTGGATGGTTTGCTGACGTTTGCGGCGGATGGCGTCGGCCTTGTCGAGGATAGTGGCGATGCGCTTTTGTTCGGGCAGGGGTGGGACTGGAACAACATTTTCCTTGAGAAACTTAAAGTGTCTACTATAACCAGCAGACTCAATATTCAATGAAGACAAATAATAGAATAAGAATTTCTTGTCCAACTCAACCTTTGGCTCAAGAACCTTTGCACCATCAGCGCCTAAGCAAAAAGGCTCATCTATAAATTTAAAAATCCGGGTGTGATCACCAAATACAACTGCAGGACACCCACCCAAAGAGACTACTGACTCATCATCTGTATAGCCACCAAACTTCTGTTGCCCTTGGTCAACTATAGGAAATCTGCCTTGCTCCAAGTATTCAGATTTCTGCAGCTTCGAATATTCAGATGTGGCGTCTTTGACAGCCAAGCTGAACGGCAATACATCCCAATGCGCCGGAAAAACTTGACTCACAGCATCCCCTCCAGCTCATCCAGATCCGCCAGAATGTCCTGCTCCAACCCTTTGAGCCGTTGCAGAATCACCTTCGGGTCTTCGTACTGCTCCTGCTGGTACTCCACTTTCTTGTAGCGGTTGATGGAGAGGTCGTACTTGTTGGCGGCGATATCCTCGGCGGGTACGACAAAGGCCTTTTTGCGCTTGTCGCCGAACAGAGTATTGATAGTGCTGGCGCTGAGATTGCTCTCGACCATCTGCCGGTATTTTTGCCATTGGGTAATGGCGTCGGGCAGGTCGTTGCTGCCCTCACCTTTCAGCTCGGTGCGCTTGTCGTCCAGCGAGTAGCCGTCTGCCTGCAGGTCGTAGAACCACACACGTTCGGTGGTGCCGCCCTTGGTGAAGATGAGGATGGCAGTGCTGACACCGGCGTAGGGTTTGAACACGCCGCTGGGCAGACTGACGATGCCTTCGAGCTGGTTGTTGTCGAGCAGCTCCTGGCGCAATTGCTGGTGGGCCTTGCTGGAGCCGAACAGAACGCCGTCCGGCACGATCACTGCGGCGCGGCCACCGAGCTTGAGCGAGCGGAGGATATGGGCGACGAACAGCAGCTCGGTCTTTTTGGTTTTCACCAGGCCGAGTACGTCGGGGTTGGTGTTGGTTTCGTCCAGGCTGCCTTTGAACGGAGGGTTGGCCAGCACCACGTCGAAGAAGTTCTGCTCCTGACGCGGGTAGTGTTCCTTGATGGATTTGCTCAGGGAGTCCTGGTAGCGGATGTTCGCGCCGTTCACGCCGTGGAGCATCATGTTCATGCTGGAGACGCGCAGCATGGTGGTGTCGAAGTCGAAGCCCCAGAACATCTGGCTGTTGATGTGCTGGCGGTAGGGTTCGAGCAGGTCGCCGGAGTAGTGCCGGTTGCCGTCTTCGTCAGTGAAGGTGCCTTCCGGACTGGAATGCAGGCGGTTGAGGTATTCCATGGTGCGGGCCAGGAAGCCGGCGGTGCCGCAAGCAGGGTCGCAGATCACATCGGTGGGTAGCGGAGCGATCAACTCGATCATCGCGTCGATGATATGGCGCGGCGTGCGGAACTGGCCGTTGATGCCGGCGGTGGTGAGCTTGCTCAGCAGGTATTCGTAGATATCACCCTTCACATCGCTCTGGGTCAGCGGCAGGTCGTTGATCATCTCCACGGCGGAGGTGAGCACGGACTCGTTCTTGATCTCCAGATCTGCGTCCTGCATGTACTCGCTGATATGGCCAAGGCCTTCACGCTCACCGCACTCGCCTTCGGCGCTGCCCAGCTTGGCGAAGAACGGATAGACCTTTTGCTTGAGGTGGCTGTGCAGCTCCTTGCCGCTCATGTTGCGGAAGTTTTTCCAGCGCAGCAGCTGGCCTTCCGGGGTATTGGGGAACAGGCGATCGAAGGCCTTGCCGGTGCGGTTGGCTTTGCGCTCGGCCACGTCCTCCTGCATGTCGAGCATGCGGGCGAACATCAGGTAGCTGATCTGTTCGATTACGGTGAGCGGGTTAGTGATGCCGCCAGTCCAGAATTTTTCCCAGAGCTTGTCGATATCGTTGCGGATTTTGCCAGTTAGCATCAGAAGAACTCGAATTCGTTTTTAGGGCTGGTTTCTGTGTGAGAGGACTGCTCGCCTTCGTGGTCGTCGGCTGGTAGCTGCGGCAGGCTCTCGTTTGGCTCAGGCGATTCGTCGAGGGCCTCGACGATCAGCGAGAGTCGCTCGTTTTGGAAATCAACATGAACAGGCTCCAGCGTCGGCAGGGTCTTGCTGACTTTGGCTGACAGCTGGCTGAAGCGATCAATCTTGCCGTATAGCCCCTGTTGACCCGCCAATGCTGTTATCGCGCTGTTGTAGTGATTGCTCGCCGTATTCAGCGTGCCGCCCAGCTTGCCGATGCGCTCAGCCACAAGGCATACCTGGTTATAGATCTCGCCAGCCTTCTCGCTGATCTCACGCGCTTCGGCATTGCTGCGCTCGATCATCCACAGGTTGGCGACGGTGCGCAGAATGGGAATTAGGGTGGTGTGGGAAACCAGCACGATGTGCTTCTTGTAGCCGTATTCGAACAGATCCTTGTTGTGCTTCATGGCCTCAATGTAGGCAGGCTCAATGGGCATGAACATGAGCACAAAGTCAGGGCTGTGAATGCCGGCCAGGTTGGTGTAGTCCTTGGAGGCCAAGTCATCGATGTGCTTGCGCACCGCTTTGACATGTTCAGCCATGGCCAGCTGGTATTCCTCTGGTGACTCGGCGCCAACGGCGCGGTCGTAAGCAACCAGAGAGACCTTGCTGTCGATGATGATGTGTTTGCCGTCAGGCAGTTTGATCAGGTAGTCGGTTTGCTTGGAGCGACCCTCGGCATCTTTGAAGGCTGCCTGCACTTCGTAGTGTGCCTCTTCGATCAGCCCGCTCATTTCCAGCGTGCGACGCAGTTGCGCCTCCCCCCAGGCCCCACGTTGCTGGGAGTCTCCCTTGAGCGCGGAGGTGAGGTTGTTGGCCTCTTTGCTCATCTGCAGGCCGATTTCCAGCACCTTTTTGATTTCAGAGTTGAGACTGGTGTTGCCCTGCAGGGACGCATCGTGAACTTCGTTGATGCGCTTTTGGAAACCTTCGATCTGCTCGCGGAATGGCTTGAGCATACCGTCGATGCTGGTTTGGCTGGTTTGGGTGAAGGTCTTGCCCTTCTCCTCGAAAATTTTGTTGGCCAGGTTCTCGAACTCCTGGGTCAGCGACTTGCGCGCATCAGCCAGCTGCGTCATCTGCTCCTGGAAGTGCTCCTCGCGCTGACTCAGGGTGGTTTTGAGCTTGGTGTGCTCCGATGACAGGGTATTGAAACGCTCCTGGAGCTCGCCGAACGCCTTTACCTGCTCATGCAGTTGCTGCTTGGTTTCAGCCAACTGCGCGCGGGCATCGCGCTCGGAGGTTTCCGCCACCTTGGCGCGAGTTTCCTCGTTCGCCAATGCATCCTTCAGGCGATCACGCTCCTCTTGCAACGCGGTTTTGGCCGTGCTCGTTGTATCGAGACGTTCGCGTAACTCCCTCATCTGCTCTTGCTGACCTTGAACACTGGTCTGTGCTGCTTCCAAGCGCTTGGCAGCTTCGTGATGTTGCCGGTTAGCTTGGTCGAGCTTCACCTGCAGATCACTTGCCACAGCTTTGTGATCCTGTAGTTCTTGCATCAGGCGAGCGTTGGTTTCGACCGATGCCTGGAGCTGCACCTTGAGCTTGCCCTCCTCCACTTGAAGCGCCTGGCTACGGCCCTCTGACTCGCGAAGCTGGCTCTGAAGTATTTGCGACTGTGCTTCTGTCGAAGTCTTGGCCTCTGCCACTTGTTCAAGCTGTGCACCGAGTTGGTTGATTTGCCGGCTTTGGCGCAAGGTTGCGAGCACAAAGCCTATGACGGCCGCGGCGAGGGCGAGCACTGCGCAGATCACGATGATCTCGGGCGTCCACTGACTAGCTTGCATGTTGACTCCTAGTGACTGGTGGGCGGGGTTTCCCCGCGCAAGAAGGGCTTGAGCACGGCCACCAGCTCACCCACGTCGGCTGGGGTAAACACACCGTCGATGCCTTCGTGGGAAATGCTGGAGAACGGAGCGTCGTAGAGCTTTTCGATGACGATGCTGCCGTGCTGGGCGATGTAGCTTTTCAGCAGATTCATAAAGCGCACCTGCTGGGCCGTGAGGCTGGGGTGGGTATGCAGGAACTGGGCGAAATGCTGCTCGATGGCCTGCACATCCAAGCCAATCAGCTCGCGTACGGTCAACTGCAGCTCACTGGCGGTGCGCCCATAGAACTCGTTGAGCACCTGCAGGCTGACGCCGGGGTGGGTGGTGAGGATGGTCGAGGTGAGCGAGCTGAGTTCCTGCTCGGCAATCGGCTCACCCTTGTGGATCTTCTGCAGGGTCGGGTTGGCAGCCAGCATGCCGTCGAGGATGTCCTTGAGGCGGCGCCGGTAGATCATCGCTTCGTTGGCCCCGGCAATGGTGACCTTGCGCTCATTAACCTCCACGCCGGTGTCACGGGTACCTGTGCTGGGCATGGCATAACCGTCCGTGCCACCGGTTTGGCGGTATTTCATGATGCCGCGCAGCTCCTGCCGCGCGCGCTCCAGCTTGCCCACGTCGGCATTGAGCCAGAAGTCCGCGCTGCGTACCTCCGCAATTAGAGCATCCTTCTGCCGCACGGCCTGGATATTGATGGCGAGCTTGTCGATCTCCTGCAGCAGGGTGATCTTGCCATCCTCGAAACAGCTGGCCTGCTCTACCAAGCAGCGCTCGATACCAGCGATGAGCTTGTCGAGCGCGGTGGCATGTTTGTCACGCAGCACACGGGCGGACATCAGCGGGGCGATGGTGGTCGCCAGCAGGTGCTGGGTCTTGGCGTCGAACTTCTGCAGTTGGTCGCCCTGCTGCAACTGGTGCACGGCACGCAGCTCGCGTTTGACGGCAACGCTGCTCTCCGGCAGGTCGTTGATGTCGGCACGCAGCAGCTCGATGGCGGCATCGAAGGCAGCGGCATGATTGTGCTTTAGGGCGGCCTGCGCCAGCTCCAGACGCGCTTCGAAGGTGGTCTGCAGGAGCGACTTGCCGCCCTGGTCTTCAGGCTCCTCGTACTCCTGCTCGAAGAAGTCGAAGTTGCCGTAGTGATCGAAGATGAGGAATTCGGTCTTGTGCTTGCCCTGACCAAACAGGTTAGAGCGCAGGCGCGTGCCGCGTCCGATCATCTGCCAGAACTTCACCCAGGATTTGACCGGTTTGGCGAAGACCAGGTTAACCACTTCGGGCACGTCGATGCCGGTATCAAGCATGTCCACCGAGATGGCGATGCGGAAGTCATTGCCCGGCTTTTTGAATTCCTTGATCAGGGTATCCACATGCGGAATGGCGTTGTGGATGACCTTGCAGACCTTACTGCCGTACTGCGGGTAGAGCTTGCAGAAGAGCGCCTCCAGATGCTCGGCATGATCCTGACGCTGAGCGAAGACGATGGTCTTGCCGACCAGTGAGCCGGTCTCGTCCTTGATGCCGTTGTTGATCAGGTTTTCCAGGATGATGCGGTCAGTGTCTTCGCTGAAGATCTTGCGACCGATGTCCTTGCCGGCGATGGTGGTGCGCTTGGCCTCCTCCTCGCCGAGGTCCTCTTCGAGCTGACGCTGCTGTTCTTCACTCAGGTCGTTGTAGTGAATGCCATCGCGCAGGAAGTCGGTGGTGAGGTCTCTGACGCGGAACGGCACCAGGTAAGGCGGATCGTTGTTGATGGCGGCATCGAGGCCGAACTCGAAGGTCGGGTCGGTGGCCTCGCAATCGAACATGTCGAAGGTGTTGCGGCTGATGAACTTCACCGGGGTGGCGGTGAGGCCTACCTGCAGGGCATCGAAGTAATCGAACAGATCACGGTATTTGTTGTAGATGCTGCGGTGGCTTTCGTCTGCAATAATCAGGTCGAAGAAGCCCACATCGAGCTGGGCGAAGCGGTTCATCATGCCCGGGTAGGTGGCGATGTAAACGCGTGCGGTCTGATCGACCTTGTTGGTTTCACCAATCACGCAGCGCGGCTCGCTGGGCAGGTTCTGCTTGAAGGCCTCATCGGCCTGCACGCGCAGCTCTTTTCGGTCACACAAGAACAGCACGCGCTTAGCCCAACCGGTGCGCAGCAGCAGCTCGGCCAATGCGATGGCCACGCGGGTCTTACCCGTGCCGGTGGCCTGGATGATCAGCGCGCGGCGACGCTGCTGCTGGAAGTGAGCGGCAACCGTTTTGATGGCTTCGATCTGGTAGGGGCGATCAGCGATGTTCAGATCAGGGTTATGACGTTCCAGCTCGGGCTTGCGGTATTGCCGCTGATAGATCAGGTATTCGAGGCTGTCTTTGCTGTAGAGGCCATACACCGGGCGGTAGGTGTTGTACTGCGCATCGTCCCAGATGAAGGTCTCGTAGCCGTTGCTGTAGAAAATCACCGGGCGCTGCATGCCCATACGCTCGAAGCCGTCGGCATACATGCGAGCCTGTTCGCGCCCGGCCTGCAGGCTGACATTGCCGGATTTCTTGGCCTCGATAACGGCCAGCGGCTGACCGTTGTCGCCCCACAGCACGTAGTCCGCACGGCCCTTGCCGGAAACGTTATCGGGAAAGTCGACGTCCACCTCCTGGCCGACCTGTGCGGGGTTGCTGACGTCCCAGCCCGCCTGTACCAGCATGGCGTCAATCAGCAGGGCGCGGGTCTTGGCTTCGTTCCACTGCAGGCTGTCGGCAACCTTCTGGCTCTGCTGCTGACGCTTCTGCTGGTCAGGCTTGGCAGGCGGTTCCAGCTTATCGAGATGGCGGGTGCGTTCCTGCTCCAGCTTCTCCATGACACGCTGCAACTCTTCCTGCTGCTGATTGAGCTCCTTCTCGTAGCTGGAGACAGTTTTCTGCAGGCTGGCGAGGGTTGCGGTTGGATCTTGCACCTCGACAAAGGCAGGAATATCGACCTGTGCGGTGCCGTAGTACTTGATGGCCATGTACATGGCCAACTGATGGGCCGTCTTCAGCGCCAGCTGTGCGTTGCGCAGGTCACCTTCCGCACCGTGAGCGGTGTCGTTGCCCTGGATACGCAGGAAGTTGATCTGATGAACCAGAGGCTTGCTAACGCAATCGGTGAACACCGAGTTTTTCACCAAGTCGTAGAAGGTTGACTGCGGCATGCGCGGCAGCAGTTCTTCCTTATAGATGGCTTTGGTCAGCTCTTCGGCGAAGCTGCGCAGACGAGTGAGCGCGCTGCCCGGATCGATATGCAGGACCGCTTCGGCGAGGCCGGCGAGGTTCGCCAGCAGTTCGTTGCCAGGGCGGAGGAACTCGAAGTTGACTGATTTCATGCAGGCGATTCTATCCATGAAGGTCCTGTAGCGAGGACCGTGCCAGGTTTTATTCGATGCCGTACTTGTCCATCCAATTGCTCAGCGTCTGCTGGCTTTTGAGGCCAAGCAGGCTAGCCGCACGGGTCTTGTTGTTGCCGGTAAGCGCCAAAGCCTTACGCAGATAATGCCCTGCTACCCCAGCAATTATCTTTTGTAAATCAATGCCTTGCGCAACATTCATTGCCAGTACATCGGCCTGCGCGTGCGGCAATTTGAACAGTGCCTGCTCGATATCATGAGCAGCAATTAGATTGCCCGAGCACCAGAGAGCCGCGCGCAACAGAGTAGATTGCAGTTCGCGAACGTTGCCACGCCAGGGATGCTGAAGGATAAGATTTTTTGCTTCGGCAGAAATTTTCTTATCGCCAAGGCTGGCATCCTGGCTAGCAATGCCGGCCAGCAGCTTTTCCGACAGTAACAGCAGATCACCTTCGCGCTCTCGAAGCGGCGGGAGGTGCAGTACACCTACAGCGATGCGATAAAACAGGTCTTCACGGAAGCGCCCACGAGCAACTTCCTGCATCAGATTGCGGTGAGTGGCGGCAATCAGCCGCACATCGACCTTGAGCTCCTGGCTAGAGCCTACCGGAGTGAAGGTGCCCTCCTGCAGTACGCGCAGGAGGCGCACTTGGACATCCGGCGTTAGCTCACCGAACTCATCCAGAAAAAGCGTGCCGCCATGGGCCTGTTGGAACACTCCGGGTCGATCTGTAATCGCGCCAGTGAATGCGCCCTTCTTGTGGCCAAACAAGGTGGAGTCGATCAGTTCCGGCACGATGGCACCGCAGTTCACCGCAACAAAGGGCGCTGCAGAACGTGGACCAGCGTTGTGAATGGCGCGAGCAAACAACTCTTTGCCAGTGCCGGTTTCGCCGTAAATCAACACTGGGATCTGCTTCGCCGCGAGTATCTGCGCCTGAGCCTTGAGCGCCAGCATACGCTCGCTCTGCGTCACAATGCTGTCGAAGGCTGCATCCACGGGGGCATCCAGCCCGGCAAGCTGAACCAGCTTGTCGGTGCTTATGGTATCGGCAGCCGGGACATACTCGGCGGCGATCTCAAACGGCACCTCGACCTGCTGCACGCCTTGCTCAAGTGACGACTGGTAGAAGGTTGCCGGATAGCGTGTTTTGCCCAGCAGAATCCACACTGCTTGCATGGCCGGTGTGCCGGGACTGAGCAGAATGGAAAGCTGATTGCTGGAGATGCTCAGGCGTTTTAACTGCTGGCTGGCAGCCTGGTAGATTTCCCCGAAATGAACGGGAGAAGACAGGGAAACGTAATGCGCTGCGATTGATACATCGACCTGCTGGCGCAGCCAGTCCAGGTAGGGTTCAACGATCTCGGCGGGATATGAACAGAGCAGCTCGACGCTATCAAAACCTACCCTGTTTAGGGTCGATAGAATCGGGCCTATTTCACCGCCCTCAACTGCCTTGAGATCATTCCCGCCCACCCAGCTTGCCAATACGCTTTGCTTCTTTACCACTGTCCCTGTACCCCCGGCTTCCCTCTTGCCTGCCTGCAGGCAGGAAAAAATGTGCTCTGGTTCGCGCCATGGATAGTAAACCAATCCGTCGATCCGGGTCTTCAAATGTCTGACTACATGTACAAGCTGAGGTGTAGCCGGCAGGGACTGGTGACTCCACCAAACGAAGATTAGCGAGTGAATGGAGCAGTCTTGCCACTACCAAGGGGGAACAATGAAGGAGCCTTTCGGCCCCTTCCGAACTTAGTTAACCAACAGGTTCTCAAGCTTCTCGATCAGATGATGCAGGGGACTTCGACCCTGCAGGCGCGTCTCGAAAACTTCATTCCGGTGGTAAGCAATCCAGGTTTCGAGGGCGTGCCGATTATCCTTCTCGTAGCCGGAGCCGAGGATGCAGACAAGCTCGGTGCCATGGGGATTCTCAAGGTAGAGACTCATGGCTGAAGCCAGATGCTTAAGGTACTTATGCTCGCGAGCCTCCATCGATGGATGCAGAGGGGTCACGTTGTCACGTTTGATCAGTTTCATGGTGGAACTCCTCAGCCCTTGAGATTGGCTTTGATCAGGTTGTCGAAGGCACTGCCATCACGCCGGGTCAGGTTGGGGACATAGCGCGAATAGACACGGAACAGCATCTCGGTGGTGGTGTGTCCCATTTGCCTGGCGATCCACTCCGGGTTTTCGCCTGCAGCTAGCCAGAGGGTCGCGGCCGTATGACGAGTTTGGTAGGGACGCCGCCTACGCAGACCCAGGTGACGCAGCAGCGGATACCAAACCCGGTCGTTGATGTTGCGGTATGCGTGCGGCGTACCTTCGCGGGTGCTAAAGACAAACTGTCCGCTGCCCGTCTTCTTCTGCTGATCAAGCAGGGCCTTGTACACCGGGCCAGACATGTCGATTTCGCGTTGCGAGCCGTCATTCTTCGTGTAGTCGAGCCGGCCACCGACCCAAGTTTCGCGGACAAGGATTTGCCGCCTCTGAAAGTCGACGAATTTCCACTGCAGGCCGTCGACTTCTCCCGTGCGCATCCCGGTGAAGAAACGCACCGTGTAATAACTACGGAAGTCTTCGCGCACAGCACTGAGAATTTGCAGTACTTCGTCCAGAGCGAATGGCTCCACATCGGTCTTGGGAACCTTCAGCGATTTGATGTTGAGATATGGCGAGGTAAACTCGAAGCGGTCAGCTGCCTCACTAAGGATCATGCGCAATGGCGTCATGATGTGGTTGATTCTCGTCGCTGTCAGACTCTGACCTTTCTGCCCGGGGACTTTGCCGAGTGCCGAGCGGAATGACAGAAGTTCTGCTTTGGTGATGGCGCTGACCTCTTTTTTGCCGAACTCAGGCAGCAAGTGCTTATCAAGGGTAAGGCGCACGGTTTTGGCGTGCGTATCACGCCATTCGACCCTCATCTCCTCAAACCACAATTCGGCAAAATCCTTGAAAAGTGGTGTTTTCAGTGATGCACAGCCAGCCTGCAGCCGACTGATCTCTTGCACCTTGCTGCTTTGAGGGAAGTAGGTGGCGTAGTCGAAGCAGCCGAGGGTGATTTCCGCCTCTATGCGCTCCAGGATCTTCTCCAGCTTTTTACGGTTGGCAGGCGTATCAGGCAACGTAGTCTGCTCGCGGCACCGCTGATCCAGGTAGGTGAAGTCAAAGAACAATTTCTCGTTGTCAGCGCGGGCGCGAACCTTACCCATGGCAGATACCTCCACCAGCCATCGGAACCAGCCCAGAAGCCCGCGAGAATTTCTGCATGTCTTCTTCGACGGCTTCCCATATGAAAAGGATCTTGCGGCCGCCAAAGGGACGGAAGTAGTGAATCCCTTCGAGCAGGACTGAGTCTTTCAAGCGATTACGGATGGTGCGCGCGTCGTACTTCATGCGCGTGGCCAGCTCTTCGGTAGTCAGGTATGTGTGAGACATGGATATGCCCTCTCTGCTAAATTGAACGACAGCGGATTCTTATGAGCTACTGACTACTCATAATGATCTCCTGCAGATCAATATAACGCTCATTTTGAGCTTTGCAAGGACAAAATGATCTTCTGCAGATCATTTTTGGAGATTAGGATGGTCAAGTGCCATTTGTCTCGCTTACTGGGCGAGCGGAAACTGAAGATCAGTGACGTAGTCAGGGACACCGGGATCAACCGCGGAACCCTCACGCGGCTGTATCACGAGACCGCGCAGAGGGTAGAGCTCAAGGACCTCGAAGCGATCTGCCAGTACCTGAACTGCCAAGTGGGAGACTTGCTAGAGTTGCAGGATGATCCGGAAGGCTGAATGTCCTCCGGACCTGGTCAGGCGCGAAAATGCCAGTCGATGGAAGCCATCAGCAGCAGGTAACGTAAGGCCGCGCCTGAATGCCTGTTCTGCTGCAATCCATCTTGGAGCTCCAGTGTGGCGCGAATGCCTAAATGCAGATTCTCCACCTCTGTATTCTCCGGCTGGAGCAGCGCGACTGGCTTCCGGGGGAGTCCAAGCACGCGGCGCCAATATGCTTTGCTCGCTCTCGGCTTTCGCCTGTCATAAACGATCAGCTCAATCGACCGCGCAGGAATGCCTAGCGCATTCAGCAGCCACAAGTAGTCCCGTGCCTGGTCCTCATCACGGTTACGGTAAAAGCGCAGAGTGCTTTCCGAGAACCAGCTTCGCTCTACAAAGTCATCTAGAACTCGATTGGCGCGATCGCCTTCGGCGCCTTCCAAGATCGTGTATAGACAGTGCGCGTAAACAGCTACTGAGTTGCGCCCCCCATGGCGCGGCGGCATCGGCACTAGCGATGGCGCATTGGTGTGTAACGAAAAACGCAGTCGGTGCTTGTTGCCATTACTAGACAAAGAGCTCTGTGCCAAACCTCGTATATAACGCGCCCGATCGAGCATCAAAGCCCGATCCTCTTGAGAAAACTCCAGCCAATCCAGATTAACTTTCTGATTGGCTTCCTCCGCATAGGAGGCATAGGCCAGCATGGACTCGATTTGGCAAATTCGCTCTATCGCCCAATTTTGCTCAACGAACTGCACGACTGGACGCATTACAGCTTTTCGAGTCCGCCTATGCACTCTGAGCGGCCTGACCCGACCCATAACCTTCAGAAGGTGCTCAGCTTCCGAAGACGCCTCCACCGTAGGTAGACTCACCTGTGCAATCGACGCGACATTGTACGCGCTAAACAGCCAGGCTTTGGGGTTCCACTGCCAGGCTAGTGCCAACATCTGCGGGAGGCAGTGAACATAGTGCAGGAGCGACACCTTCGGGCTGCTATGGCCGAGCAAGGCGCTGACGACGTGGCCCACACGCCGTGTTGGCCCGCCACCGGGTGGTGCTAGCCCAGCACGCAATCTTTCTAGATCCTGCAGCCACCGGCTGGTCTGCGGTAGATCATCGAAAATAAGCTTCGGTGTGACGTTTGTAACTAAACCGCTCAGCTTGAGCATCAGCCAGGTTGCGCATGAGTGGCGCAGATGGTGGTAATGAATGACGTCCGAACCCGTCACAGCGCGCATGCAGGCATGTAATGCCGGCATTAAAGTGCTTTCGCTTATCCACTGTGATCTCAACTCTGGGATACAGAGCAGAAACTCTGAAAATGGCTTTTTACCTTCCTCTGCCTGACGTTGCTGGCACCAGCTTATCAACAAAGAAAGCTCATCAGGCTCTAGCAGCATCAAAAGGGGCAGTCTTCTGACCGAGTTTTGTGTTTTCAGGCCGCGCAGGGCGTGAGGTCGAATGAGCATGTCAATGGGCAAGTCAAAATGAACAAGCTCTGGTGGAGACAGTTTGCGCATATTTGGTTGACGCTGGTGAATGCGTTCGCTGCAATCCGCTGCTAGCAAGGGAAAATGTATATCGCATAGCCGTAGCTTCAGGGCTTCGTTACGCCGCAAGCCTAGCCGGAATCCTAAGATTAGGAATAACTTGGCCGCTGTGACCAAACGTGGTGTTCGAAGCTCCAGCCCGCAGGTATCAATAGCGCGTGAAACCGCCTGATACTGATCCTCGGAGAGGATACGTGCATCAACACTTGAGACGTCCTGGCCAATACCCAGTACCGCAAAAGGGCTGATGGGAGGATAGTGGTAATGGCGCTCTAGAAACGCATGGAACTCATAAATCGCCCTGGCCAGAGTCCGGCGCTTGCCATCGCTAGGCTGGGCCTCGAGCAAACTTTCATATATGTTCTCCAGTGCATCTGGCTCCAGTCTGAATACCGTCAGACCATCTAGCTGCTCCAACGCCTGCCCTAGCAGCCGAACATAGCGGGCAACCGTTGACCGGCCGATACTGTTTCCATATACCGAGCCCCTAGAGAGCATGCAGCCTGCCCATTCCGTTACTAAGAGCTCAAGCTCACTGGCATCTTTGGGCGGCTCAATGCGTTGTTCGGAGCGAATCTTCCGACACATCTCCAGCAACCAATCTGGCGCGCCCAACCCCTCCTCTATCTCAGTCCATCCACCAGCACTGCTTCCATAAGCATCAGCAGGGTCATCTAGTCCAGCGATCCCAAATAGCTCTCCCCATGAGGAAGGGCGCAGTGAATGGGACACGAACACTTGTCGGCAGGCAAAGTTGACCATTACCTGGGGCAGGTGCAACTGCACCTGCATACGTAGCAGCTCCAGTAGTTCTGTCAGATTGCCTGGGAGGTCTTTGACAGGCAGCTCAGATGACGTCAAAAATGCGTTAACGCATCGTAGCTTGCCCCCTCTACACTGCAGTTGCTCTTTCAATAAGCGAAGATCGTCCGCGCACCGAAACATCAACGCCAGCGTGGCCGGATCCGGAAACCACTGTCTGTGTTCGGCCTCTCGCTTGCCACGAAGCGGTAAAGCAAGCCTGACCTCCGGCACACCCGCCAGCCATTCGATCCGCTCTAAGGGTACTGAAACGAGAGCATTCAGCTGAGCAATATCTAGCAACCCACCGCTATAGGCGGCGCTCATTAGCAGTAGTCCGACGCGTTCTTGAGGATGGAGCGACTCGAGATCACGCCGGTAACCCACCTGTATGGCCCTGAGCAACTGACGGCTGAGGCGTAACCGCTCAGCGGTGTACATATCTGGGTTGAATGGGTTTGCGGGACGTTCAACTGCTATGGCTAGGCGCGCTAGTGGGAATCTGGGGAGGTGGTTCCGCACCCGCTGGGTAATGCTTCGCAGCATATTACGCAGTGCGTGATCCGTTCCCAATTGAGCCTCTAATTCGCGTACATGCTCGACAGTGATGTCTCGAATGGCACATGCACCCAGTAACCACTGGCCCAGTGGTACTCCACATTCTTCAGCGATTCGCCTCAAACGCTCACGAACCATTCCTTTCCAGTCCGCCTCATGAGGTGCTGCAGACCATAAATACTCAACCTCTTGGTCGCTAAGGCGTGTCATCTCATCGCCCCCACCGACTTCCCTGGACGTACCAGCCCAGTGTTTTTAGCAGTTGCGTTATCCAGTCACTCAACACCCCGGCATAGGCTGCGGGGCAAAACGATGAATACGGGTCTTGAGGCTCTTCTCCGCGCAGCCAGTGCCCCATAAATGCAGCAAGGGCCTCTGGAGGACAGCCACGCTCGGACAGCTCTGTGCGTAAAAATTTTCGATAAGCATTGATCCGATGTGGGATGTAATCAGACACCTGCTCCATATACAGGTAAAGAGTGGCGGGCCTGATCTCTATGCGGCGGACTCCGCTATCACTATGCGAGAGAAAGAACCCGCGAGACCATCGCTCACAATCCTCCGAGGAGGCAGAGAGAAGCACTTTCGAGATAGCCGCGCAATGTGCGAGGTAGTGGGCCAATTGCCGTTGCAGCATTTCAGGCGCCCAGACCAGCCGGCTCATGTGGTGATCACCGTTGTCTTTGTCAGCTATAGCGCCCATTCTTAGTATCGAATCGAAGTCGTCGACGAACCGCAAAGGGTTACTGATCGCCCGGCAGCCCGTGGATAGCATGAACATTTGCACAACCCATAGGGTATAGACGTTATGCCACGTAATTTGGTGAATAAGGGTCGACGACGGCTTCTTACGCAGTATGCTCGCCATGGCTCTTACATTGGATGCAATCGTCTCGGGCAATAGGCAGTGCGTGGCGCCCACACTTCCGTGCTGACCGACCTTATCCATTTCTGGCAATTGGTACGCTAAGCCAGCACAGGCATAGACTCGTTGTAGGACGCGTCCCAGAGAAGAACGGTAGATGTGCTGTAAATGGCTGGCCCTGGGCTGCAGGTAATACTGTGGCGTTTGTGCGGAAGGCACTCGGACGCCAGACAGCATTCCAGCAATAGCTACGTCCTGCGTATCCGCGGCGATCTGATAGAACAAGTAATTCCTGACCTTGCTCAGGGTGTATCTGGGATCGCTCTTGCCTAGAACCGCGAGAACCTCCCTGACTTCTGCGACCAGCTGTTCGACCTGATGGGTAAAAACATAATCGGACGTGCGAGGAAAATGTCGCAACAGCACTGTTATTAAAGCAGAGCTGCCGGCCAGATCAGGCAGCAGCAGGCGGGCCTGTGAAGATCGAAATCCGTATTTAGCCTGCCAACGCTCATCTCCCACCAATTCCGGGTGACGAACACGAACACAGAACTGCGAAACTGCTCCTCTCAACAGGCACATACCGTCGGTGCAATTTGCTTCCCGATCAACCACCGTGAGCTGAACGACTTGGTATGGAGCCTGTCCGAGCCAGAGGCTTATGTGCAGCATTAGGATGGCTTCCATCCGCAGCTGAAGCTGCACCTTATTCTGGCTATAGGTTAGCGCCCTCCGACATTCCTCAAACATATCACTGGCACCGAACAGCAGATCCCTCAACTCTGTCAGAGTGAACTGGGTATATGTGAACGGCAACTGCTGGCGACTTCGTATTATGTGATTTTCAATGCTCCGCTGACTGAGCAAATCAGCAACAAATGGCCGCTCTGCACACACATCGTCCAGCACCCAGATTTCAGCAACAGGGCTCAACTCATCTGGAGCTAACTCAGCTATGTCGGTATCAGTAGTCGGGGGCTGGGTGAGGATTTGATAATGACCCGGCAACTGGTCAGGATCATCTGGATCGCCCAATGCAAAACCATCGCGATCCTCAGCAATGAAATGCGTCAATTCCAGAGCGACCGGTTTTCCGCGCCGGCCGCGGCTACCGCCGCCGCCTGATCTCGTTGGCGGCTCCTCCCCCCGGCTGTAACGAACCAATCGAGTAATAGATGCGAACCGATCTGCATTCTCCGACCTAGAGTCGGGTGCTGAGAAACCTCGACATGCCGCCACGAAGCTGGCTGTATTCCCCCAAACCCTGAGTTCAGGGGGAATGATTAGATGACGCGTTTCGCACAACCACCTCAGATCTAGAAACGCGGCATACCGCTGAGCAGACAGTGGCGACTGGCTAGGGGTCTGCGTTGCCGCGAGTAGCTGAGCGACCAGGCGGTCGTAGTCTGGTGCATTCTCCGTATCTCGTGGCGCATGCCACAGCGCTGCATACGGGAACCCATACTTTGTCACCCCCCTGCTCAAGACTGGGTTTCGAGTAGGGGGTGGTGTCCCCAACCAGAAGCGGTTACCCAAACGCTCCGAGATTTGGGGCTGTCTGCTCAGCGAGACGATCCACAGGCATGCCTCTCGCCACACGAGCGGATCACAGCTCCCTATTCTTATAGGTGAACCAAGCTCGGATACACGCAATGCGCGCAGCAGCCCTGCCACCATACGTGGCAAGTCGATCAGATCTGGGTGTGCACAAAGGAAATCAATGATATCTCCAACTACTTGGCCGGATTGGCCTTGCTCTATGGCCAGAGAAATTAGCGCTTTTCGGTTCATGTGGTTACCGCTCTACAAAGGGTTCACCTCCATAGTGGGAGAGCCAAATCCCCTAATCGCGTACAGACGCGACCCGCGCATGCGCGGGTTTTCGATGCCTACCTAGTAAAACCTAGTTGCTGCCAGATGACTGGTTTTGGAATGAGACCCCGTGGCAGACCTTCAGTAAGCACTGCTATTCCAAGTTGCGAGACACCATGCTGCAGATGAAGCAGCGATAAAACCGAGTGGAGTCCAAAGGTGGTCTAACAGATTGAGCACATCGACAGCGCTGCGGCGATTCATGTCTCAATTTAGCGAGGATGCGAAACTGGATCAGCTTTAACGGTATGACTTTTGAGCAACATCAACAAGATAGGCAGTGCTCGACTGAAGGGCCACACCTCGCTGAGTCAGGAGAGGGTAAGATCTGATTGATTAGTCGTAGTCGATCCGGGAAGCAAGCGGCACTACCACCGGCGCGTGACAAATCCAAACGGCCGGCACCGGATGATTACTCGCGCCGAAGTCTAAAATTGAACCGGAACATTTGGCAGGCATTTTTTTGCAATTTCAGTGGTATACGCCGTGATCGATGCGCTGCAAGTAAGCCTCGACGGCCTGCAATCCTACCGGATCAGCGATAATTGCCAATGGTGATTCACCATTAAAGTACCTGCAAGGTCGGCTAAGCCATTCCTCAGCCAGTTCTCGGTTACCAAAGACGTCAATCGCCCGCTCCAGCACCCTTTTGTAATGTCCTGAGTTGGACTGGACCAAGTTTTTCTTTACTGAACGCATTTTGCGCATCACGATAACTCCTTAAGCTATCAAAAACTCCATCTCATCAAATCTTCCGAGTTGAAATCTGTTGGATTTTTTGCCGCTTGAGGATGCTATGCAATCCAATCATGATCAACGCAAGCCATCATGATTAAATTCTTTTTTAGAATCCTTCCATTCCGTCCACTTAGCAAAACCCCACGTCGCGGTCCCTAGCGTCAGCAAGGCCCAAAGTAGCCATTGCGGAAATTGGTACTGGCTGCTTAGCCAAAGTCCTGCGCCTCCGCTAAGCATCACCATAAAAAACCATCTCATCAGTTATTCTCCCGATTAGATACGAAATGCCAAGATAACCGGATGCTCGGCTGTGCTAACACCTGCACTGAAAATTTGCTCAACTCCCACATTAGGAATTGAGAATGGGATCCGCAGGTCAGCGCCAACCTTTCCAAGCCCGAAATCACGTCGTTCGGGCCAGCGCAAGCGAGGCTGTATCGGGATTTCTGATAGCAAAGACCTCGGCGTCCCGTAAGCAGGCATTTCGGGTCACCAGACCGCAGCAAAGGACAGCCCATACCAACCGCTTCCAGAATCCGAGTCCGGAAATTCTCATTCATCGCTTAGAGCGGTCGAGATGCAGCCTTATGTAGTAGTTGAGTACTGTAAACGCGACGACGCGACGCGTGCCTGACGAGGTTTTGCATAAAATGAGGATAGACGTTGGAGGTAGCTCCACGTACTCGAAGTGCTCATTTCCCCTCTGCGTAGAAGCTGCATAGGTGAGCTTTTATGCCGCTAGCAGAGCTGCCCGGCGCGTTAGAGCCAGACTGCCGGCAGTGAAGGTGTCCCGAGAGGGAAGCGATAGCAATTAATGTTTCTGCGGTGAAAACTGCAGAGTTCGCAGCGTCTGAACGACCCAAATCATCCAGCCCTGATCGCGCCTTTTTTGCGGCCCGCCTTCAATCCACTTAGCAAAACCCCGCTTGGCGGTGCTTAGTGCCAATCAGCCCGAGCAGCCTTTGCAGGAATTGATATTGGCTGCTTAGCCGAATACCTGCGCCTGCGCTAAGCATCACTGGATAACCCTCGACCTCTGAAAGACCGGTGCGAGTCCTCCGAATAGCACAGGAGCCATTTTTAGACGGTGGTTGCAATGTTCCGCGCTAAAATTTTGCTATGCTTGCGATCTGCGCCGCGGGACTTCGTTGGCAACAGCTCACTGTTGCTTCCCCCTGCGGACATCCGTTCAACCGCTCCAGGCTGCCCCCGGCTGTCGATACGTCCCGCGGCGTGTCACCGTCCAGATCTCTACAAGACGTTCTAGCCACTCTTTGGCCCGCTGTGGCTGAAACCAGAACAGGTCAGTTCAGTCTTCTGAACTCTGCATCGATGGCCTCAGCTTCGACGCGCCATGCCTGAAAGCGCTGCTGGCGAACACGGCTTTCGTCCACGTTGCTTTGCAGTTCCTGACGGCGCGTGTTGAGCAGCAGGTAATCCGGGAAGAACTCCTCTTTGAAGCGTTCCGAATTCACGAGGGTGAGAAAGTCCTGACGCTGCTGCTCGAAGTTGCCGACCATCGTCGTGACCGCTTTCTTGAAAGCTTCTTCGCGCTTGTATTGCTCCCAGCTGTCCCAGGCCTCCAGGGCCACACCAAGGAAGGCCAGCGCACCATTGGCACCGTTGGCGAACTTCACTGCACCCCACGGTTTGAATTTCAGATATTTACTGATATCCATGCCAACGGTCTTGGCAATGGTGGTGAGGCCATCGCGTGCAGCCAATACCGTAGTGTTGTTGATGAAATTGCCTTTGAGAACGTGGTTGATGCCCTGTCTGCCTAAGGCTTTAACGGTGGTGTTGAAGTGGTTGACCTCGCTGTCGAAGCCCACTTGCATCTTCTCGACTTCAAGGGTGATCGACTGGGTCTGGCGGCTGAATTCATTTTGCAAGCGGGTGGACAAAATGATTCCTTCAGCACCGACCTCGCGCTCGAAGAAGTCCGCGAAGGTTTCCAGGCTGCAACCTTTGGCCTGCAGGATCAGGTCGGAAAAATAGCGTGTAGCGAAATCGCGAAGACTGATCCGCGCCTCTTCTATTTGCTGCCCGGTTGCTGCCAGTTGCTTGCCCAGGCGAGCGTTGAGTTCATCAAGCCTTGCGACCTCCAGGGAAACCTTCTGGTCGTTCTCAATGGCAACAGGAAGCTGGTTGCTCAGCACGTCACGGATCACACTGGCGCGCATGTCGTTGACCAGCGCAGCGCTACCACCGTTTTGCTGGATCTTTCCTGTGGTCGCCATCTGCAGTGTAGCGATATGGGACAGCGCCTTGAACTCTTCGAGGTTACTCAGCCAATGGTCTACACCGAGGTCGAAGGGGTTGGCTGCGACGGCGACAATGGACAATTCCTCTGCTTCCTGGTCAGTCAGCGCAATCTGTTCGCGAAGCCGCCCTGCCACGTTTTCGCGCTTGACCTTCAGGTTAGCGAGGTAGTCCTGCTCATCTTCTACGTCAGCAACTTCGTCGAAACGGCTGAGCACAAACACTGTGCGTTGCAGCAGATCCAGCGTGCGGAACAACCAGGTCAGGTCATCCTTGTGGCTTTCTTTTACAGGATTAGTCGAGTTCATCACGTAGAGCACTAGGTGAGATTCACTCACATACTTTTTGGTGATGTCCTTGTACTTCTCGACGGCGTGAGTTTCAGCGTTTTCCTGCTCCTTGAAACCGAACAGGCCGGGAGTGTCGATCAGCACGAAGTCTTCGCCGACTTCGTAGACTTTCACCTCATTGGAGGACTCTTGGTGGCTGATCTTCATGCTTGATCTGTCCAACTTCTCCATCCACGCTGCCGCTATCGAAGTCTTGCCTTCAGAGAACCCTCCAATCAGCGCGACCTTGAGTTTCTCACCTGACACGCTGCGGATGACATTCTGCAGTTTGCTGCTCAACGCCGGGTCAATCGGTACGCCGGCCTTCGCTCCCTGACCAAGAAAGTTCTGTAGCCTGTCCAGCAGGGTCAGTGCATCTGCTTGTTGGACCTTGAACGTCTTGAGAGTGTTTTCCATTACAGATTTCCTGCATGTTCGATTTGGCGGGAGAGAGTTTTCAGGCGAATGGTCGAGCGAGATAGCGTGCTTACCTGGTTGGCGGCCTGTTTGGCAGGCGCTTCAAGCGCTAGGTCGAGTTGGCCGATGGTTTTCTGCATTTCGCTCAGACCACTGTCCAGGCTTTCGCGAAGCATGTCCCGCAATTGCTCGCAGGCACTGCGCAGGTTCGTATCCAGGGTCTGACGTTGCTGAGACATCTTGTGGTCCGTGCTAAGCGCGCTCCACAGCGCTTTACCGATTGAGATCAGCGCGCCGAGTATTGATGCTCCGGCAAGCCACAGGCTGGCGCCACCGGTGAACGGTGCTGCAGCTATACCCACGAGGCTCGCCAACAATCCCGCTACCTTGATGCCGTTGTCGATTTCGATGTTGAGGTTGAAAGGCTGATCGAATCGCATGCTGCCGAGCTTGCCGTAGCTTGACGTCAACTCCTGGGCGTGTTTTTCAAAACGGCTGAGAATATCCTCGGCAGCCTTCTGGAATTTACGGACCTCCAGGCTCACTGCCATGGGAAGTTGCTTGCTAAGCTGGCGCTGTTGAACCTCAAGCTGCTCGGTCAGGGCGCTCTTGAAAGCGTCGTTGCTGATATCTTTTTCGATGCGTGCATAAATGTCATTACGCACCTTGCTGGCGAAGTTGTCGATCAGGGTTTCGCCACAGGACTCCAGACGCTTTTTCAGTGCACCAAAACTGCTGGTCAACTGACTCTTGGCGCTTTGCTCTTCTTGAGAGAGCTTTTCCGACAACGCATTAAGTGTTTGCTGAACGCCTAAGAGCGTCTGAGTGGTGTGGTTGAGTGCATCATTGGCCTTGCTGAAGTTGGCGCGAATTATCTTCGCTTTGCCGTTGTGGATCAGCTGGCGGCCCAGTAGATCCAAGAAGGGACGCAGGCGGGATTTCTCAAGCAATTCGTGGGCACTGAAGTCCTCGAGTACTTTGCTGCGCCGTTTGGCATTCTGCGATCCCGGTGCAAGGTGATCGGTCGACGCGAGGAAGGCCGGAAGCGCGCTAAGCGGAAAAACATTTTGATAATGCTTGCCGAGTTGCTCACTCATTTTTTGGTCAAGCCCGGCGAGGCTGGCGGTTTCGTCGTCAGACACCAACGGCCGGTCAGTCAGTGATTGCTTGGGGTTGGTGATCTTCTTGTTGAAGATGGTCCACACCTCGGTTTGTGCGCCCAGGTGCTGCTTGATCTTTTCCAATGTGCCTTGGTACTTGCCGTCCCCTGTTTGTGGCGGCGCCGCCTGGTTGGTGACGTAGAACACCGCGTGAGCGGTCTGAACGGCGCGCTCTATCTGGTCCAGTACCAGACCTTCCTTGCCTTCGATTCCAGGCACATCCAGCAGCGCGAAAGGCTGGCCGTCCAGTTCCAACTCATAGCGCTGAGTCGTACGGGTGTAGTCGGCTCTGCCGTCACCGATAATCTCACCGTCAGCATGAACCTGCAGCTCGCTCAGCAATTGCGCTAGTTGCATCTCTTGTTGCAGGCGCTGCTCGATGAGCATTCGCTGCTGCTGCATTGTCTGCTCCTGCTGGACGGACAACGCTGCACAAGCCTCGTCACGCTTGGTTGCGATCTCGCTTACCTGCAGCTCCATCGCAAGACGCTCCTGCTCGGCCTTCCTCTGTTCGACGTCCAGCGTGGTGGCAGCGCTATCTCGTGCCGTTGTAGTAATGGTCAGCAAAGCGGTGGCCTCATCCAGTTGAAGCTCTTCCGGCATCTTTCTGAACAGGTTCAACAGCATCTGCCAGAGCGAGGCGTTGCTCTTGCGTGTCGCAAGCAGCGTATGCAGCCGAGTGACGGTTGCCAGGGCGTCCTTGTGTGATTGCTCATGCTGCGCAAGCGCACCGCCAAGCTGCTGCTGCACCTCACTGGACCTAGCGCGGGCCTGGTCCAGTGCGCTCTGCGCGTCTTTGAAAGGCTGTTCGAAGCGCTGCATCGTCGCACTGAGTTGCTGCGTCAGTTCTTCAAGTCGCGTTTCGGCTTGCCCGAGGCTTTGCTGCAGCCCCTGCAGAGTTTGTTCAGTCAGCCCATATCGGTCGCGTAGCTCGCGAAACGCTTCTTGGCTCGCCCGTTTGCCAGGCTCCTGAAGCAGAATGCGCAGGGTCTCAATGAGCGTCGATTTGCCTGCGCCCGTTTCACCATAAAAGGCAATGGTGAACGTATTCCACTCTGCGTTCTTCTCCAATTCCGCGAGCCGATCGAAGAGCATTGTCCGATGCTCGGTAAGCCGCCGGAGCGCCTCCTCGCGAGCTTGGTTCAAGGCTTCGTCGTCCGTGGGATGTCTCAGCTCACCGATAATGAGTGCCAGTTCGTCGTTGATCTGCTGGTAAACATCACGTGGGCTGTTTAGTTCGAGCTTCATTTCGCTTTCTTCGGCAAATTGGTTCGGGCGCCAGGAGGGCAAGAGTTCTTCTACAGGTGTCGCACCTGGCCGCAACGAACCGGGGGGCACAGGACGTGAAACGAGTTTCCGCCAACACTTCCGGCAGTCATTTTTCACTGAACGGTGTGACGAAACCCTTCATCGCGATACTCTTACCGCAAGCGGGATATCCGTCAGTACCGAGAGTATCGGCGAGTAGAAGCACTACTTAAGCGCTGTTTATGAACGCCTAAAATTGTGGTGCTTAGGGGCACGTCACTTAGCGTACAGCGACAGCCGAGGGCAACAAACGGGCTTATGTGGACGCGATTGGATGTCCAACGGGGCAGGCCTCACTGTACTAGCGTCCAATGCGGCCTGTGACCGTGCTGGCTAAGTCGCTGCCCGTACGCCGCCAACCGCTAGTCGAATTCAGGTTTGAAGAGAAGGCGGCAGGACGAGCTAGGGGCTGGCTAGGTGTCAAAAAGCGTTGGCCCTCGTTTCGTTTTTTGTGCCTTAGATAACCACCCTTAGATACCGCTAAGAGCTATAAACTGAAGGTAGCGAGATAACGCTAAAGCCTGTCAGGACGGTACTCAGGAGCATTTTAGAGCGTCTGCCGCCAACCAAGATCCCTGTACCGTATTGCCCTCCGAAGGAGGGGTCGTGGGTTCGAATCCCGCCGAGTGCGCCATCTTCAGTTCACCGCCGTCGTGGTCGAGTGAACGTCAGCGAAACCCGCCAGCGAGCGGGTTTTGTCGTTTCTGGACCCTCCTCATCCC
>Ga0157366_1000145_pt1 | contig 37764 bp, 41 predicted proteins | sample AttbisABBM1_FD_113149 | JGI IMG/M metagenome (GOLD analysis project Ga0157366, IMG submission 113149) | Fungus gardens microbial communities from leaf cutter ant in Botucatu, State of São Paulo, Brazil - Atta bisphaerica ABBM1 | ecosystem: Host-associated > Fungi > Mycelium > Unclassified ...
AACACTTTTATGTCTGAAAATTAGACCTCAGACTTAACAATATCAATTATTATCAATTATTATCTCTCATTATCATTGACATTTGTATTAATCTTCATCACTCCTGAACCTCTGAGAGTATACCTAAAGTTCAGATATTACAAATAAGTAAGTAGTTCATTTTGTGATAAAGAGAGTACTAAAGTGTTTAGCATATCTTCAGTAGTAAAAACAGTCCTAAGATAGATGATAAGAGCAAGAGTTGATTTAACATGGATTTTCTAGAAAGACTAGTAAGTTTGAGAAAAATAGCAACAAAGTTGGTTATTGTTATAATTAGCATGAATTAGGAAGCAAATGCAGCTAGCTAGAACACAAATGTTCAACCTAACTAATAATAAGCCATGAGCATATGTAAGATGTAAGAGGATTCTGTAGCACAGAGCAATTTAGGATCAGCTTAATCCATAACAGGCCTAGAAGTGACAAGGTGTCAGCTCACTAATAGAGTTAGTCAAGTTCTTTCTATCAATAGAAAGTAGCCTAAAAAGTGCTAACTAGAGATCAAGGCAACTAGGGCCCATAATCTATTAGAAGAAATAGAATGTATAGCAGCATGGTACAATGTGAACAACTGGCAACCACTTATTTATAGTGAATACTATAGTGGAGAGCTGGAGAAGTATAAACAACAATAGGAGATAAGTAGTATTGATGGTAGTTCAACCTATGCAAAAATTTTACATTGACTATCTAATTAGTACTACTGATCACAGACCATATGCTTAGTAAGCAGAATACTTTGCAACATATCTTTCTTGTTCTCTCTCTTTGTATTTTCCTTCCTTTATATGCAGGACATCTCTATTTCATTATGGAATATCTTTTTTTTTGCTCAATCATTTCTGTTGAATTAACATTTCACTTGTTTATACTTATGATTATGACTGTGATTAGCACAGCATGACTAATCATGATACATAGCAACTTGTTAGGCCCATGTGCAGTCTATATGCTGCTTACTCATGTTCTACTCTTATTAGACTAAATATGGTAACCATGGTTCTTACTTCAAGCAGAAGTCTATGGGTGTCAATTAGTATATCATACTTTCAATAATGGTTTGATGATTCTGTTTGGTTTACATATTAACCAATGCTCTCACTTACTTTGTCCCACTGGTTCTCAACTATACTGAAGATAATAATACCAGAAGAAAGTATATATAGAACTTGCAACAGTCTCTTTGACTCTGATGGATATTTCTGCTTTATTGATGCTATAATGAGTTAAATGGAGGCGGTTCCACTAGTGATGGCGAAGTTTTTCGACTCGATCAAATTACCGCCAACATCGGTTGATGGTGATCAAGTTAAATATAGCTCCCAGAGACAACCACATATACTTCATGTTCTTTTTCATCGCTCGATTGAAGTAAGGAAGTTCGTTGGGCTAGTCCACACTTTTACCGACAGTTGCATTGATATGCCAGAAAAAGGCATCTTTTATTCTCACATTGTATAATATTTGAGATCGAGACTTGGATGTAGATTGTTATGTTGAATTAGTCATAATCTGTGAAGAACATGCATCAAAATGATGAAAGTTGACGTCGAAACTGAAATCAATCCGGCATGCGACTTAGTCGTACGATAATGAGGAATTCGTATTCGGCACGATGAGGAAACTAGGTACCGTTGATACCTAAAATTTAGTGTGATCGGTAGCGAGGGTAGTATGAACTAGCTTCATACTACCGTAGGTATAGCATGGAACAAGCACGAGTCCAGTGTGGGTCCAAAAGAGTAGGCATGGTTGGAGGCATGAAAATGGCCATTTTTTATTCTGTGAGGCGTGATTAGGCACGGTCAAATGTGGTCAAGCATGGTACAGACGTAGAGGGAGTGTGGAGGCTCCATGATTTTGTTTTCAAGGTCTATATCTATACCTCATTGCCGATGTGTTGTTTCTTGTTTTGTTACAACTACCATTGATATGTCAGAAAGATATACAGTGCCTAGGGGCTGGTCACCCACTCCACGAGATCGTGCAAAGATTTATTATCAAGCCCGAGGGGCCCAGCTCTGTGATCGGAAGGTAGTAGAGTCACCAAGAACGGGGGGCTCTAGATGTATGCGATGATTCAAGCGGAGTCAGGTTGAATACAGGGCATATTTGCGTGGCAACTATACGCAGAATCGAGAGTTCTCGGCTTGAACGTGACCTGCACTATTTTAGATTCAAACAGTTGCCCATTACAGGAATACACACCACGCTGCATTAAATTAGCCACTTGTGGCTGTGCATTATGATTAGATGCAGACCACGGAGAAAAAGTAGGTACATTACAGATACCGGTCATGAGGTATTAACGGTGAGGATAATGGCCGATATCGAAAATTAGACGTGTATTTCTTATCCTTGGCTGAATGCCGCCGGTGAATAAGTGGAATAAAAGAGGTGGGGCGAGTAGGTCAGATGCTCAGTGTTGGAACACTGACACTGTAAAAGCTTGTCTCGAGCCAAAATGACTGGACAAGGCACGGTAGACGACGTCATGAGCTGTGCTTGACGAGGCAAGGCTAGCTCGGTACCAAATTTGGCCTCCCTATTGGAAGTGATTCGTCATTGCCGCTCTGACCAGTGTTGGACTGATGATGGTCCAAATAATTGTCTGAGCACCCATGATCCTTGTTGGGAGCGATGATACGTCATTGGGCATGTAACGACAGGTCAATCCTTGGCAACGCACGTATTTAGCAGTCGAATGGTTAACCATTCAACATGTAAAACAGCTAGTTTCAGGTTGCGATCGTAGGTGACGTCACGTCACACTTACAAGTGCGATAGTCCTTTGCGTGCTATTGAACGAATGCGAAACAAGACACAAGTGTAAGTGCTTCTAACGTGGAAATTGTGTCGAGATGTAGAAAATCTTGGGATCTCGGATAGAACCGGGCGCAGTTTTGCTATCACAAATTCGGAGTACTCACTGCACGAAACTGGAACTGAGTTTAGCAAGGCTTGGTAGTTACAGAGCATGTCGAAATTCTGAGGCATCTAGAGCGAGTGGTTCGACAGGTGGTTCGACAGGATCTGCGCTGTCACGCCCACATCCAGGAAACTCCATGCTTCCCTTGCCAGATACTCCGGTTCTCATAGTGTAGATCCTTAGCTTACCATAAAAGTCACATCCACGTGACCGGAATCGGTTATTCAATTGAACTAAGTTCATAACGAGTTGAGAGGCTGTGAGATCTTCTCAATACTTTGACTCTATCGTCATTCGGAAGATGAGCCGCCGACTAGTGGCTGTCTATATAATGCCTGCCACTCCGCTCCTCCTCAGTTGATCCGCCTGAGCGTCTCTGTTACAATCTGTGCGATGGTCGCCGAATCTTCAAAGAGTCCTCGCTCTGGACCTATCCGTTCTGCAGCGTCCAAGCCATTGAAGCGGGGAAAAGCCTGCTCGGTGTGCAGGTGAGCTCAATGCTGTGTCACCTACCATCCAGTTCATCCAGTTTTATTTCTCCAGAACTCTCAAGATCGTGTGTCCTACTTTCTTATCCCGTTTCTCCGTCTGACGTACCATCTCTTCTAGAAATGTGACGGCATACATCCACAGTGTGGTCCATGCATACAAAACCCGAAGGCTGATCTATGCGAATGGGATAATGGTCAGGGCAAGTCAAAGATGGCAATGCTCACCGAAGAAATCGCCACACTTCGGGCTCGTATTGTTGAGCTCGAAAACCCTGGTTTCACATCTCCTTCTATCACCTTGTACGATCCCTATGGGCGCTTCAAAGAGAAGTCCCACTCTCCGCCGGTCCCAGAGCCTCCCCGGCCTGGTCCTTTTTCCCCTGCATCGACAACATCGACTCACCCCTCTGGTAGGCATCGGTATAACTTCACAGCTCTTGAGTCAATGACTTCATATATAGGCTCGAGCGTCTCTCCCTCCCGTCCATTGATATCATTATCTCCTACCTCCAACACCGAGGTATGTCTGGATTCCACTGGTGAGGGATTGCTTTATTCATCTTATGCCTGGCAGGAGCCACCATCTGTGCTTATTCCCTCCCTGTAAGTCTCCCGTCACAGGCTTTATCTTTCAATTCACCTTTCGCCCAGCATCGACTCGTTCTTGCTACATGCTACTGAATTTGGCTTCTTCCTTGACGTCTTCACATTCCATCGTTCTGCGCTTCTTGCTCAACCATTCGGTCATCCTCAGCGCCCTACTCCAGCTCTTTTGACCACTGTTTATCTATGGGGTACCCATCTATCACAGCCCAAATCGCTTCGAGTTGACGAACGCGCGCTTCTAATCCGCGCACTACACCATGTTGCCACAGATACCCTCGGTGAACATCCGAAACGAATTTTGCACACCATTCAGGCAGATGTTTTACTGGCCGCCTACTTTTTCCGCACCGCTCGTTTTCTGGAGGCCAAGGCTCGCCTTGGGTCTGCAGTGTCCTTGATGCTCACTGCACAGATGCACCGGCTACGGTCGTCTCAATGCCCGCCACTGTCTCTCCTAGGTGTCAATAATGATATGTTACCTGTCTACCACCAACACGGCCCACAAACTATAATAGAAGAAGGGGAACAAATCAATGGATTTTGGGCGGTCTTGTCTCTTCACAAGATGATTTCCCTTGCTCTTGATCCTGCAGGCAGCATGTGTGGTGCTTTGGAGGTAACAGGCCTACAGATCGACACCCCTTGGCCATTTGACAGTTACGACTACAGGAATGTAAGTAACTCCCATTCCAGTGCAACTACAGTTGATAGCTAAATCAATTATAGGGATGTTTAACGGCCGAAATTCATGGGAACCGCACCATCAGGCGGTTCTTATCAGGGGCCGTAAACCCAACGCCTAGCAGGAATGAGACCTCACTCATTGCTTTGCTCGCCAAAGCCTCTATCTTGTGTCATAGAGCGACGTATTTGATGGGGCAATGGACTCCAAGTGAGTAATTCCAACAATTAGCGAGGTGCCATTAATCTGAAAAAAATCAGGTATGGGACAACGTGAAAGCGAGGCCTTCTGGAACTCCTTCCGCTCAATTGACAATCTCATAGGGATTCTTAGAACAAAGACTCCTGATCTATCTCAGTCTGGGTCCAACACCGCTAACATGCGAACACTCTTACTGATCCATAGCCTGATAAATGCTGCGATAATCAAGTTGCATAGTAACTTCTCTTACGCTGATGTCATTTCGAATCAGAAATGCATCATGGCAGCTTCTGACATGGTTTCTCACAAGGGAGTTGATTTGCGTACTCTAGGTGCCGTCAACTCGATCTATGGCGTAAGTATCCCCGACTTTATCCCTCTCAACTCATTCTGAATAACTCCCAGGCGCTTTGGCATCTCGCTTGTACCGCTCTCATCAATGAGATCTCAAGACGGAAAGAAACCCCAACATGGTCAAATTCCACGAGTGAGGACATTCTCAAGCACCATCTAGATCTTGGTCGCCTAGCTCTGCACACATTTTCTGAGAGTTGTGCCTATATTCGTATGTAGCTTTTACATCTACTTGGCATTTGTGCCGACCCACGGTAGGTTTCCAAAGGATTGAAGTCGAACGGGCTTATGAGGCCATCAATGCCAATGCTGCTGAATATCTTTCATCTGGATCCTCCTTTTCTCTTTCCCAGTCATCATAGACTTTTATTCCTCCATTTTGTAATCTGTCTCAATCATGTTTCTTTTGTTCGGTTTCCAAGTTTATTCTTTTCTTTTTGCTTGGTCAGTTAAACTGACTTGTGGTTTTGATTGTATTGTTCTCTTCATCCTTTGCACTCTATTCGCATGTACGAATGTCTACTCCGTGTAAAACTTTAGCTGAATTCTTGGGTACTTGCCTGTGTATTCGCCTGTTTTTCGGATCTATTTTTGTTGGCTAACATTCTTTTCATACCTCCAACCCCCTTGAGAACGTTCATACTCACTGGTTTTGCAGATTATTGACTGACCATATTACTCCAACACCACATTGCATTTTGTAACCATACACAACTGACGCTGCTTCTCTCCTACCATCATGTACTAGCTCTTATTTTAGTAATCTTTAATAATCATGTCACAGTTGATCTAAAGACTTCTGCTGCGGATGCTGGACTCGAAAACATTCACCTAGGGTCAGTTTGACTCAGCATGACTTCGGCATCTGAGATCGGGATCAAAGTGCTAGACTTCAGGTGGATTTCCGATCGCTTCAGAGTTGGTTAGATGTTCCTCTTGGCAGTGCTGACAGCTCAAGATCTGCATCGGCACTGAGATGTCGCTGAAGTAGAAGTCGATATGACATGTTCTGACTGTTGGAAGTTGCGCAGCATGCAAGTTGATTGTGGACTGACTGATGGATAAGTTCAGCACTTCATGCGGGGCCGGCGGCACAAACATGGTCTCTGTATTTCGACATTTCGAAAACGACCCCCGGAGAAGTTCTTTTAGTTGAAAAAATTTCGGTGAAGCTTGGTAGTCGACGACTAGATCTTAACGCACATGGTATCCCTTGTATCAAGATACTGCCACCCCTCTTTCTACGGAAGGATAAAAAGAGGAGCGAATTCGACAGAAGCACGAACGAAGGACAGTATCGCCACAGGAGAGATTGAGGCTCAGTCGTTAGCATGCCTATCCAATACGAAAAAAATGATTGCTCGGTTCAAGGTTGGTTTAGCGGTAAGGATATCAAGAGAAAGATCCAATCACAACGATCAATCACCAAGAAGTTACAATAAGTCCCGCGAAACTGGAATCAGCCCAGTAAAAGGAAATAACGCCTAGCCGAGCGTATCAGTTAGTCTCCAAAAAAGATTAATTCTTGGCAGACAAATCCACTGCGGTCTTGAAAGCCGCGAGAAGAGCAGCAAGCTGTATCCTCTCATCACCACCAGTCGACAAACGGTGCCTGAAGACAGTGTGGAAGTACATCAGCTGCTGTCAGTTAGACGTTACGAGTCAAGATGAACCAGGTCGTACTCTGTCAAAGCAAGATGATCTAAGAGGTATATTCTTGCGTGTGGCTTGAGCTCAAGCGTATCAACATAGTCATAAGCTCCAGTGAGAAGGTCTTGAAGCGCCATGCCGCGCTCTGTTTTCATTCTTGAAATCACTAGACAAACCGATATTGTTAGAACTCAATGATAACAAAGGACGAAACAAAATATCTACTCTGATATGATGCTGTAAACTCATCGGATAACATTGAATTAACAATTGTCTCAATATCAGAGGGATGAGGGTTGCCGGTGCAGTTGTAAATCTCAGTTTCCCCAATAATGTCGTAGGCAGCATGACAAGCCTGGAGGACATTCAGGGCTCGTCGCATGTCGCCCCTCGAGAGCTTGAGTAAAGCAGATTTACCATCCGCAGTTAGAGAAGCTCTGATAGAGGGCGCCAGCCTTAGGCCTGTGTATGAAGCAACCCGCGTTGAAACTCACTTTTCTGCTTCGACAACACTATCGACACGCTTTTGAACCTCCGGTATTGGCAAGGGTGAGAACCGAAATCTGGTACAACGACTTTGAATTGCAGGGGCAATCTTGTTGACATAGTTGCATATAATACAGAAACGAACGTTCTTCGTATACTGCTCAATCACTCGGCGAAGGGCAGCCTGAGCAGCTTGTGTCATCATATCCGCCTCATCCAAAATAATGAGTTTGAAGCCTTTGGAAAAGAGTGTCCTCGTTTCGGCAAATTGCTTGATTTGTTCTCGGACAACATCGATTCCACGATCGTCAGAAGCGTTCAGCTGGAACTCTGTTAGCCTAATTTCGGGTTCGGGACGAATGTCTCATTTACCTCAAGAATTTGTTTCTTGTAATCAGCACCATATATTTGTCTTGCAACAGCAAGAATCGTCGACGTTTTACCAGTCCCAGGAGGTCCATAAAATAGTAAGTGGGGTAGGCGATTCTTTTCAATGAATCTTTCAACTAGGTTCGTCGGATCAACACATTGGTAGAGCAAAGTGAAGGTTATTAATATTCTTACTTGTACTTGTAATGTCCTTGTGCGAAACAACATCATCCAGCGTAACTGGTCTGTATTTCTCCACCCTGTCTTCATTAGTCAAGCTCTCTTCAATATATAGCGCATCCATACCAGGGAAGGGATTCTGAATCTGATATAGATAAATTGACGGCCTTTCCTTTTCCCTTGGAAAATCTTGGTAATACTTCTGCATCAGACATATGAGCATCTGTATCAGAATCCATGTTGTTGTTGTTAATAAGGAAAGGTGCGGACACACTGACGCGTGACGAAATGGACGACGCGTATTATGTCATCACTCACATTCATCAAACCTTATCCTGCAATGTGCACGGACCATACACAGATGACAAAGCACAAAGATTACTCACGTTCAATTCATCGCTCTTCATTCGCGTTGCTTTTGTCAAAGACTCCACCGTTTATTTCGTTGGACAGACGGAGGCGTCGGTTGAAGAATGCAGATTTTCGTGAAGACGTGGGTTGCTCTGAATGATTTCCTTGCCCATACTCACCATCTGTGCAGCCTTACGGGCAAAACCATCACTCTCGAGGTTGAGTCCTCGGATACCATAGATAATGTCAAGGCCAAAATACAGGACAAGGAGGGGTAGGCTGGTGTTTTTTCATTCATCGACATTTGTTTTTAATCCTATTAGCATTCCCCCTGATCAACAACGTTTGATCTTTGCTGGCAAGCAACTCGAGGACGGTCGCACTCTAAGCGACTACAATATCCAGAAAGAATCTACCCTTCATCTTGTCCTTCGTCTCCGCGGCGGTGCTAAGAAGCGCAAGAAGAAGACCTACAACGTATGCATGCTTGTTTTTTTGTTCATGATGTGTGGAACCTATTTCGCTTCTCAGACCCCCAAGAAAATCAAGCACAAGCGTAAGAAGGCTAAAATGTCTATTTTGAAGTACTACAAAGTCGACTCCGATGGCAAGATTAAACGCCTCCGTCGCGAGTGCCCTTCCGCTGAGTGTGGTGCTGGTATCTTTGTATGTCTTCAACAGTGATCAAAGCGGGAGCCTTTCTTATCTCTGTTACAGATGGCCTTCCACAAGGATCGTCAATATTGTGGAAAATGTGGTTTGACATACACCTTCACACCTGGCAGTAAGCCTCCTGCTGTCTGAAAGTTCGGTTATCCAGAATCCTCCTGCTATATGTAGCTTTATGCAATACATTGACGTCGTATATTCTACCCTGTCAGAGATGGATCCTCAGAATGACCACGTTAAATTTGCTATGCTTTGTATGCTCATTTCTTCTCCTTTATGGAAGTGTGTAGGCTTAAGGCATCCACCTATTTTGTACACGACCGGTAATGCTGGGATAGGCAACAACAGTTAAAACACTGAATATTTAGAGTAAACTATCTGAATACGCTCAGTTTAGATCAGGCTCAAAGGAAAGGCGATATCACGTACGGTATCACAAGCTGAAGAGGAACGGGCAGTTGTAGTCGTAATTGTCGTAGTTGTAATCTTCTATGTAAGTTGAAAGGAATGGAACTCGGCATCAGTGTACTCGACCAAGACGGGACAACTCAGCTCATGCAGAAATCATCTTGGTCTAGTGAACCATCAGCGGTCTTTGGATTTGGGAACAATCTGGACCAGAGATCTCGGAACACATTGAACAGAGTTTCCTCCAGAAGGTTCTGGGTTCATCACGTAGGAACTCAGCAGGACAAAATTTTTAAGCTTCTGAAGGCGTTAGAAATATGGAAAATTCGATCCAGTCAAGGTCACAGCCTTCTGAATTCAAAACAACTAGATAAAAGCAACCCTCGCGGAGTTCGTCTCCTTTTGTTGAATCGTCATTATCATTCGAAGCTCGAAATTTGCCGAACAATTGGCTGTCGAGTAATCTTGCATTCGACATGTTGTTCCATAAAATGAAGGGTGAAGAGAGTTCAAGAATGCCATTCTACTCCGACGTCGGTCTAGACAGTGTCTGGAAACTTCAAGCCAAAGCCAGCTCAGTTTGTTTAGCGGAGCTATGAAGACCTTAAAAGCGGAACCGAATGCACGTAAGCGCCTCTTTTGGCGGGAAGGGAAGGATCTGGATCTGTCATTATGCTCTGTGGTGATCTTCCCAACCAAAAATGTGTCGTATGAATATCGAGCCCGACCAGAAATGGGAGTAGAGCAAACTTTACGATCACTGATCGAAAGGAGTCCACGATCGAGGACACAAGCTTGGAGAATCGGTATGAAAGGGTATTTCAAATATGGATTTTCATGTAGATCACAGGCGTGGGTGAGGCGTTAACCAGGAACTGAGGTAATCGCGTGGATGTACTCTTCAGTTTGAGAACCAAAACTGAGATCTAGATTTCAGCGTTATAGACTTGGAGAAAATGGGAGAGTGTGATACATAGGAGGCCAAGTTCGGAAGAACGAACGAGTACAGGGAACAATGACGAGGCATTATTGTCTTGTATTCAATCAGACCTGGTGAACCAGTCGGTGCACCGGACAGGGATGAAGACATCGAAAAGCACCTTGTTGTTCAGGCTTTCAACGAGACTCACTCAACAGGGGAAAGAACGAGGGTAATCTTTCCCCCACGTATAGTCAAGGTGGGATCTTTCCAGCTTGAGTCAAAGCGACAAGGTCCTTACTATCAGCTACACAGATTTGTCTGAGGACTCTTCGATACACAGGGTCATGTGCATTTACCCTGAATGAGGCTGAGAGGCCAAAATGTAAGGAAGAAAGATCAATGAACTCTGTACAATTTCAATTGGTTGGTGCACATAGCTTGAATATAGACCCAAATGAGATACCGTCTCATCTTCACCTGCTATATACTCTTCAAACTTGAGCTTCCGATAGCTTGTGCTAGATAGGACGTTCAGAGGAATTCGAACAGCCCACGGAGAAATTGTATCTAGGCATTTTCTATTAATGACTGTTGTCTGACTTCTGGACGGTCTGGATTCTCTCATATATCTCTCGTTTTCTCCGGGATTCCTCGAATTCAGTCTGTCTTTGTAACATCTTCTCTCTCCGGCGCTCATCGTCACGAAGAACACCCTTGTACATATTCTAAAAGTTCACGTCAGCCAATGTATTTCAATATATGGGTTGATGAACTTAACCTCTCGCTCTTGATCTTGTTGGAAGTGCACGGCCCATATCGTGATCGAAGAGAAAATTATGGCACCAAGTAGAGTCGCCCGTGCACGACTTTCTCGCATCCTTGTCGAATAGTAGCGCTACTTCGGCCTGGAATCGCGCCGTGCACAGACCACGGGTGGGAGTTTATTGCAGATACAACATGCGCAAATATTTATTTTAGCTCCCTCAAGAGCTACGGTAGCTTTTATCTTTTCTTCTTTCGTTTTGTCCTGTTCCGATGTCAGCTATACAAGTATGGACTTTTGAAGTTCGCTCTGTCTTTGATCTTTGATCTTAATATGACCCTAGGAATTTGAAACGGCGTTCAATGATCTTGTTCAAACTAAAAGGCTCTCGCAATCGAAAATGATGAAATTGACCGAGGTCACGATGAAGCTCATGGAGGTGAAGGCATTCCCCCGTTGTCCAATCGGCGCTTACAGTTTTGTTTGTCCCTTTAGCATGACACACAACTTGTTTCAATGATGTACCGTACCCATAAATCGTTGCCGGCGTCTTGCAAAATCTCTAGTCTTTACGTCTTTGACGCTCTTTCCAGAGCAGCAAGACAGCAGGTTCTCAAACACAACCTTTCAGAGCGACATGGACCCGGGAATTGTGCTACATTTCTCTTAAAGGTGACATGTGTCCTTGAAGGGCTATTCCAAGATATGCTTGCCATCGGAACATCTGAAGCGAAGGTTCGTTCATCGGAATCTACTACAAACAATTCTACTGGCATTCGCGGAAGTTAACCACATCTCTCTCCCACTGTGGTTTGTCAAACACTGTCTCCTGGTGGTCTGTGTTCGTTTTGTCTTCAATCTAATCATAGAACACGTTCCGCGAATGGCACCTCCTTATCTGTATCGTTACAAGGTAGTAGCAGTCCTAATATCTCTCCACAGGAAAAAACCAAAAAGATTTATGACATCTGGGTCAAAGGAGCCACGTTTCCGCCGGACATTCTCAGTCGTCTATCGGATATAGTTTCTGGGAAGGATAAAGGTGCATATCACGATTATTTGTACGCTAAGTATCTTTCCACCGATATAACTATCATCTCCTGTGCTTCTCGAGTCTGGTCGGAAGAGCCATGCTGAATCAGCCTCTGGTTTGTTTAATGTCAGAGCCGAGAGTGAATGCGTCAGTAACGGTCAATACGTCCTCGAAAGTGCAAGCTAGTCCTGCTGTCTCGACGCAGCCTACAGAAAAGCCTGTTGTGCCAATTGCCGACTCTCAGGCAACGTTGCTCGCTTTGCTAACCCAAGCGGCTGGCCAACAGATAGTGTGCGTTCCACTTAGCCCGTCCTTACTGGAAAATGGACTTAGTGTTTTGTCTAGGCAAACAACCGCAAATACCGTAGCTTCACCTACTACCTCTGCTGATCCTACGCAGCTCTTATTGCAGTACCTGCAGTCTGCGTCTGTCAATAGTACTGCTGCGAATCAGCTATCTCCTACCACGTCACAGCCAGTGTCAGATGCACCTGTATCACAGGTTTCTACAGATCCCCGGATGTCCAAGCCGTCCGTTAAGCCATCTGTTGCCCCTCATACTGAACCCATCCGTGGTAGACAGAGCCCGAGACATGGTAATTATCGTAGTCCGCATCGAGACGAGTATCATCATGAAAGAGGCTATAATAACCGACCCTATGCGCACAGTGATCCAAAGGGAGTTCCACGTCGACGAGGACGATGGAACCGTTGGGATGAACGCGAGTCTGACTCTCAGCGTGATGCTAATGGCACTAGATGGAGTCCTCGTAGAGGATCCAGCCGTTCACGCAGCCCTGAGAACCGATCTTCTTGGAGAAAGTCACCTACATTTAGCCCTCCTCGACGTCGATCGCTCTCACCTCGCACCAGGTACACAGTCAGTAGTCCAACATCTGGAAAGGATGAGTTTGGTCGGGATTTACGGCCCCTTTCTCCCCCAAAATCACCTACTTCAAACACCGATCACTCGGCCAAAGCTCATCCTGTTATCCCATCGACTCTTCATGATACCAAAGCAGAATTCCCGTCTACGTCTACGAGTAATGACCCGATGTCTAGATCCTCATCGATAGCTGCGAATACATTTTCGAAGGGTCCTAATGCATCTGACCAGTCTGTCGAATTAAATAACAAAACAACACCGCGTCCCGGGCCGGATAATGATAACATTGATATATCAGCCTTTGACCCTACCTCGCCAGCGTCTTGGGAAGCTCTGGGTAAAATGTGGGAGGGAATGAATGGATATACGCCCTCGACAGAAGAATTGATGCAATTCATGATGATGAGCACAATCAACAGCGCTACTCAGTCGAGAGACTGGCAGCTGCAGAATGCAATAGGGGAAAATGAGCATGGGAGAGGTGTCCCCCGAGACGAAGAGGGATTTTACGGCAACAGCCGAAATAATAATGATCATGGATGGACCAATGGCGGCGGGCAATTGACATTACCCGATGCTGTGGGGTTAGGTGGAGATGAATTGGGTGCTCAGGCTGCCACGGATATAGAACAATCACAACTCACTAATTCCGAAAGCCGTTCTGGAGGAAAGATGCAAAAGGTGGGTGACAGATGGATGTTTGTTCGCAATGAGGGCGCTGTCTAGCGGTAGATTGATCCCCCTACGTTGTTCTATTCGGTTTTACACGTGGTTTATGGCATTCTCATCGTCTACAGTGGTTAATTCATATGATCTCTTCACGTGGTATCTAGTCTCGTAAAGACGCCTTGGTTCTGCTCTGCCGAATGCGTTGAAGGAGTTGCAACGAAAGGGGCTTGGCCAGAATAAGAGGTAACAAATGAGGGCAGAAACGATGCCGATCAAACTGCCTATGATAACGTCTTCTTTGTGATGTCTCTGTCATTGGAAAGTGAGTTGGGACTGTTGATTCTGCGGGGCCAAAACAAGACACACGTAATCCTCTACCCGAGTAACAGCAACATGAGTAGCCCAAAATATTGGGGTGAGGGTAAGAAGGAAAGCTGCCATGCGACTTGATAGCCATTTCACTTTCACTGGAGGTGTCACAGCAGGACACAGAGCCGCAGTTTGACCAGCAACCCAGAGACTCAGGAAGATCATGCCCGCGAACGCAGTGGATGAATGGCCAGAAGGGAATGATTTTCTACCATCGAGTATTGCGGATGCTTCGCTGTATGTTCCAGTACTTATTAGTGAAGCACAACACGCAAAAGTACTCGAAACCCGCCCAGTACAAAGCCTAGTTGCTTTGTCCCACTTGCAACGCGCAAGAAAGTCGGGGCGTAACCTGCCTAGAAAGAAGTATAAGAAAACGATGGGTTTTCAGAAAAAGTCATTTGCCAATCTTGTGCTTCAGATATTCAGTTATCAATCGCGCTAGCCCTCTTCGATTGCTGGGTCTCAAACTCGAAATGAGTGACTCAAATCTATGCTCACCGACCAGCAAATAATGCTAATGTGCCGTGATGAATTTCAAAAATAGACCGCTTTAGGCAGCCAACGACAATCAAAAGCAGGAGGGGAGCAAACAGTGCGATATTGAAGTTGAGGAAAGAGCTGATCCTGTTGAGATGAGATATAGATAAATTCGACATTGGATGAGTCTACTTACTGACTTGACCTATGAGGATGGGAGATCGTCACATCTTCAGGAGAGAAATCCCTTTCAAAGACAGTCCAGAACGAGGCGATATACGAGAAGAACCAGAGTAGACCAACGCAAGCCCTGTAAGAACAGCCTCTGAGTTAGAGTTCAATCCGTAAAAGCTTGAAGAAGTATACCATACCAGTCCAGCAGATAAGACAGATGAAACCATTCTAGAGAGTCCTGGCCGAAAAAACATTTTGCAAGTCTGAATATCATAGTGATCTAAGAAAGGAAAACATTTCGCTAGTTCCCGATTACCGGCTTACTTACTCCTGACGCGATCGCGTATGCGTACGCGTGACTGTATAAGCTACCTGTTATTCCACTCATTGTCATCACCTCAACGATGACGAAGGAGAAATCAAAAACCCAGGGGCAAACATCTATTACCTCTTTCTTTGGTGGTGGATCCAAGAAGTCAAGGCAGGACAGCGATGCCGAGGAATTTCACACCACCAGTAACGAGCAAGTTGGTGAAGACGATGATTCCAGCGATGCAGATGGAGAGATACATGATGAGACTCCTGTCAAGGTCGCGAAAAAGGGAAGCAAACTCGCTGCTTTTGATCTTGATTCATCCGACCTTCCGCCTATAAATGAAATTCCCGCCATCTTTTCAGACCTCGTTAGCCATATCCCCAAAATCAGATCCGTCGTCGAGTACATTCAGGGTAGGAAGCTGAGGGTTGCAACTATGTGCTCCGGCACGGAATCCCCCCTCTTGGCACTCGAACTCATTCAAAAGTCAATTATAGAGCAACATGGACTTGCGCTGGAGGTGGAGCATGTGTTTTCATGCGAGATTGAACCATTCAAGCAAGCTTATATTGAACGAAACTTCCAACCTCCTTTGCTTTTCCGCGATGTTTGTGAGCTTGGAAATGAGGAAGCGTATGTAATTTATAGCATTTTCTATTTAGTCATCCTGAAAGCAGTGTAACAGGCATACTGCTTACGGAGCATTGGCAACTGTACCAGGAGACGTTGACATGCTTATCGCTGGTACTTCATGCGTAGATTACTCCAACCTTAATACTCAGAAACAAGACATCGATGCGAACGGAGAGTCAGGCCGGACATTCAGAGGGATGATGGATTGGGTCACAAATCATCGACCTCCGTTGGTCATCCTGGAAAACGTCTGTTCAGCACCCTGGGAGCGTGTCAAATCACATTTCGAAAGGAATGGCTACAGCGCGACCTTTACTCGAGTTGACACCAAGTTTTATTACATCCCCCATACCAGAACCCGAGTTTACCTTGTTGCCGTGGATAAGCGCAATTCGAATATTCCCGAGGATTGGAAAGAGCTTATCTCCAACAAACTTAAGCGACCAGCCTCGTCAACGCTTGATGCGTTTCTATTATCTTCCGATGATCCTCGAATCCATCAGGCTCGTCAGAAGCTTGTTCAAGAAAGTTATGGAGCTTTAGATCGTAAGACTGGCCGTACAGACTGGAGCCGTTGCGAGTCAAGGCATCAACGTGCGAGGCTAGAAGAGGCACTAGGTAACAAGCGACCTTTGACAAGTTGGGACGAAGGTGAGCTTTCCCTCTCATTAGCCGTACTACTCACTTCATTGATTCCAGGTGGATTTTGCAAACTTCCTGACTTTGCCTGGAACGACTGGGGAGTCGGTCAAGTCGAGCGCGTGTGGGATTTGATGGATATAAGTCTACTTCGTTCAGCATTGAAAGGGACTGATCCCAGTTACAAGACGTAAGTCGTCGTCCTGTTCTTTTCCCAACCATTGTTTATCCATTACTTTAGTCAGGTATGGAACCTGTCTCAAAATGTGGATCGGACCATCAGTTCAGGAAGGCCTGGGCTCTGTTCATGTCTGACGCCGTCCATGATACCGTATATCACCAACCGAGGTGGCCCGATGGTGGGATTGGAAGCTTTATCTATGCAAGGCTTACCAATTGACAAACTCTTGCTGACACGCGAGACTGAAGATCAACTCGCCGATCTTGCTGGCAATGCTATGTCAACAACTGTAGTCGGAGCTTGCATCTTGTCCGCTCTCGTCGTTGGCAAGAACCTACTCAAGGCAGGCAATGACAAAGAGACATACGAATCTAAGAATTCGCAAGCCTACGACCCGGATGCCATGCAAATTGATGCCAAAAATGCTGCCACCAGTCATCAGAACAATATTGTAGGTGCCGAAAAACTTGAGCACAAACCACTGAACCTCTCGGGCGGTCTTGAGCACTCCTTGTCCTCGGTTCTCAGAGACGCGGAAGACAGCTCCCGTCTATGCGTCTGTGAAGGTCGCACAGATATCACAAAGCGAGAATTGTACCGTTGCGTAGATTGCTTGGCCACGTTTTGTAAGAAATGTGGAGGTCGACCGGAGCATAATCCCCGCCTAATCAATACATCCGAAAATTCTCGTCTGCACCCTTCTGACTTTGCCAAGACACTTAAGGCCATTCTGCCTATGTGCCTCTCATTAAGTAATGTCACTGACGGCCTCCTTGAGGAACTCAAGAAGCAAGAAAACGTGACCATTTCAAGTACTCGATGGACCAAGTGGTGCGAAGCCACTCTTCGAAGCTGTTCTGCTGAGTTGCGCTTTGTCGAATGCAGACGACAAGAAATCTGGACCGTAGTCTACCAGAGCCCTCATGCGAAGCTCGAGCTCTTGCTCCATCCTCAGCAACCCGAGTGGCACCTTCTTGCCTTCCCCGAGGACAAGGAACCGGCGAACGCCGATATTCGCCGCGTCCTTGCCTCTCCGGTTGGCAGGCTGATTTGCAAGAATAATCTATTTGATGGAAACTGGTACTTTGCGTTGCCTTATTCAACATCATTGTCGATCAAGATTGAAGGTCAGGGGGAACTGATTCCGTCTTGGGAAGCCCGTCTTGGCTTGACACATAAGGATTTTCGTGAGAAGACCGTCTATTCAAGCCTGAAAATCACGGTGCCCGAAGAGAAGCAGACCTTGTTCGAACGTGATATCGCGGGAACCTATACCTTGCTCGACAAATGTGGAACTGCAAATGGCGCGTTACACAAGAAGAGTCAAGCAGATGGGGACTTACCGCCTCTTTACATGCTTTTTGATCCTCATCGCACGAACGACTCTGAAGATGCCTTTGTATTCTCAATCAGCACTCGTCGTCTTGAATATAAAGAATCTCGACCGATTGTCTGTAAACTTGATAACAAATGGCGACAGAGCTCAGTGGAGGGCGAACAGACAGTGACATGCTGTCTGTCGTGTAGATGGGTACATTCAAGTGCTGTTCGACTCGAGGTATTAGTCCCTTATTTTCGCTACCAAGGATGGAATCTGATGACTGGGAACAGGCGGCAACTGGGCAGAGTGCCGAATTTGGAACTCCAGAAGTTCTTCAAGTCCTCGCTGGTGCTGATGCATGCCAGAACGCACATGCGCTCCTCTCGTGTAAAGTCGACCTGCGAAACCAGGCTGGGTCTGAGTGGCCTAGAGGAGAATGGGGTGAAGTGGACAAGGTTCACGAACGAGGGACTTTTCAAGCTCTCGCGTGGGTACTTGAGCGTATACGCCACGTTGATGATGGCCTACGCACATGGCAGCAGGTGAATGTCACAGATCACCACCTCGATTGTCGGCGCTGTGCCCCGATTGCACCGAAAATCCGATGGCTGTACGTTGGTAGTAAGATCACACCAGTAGAAGATCCAATTCAAGCTGGAGAGTACGAGCGACGACTCAAGACTCGACCGAGTCCGTTTGTGACCCAGCTCAAACTTGACGACAATGGCGTGGGCATGATACAGGTCGGAATCAACATCCCGACTCTTCTTCACCGGGCCCTCTCCCGCCTTCCAACGCTTGATCGTCCAGAAAAACCTCGCCTCTCCTGGCGGCTCGATACCAACTTTACGCCGACAGTAAATGCACAGCTTCCCAAATTCACTATCCTGAGCAACAAGGCTAACGAAGAGCACCCTCAACCGCCCAATTTTAGGATTCCTCTCCGCAAAGAACAGCTTCGGTCGTTGGAATGGATGCTAGCGCAGGAGGCAGATGATGTCAGTCCGTTCATCGAGGAGGAAATTTCAGAAACCCTTCTAACATCTCTTGGCTGGCGCGCTGAGGGTCGTGCTCAAAGGCCAGTTCAAGTCAAAGGAGGTGTGCTCGCTGACCAGGTTGGATATGGAAAGACAGCCATCACGTTGGGCCTCATCGATTGCACGCACAACAGGATCAGAGAGGAGTTTTCGACAAAGGCTCGTGTGCCTGGCAAGATCGCCGTCAAGGGCTCTCTTGTTATCGTTCCGCCTCATCTGACACGTCAGTGGAACTCCGAAGTGCAGAAGTTTACTGGAAAGAGCCGCTTCAAGGTCGTTGTGATCACAACAGTCTCAAATCTGAACAGTGTGACCATTCAAGACATTCAAGAGGCTGACCTTGTCATAATCGCCTCGAACATCTTCAAGAGTAATGTATACTTGGATAACCTCGAGTTGCTCGCTGCAGCAGGAGAGCTTCCCGCCAAAGAGGGTCGCCATTTCAATGCTCAACTGGACAAATCGCTTGAGAGCCTAGGAGCACAAGTTGATTGCCTCCAGGATGAGGGTGCAGAAGCTGTCCTTGCAGCTATGAAAGCAGGTCGTGAAAAAGGTAGGTTGATACATCTTCGTAGCAAACTTGAACTTATCTCGATATTTTAGCTGAAGCCTCAGCACGTGCAACTGAAAATGTACAATCCAAACGTTTGAAAGGGAAAATGTATCGGGAGGCTGCTGAGAAAATGAAAGGACAAGCTGCAAAGAAAGCTGAGCCCGAGATAAACGAAAACGAGTCGCACACTCCTGGTTCTACTCAAATCTCTGCGTCACCACTTCGTCGAACTCATCAAACAATGGAGGTCGTCATCGAAGTCAAATCCGACCACCCTGCATATGAGAGAGTCAAGTATGAACAGGAACATATGGCTGACAACATAATTCCTAGGCGGAAACAACGGGCTCGAGCGAAGGCTATAGTTATTTCTGATGATGAAGAGCTACAGTCTGACAGTGACTATGAGGGGCATTATGATTCCTCACCGCCGCCTGAACCCAAAGCAAAGAAAGCTTCTGCTGGAAAAGGGGTAAAGAGGAAGCGCATCATTGCTTCGGACGAGGAATTCTCTGCGGCAGAAACAGACTCGGATGAGCCTCCCCCTCCAACTTCAGATGATAATGAGAGCCTTATTGTCATTCCCAAAGAGACAGTGGGTAAAGGGAAAAAATCAAAGGGGAAATTCCCCGCTCGTTCGGCGACTACTAGTGCAGATGAGGGTGCAATGATTGTAGATGAGGCGCTGAACAAAGGAGAGAAAGGAAAAACTGGCACAGCAAAGGCAAACGATCGCCCAAACAAACGTCAGAAACGTACCGACAGCGACCCCTGGAAGCTAGGTTCGAAGGCGGTCAAGAGAGACTGGAACCAGATGCAGGCGCCTCCCATGGAGATATTCCATTTTGCGAGAAAAGTCATTGACGAGTATACGTACTTGGACGGAAAGGTTCATTCCTTAATCACGAGGCTGAGCGCAGATCGAAAATGGGTGCTTTCAGGCACTCCTCCAATTCATGACTTTGCTGCGCTCAAGACAATTGCAGCATTCTTGAATTTGCATCTGGGAGTTGATGATGATGGAGAAGGCCAATCGCAAGAAGTGAAGAAGAGACGACGAGAGCAGACAGGTATGTACCGAGCTCGCAGTGAACTCCAAAAGCTGGGCTCTGACTCCTCTTTTCAGCCGTGGAGAAATTCCACTCCTTCCGTGAAGTACATACACTGGAGTGGCATGCTCATCGCCACGAAGTTGGTCGGGCATTCCTGGACCAATTCGTTCGACAGGTGCATTGACAACATGATACGATTATACAACTTCTCATCCATCTCCAGAATATTGCCGAAATTGATGAGATCCCATGGACGGAGAAGATTGAACGTGTTATGTTGCCGTCTGCAGAACGTGCGATCTATTTGGAACTCGATCATCACCTGCGTGCCCTCGATATGACAATCAAGCGAGGCAAGAAAACCGAAAGTGACAGAGAAAAGCGCCTTGCGCAGTCTCTTGGAGAATCGAAGTAGGTTCTGGCTTGATCATTCTGTAGCGACCACTAAGGAAGGCCTCGCTAGATCTGCCGAGGAGGCTCTTCTCAAACGTTGCTCACACTTTGATCTAGAGACGTCGAATGACAATGCGATGAAAGCATGTGACGTGATTGTCAAGGAGCGTCAGAAACAACTTGATGACTGCAAGGCAGAACTACTGAAGGCTATCGTGGAGGGGGTGAAACGAGAAAATAAACTTGGCGATATTGGGCAAGAATCAATGTTCACTGAGTATATCCGTATCTCCCGAACGGAAGGTGTTGACGATCAAGAGGCCACAGAAGTGACAAGGCAAATTCTAGATGAAGCCGGAGCTCGTAGTGTAAAAACCAAGGGCAAAAATCAGGATGTACAGCTATCGGAGAAAGTCAAAGCTGCCGTCTGGGAACATCGTGAACGTACTCATGACATCCGGAGACTCACGAAAGAGATGGTAGGACGTATTCGCTCTCTGCGATATTTTACTGTTGTCCGCGATCTACAAAAGCACGCTAGCAAACGGCCTTCAATTTCTTGTCCTGGTTGTGGTCGAGAGAATATTCCCGTCGAAGAAGCTGCCGTCCTCTCATCGTGTGGTCATATGGGCTGCCGGACCTGTGTCCGTGCATCAGCGGAACGGGAAGAATGTGTATATGCATCTACAGGTGCATGCAAATCTGCAGCTCGCGTGCTCAACGTTGTGCATGCTGATACATTGGGCGAGGACGATGTTGAGCGCGATGGTCGAAGAAAACATTTTGGCATGAAACTCGAAAAAGTAGTTGAACTTATCAAGTAAGTCTTTCGGCCCGTGTTCTTAGCAACAAGACAATTGACCATTCTTAATAGGAAAACACCCAAAGAAGATCGCATTCTTGTCTTTGTTCAGTTCCCGGATCTCATGAAGAAGATTGCCGAGGCCTTCCACTACCACAAGATTCCCTTTTTAGAAATCAGAGGTACTGCACATCAAAAGAGCAAGAATCTCGAAGAGTTCCAGAACAACAGCAAGGAACGGGTGCTTCTCCTGAACGTCATGGACGAGAGTGCGAGTGGTGCTAATCTGACGTCAGCTAATCACGCGATTTTCCTCTCTCCTTTACTCGCACCGTCGGAAGAAATCTATACAGCTTGCGAGACCCAAGCTGTAGGTCGTCTCGTCCGATATGGACAGACCAAGCATGTTTTTGTGTGGAGGTTCCTGACGATGAATACAATTGATGAGGAAATCTACGAAGAGAGAAAGAAGGTAATGCGAACTTGATAGAACGATCTGATACCCTCTGCTTTTATCATATCTATTTCAATGCTGTCGTAATGCTAATGCATCCTTTGATATCATCCCTATTTTTGAATATATTTATATTCTCATGTTGCTGAAAATTAATAATGAACACGTATTGTACACAATCCTGTACACGAAGCTGGATCCTACTTGTTGGACATAACATAGCTGCTCGTATCTAAGATCTTCTTCCCGCATATGGAACACAGACCTTTTCTATAGGCACAGCCTGAAGAAGACTTTAATAGCGCAAGGTGAACAAAAGGAAACGCACGGACCATGACAGTATTTGGCACTATTCTGTGTTGCTGGCTGCTTGCAGTCCCTACACTTGGACTGATAGGGCTTTGCCATAAAGTCAGATAAGCTTCAGGGTTAGGGCCATGAAGCCCACCTGGAAACGACTCTTGGAACTGCCAGGCCGACTAAGTAGCTTATTCTCCCCAACCTTGCGCGAGCCGTCCTTGATACTGGAAGAACTAGAGGTAAATGGATCAGGAGCAGCCAAATTTGATAGCTTCTATGGATACGGGATTAACAGTCGGAGACAAAAGAGACAAAGAGACAGACAGACATACCTTTTCGCACTTCTTACAGACCATGATCAAGTTGCGCATAAACCATTGTCCAGAACAAGATCGCTGACTAAGCGAGATCTAAACTTGTGTAGTGTAGTGACTGCCATCGCAACAACATTTCACGATCGTCCTCTACTCATTATTTTCTCCAGGCATCTCACACAGAATTACCTCTGCGCCGGGTCGCTCCTGCCCCATATATTGAGTACATATTTGGCAAGCTAATACCCAAGATTAGGACCTTATTGTTGATCCCGCACCGCAGAGCCAGTAACCTTTCTTTTCAGATGTGGATGACTGAACTTTCTAGTGCAATCTCAAACTCAATACGGTTGACATGACACCCTAACAAGAGAAGAAACGGAGGTGGGGTATCCTTACAAAAGATGTTGTTTGACACAATGGAACCGCCTTGTCAACCAACCACGCGATACGAAGCAAGCTCTTTCTACTTCCAGTTACACCGAACATAATACGAGTTTTGTTCAGCAATGCATAGCAGAGCTATGACGCAATGAACGCTCAGCAACCATCGTCTTTCTTGATTTTCCTTTTATTTCGACGATGACAGAGACAGAGTATAAATGCGATCTGAGACGAGCAAGATGGAGGTCAAGGAATTATGTCGCCTCACCGTCTCACTACCATTCGTCGTTACAAAATCTCAAACGACGTTCTCATCCTCATCCTTGAATATTTGGACCCAGACACCCTCTATCTTACCTCAAAGGTAAAACTAACTGACCCAGGGCAATTCTGAACCTAACATTACCATTTCACTCTGTTAGGTCTTTCGCAGGGTCTACATGTTGACTATGGAGTTCTTGCCTCTCCGTTATAATTTTGAGCTGGCCCTCACTGGCATGAAGTCCGGTGCAATTTCTAGCCGTGCTCCCCCTCTCCCAGCTCGTTTTAACCTTCTATTATCCTATCGCACGGACTGGCCGACTATCACTTGGGGCCATGAGCAGAAAGCCCGGCTGTCTCTCTTGGGAAACTTTGATATTACCGACGGGTTCATCCACTTTGTAGCTGCTCATGGAGTAGAACTCATGGAGCTGCCATCTTGCCGCACGGGGAAACCTCCATCACAGACTCGTCATGTCAGAATTCCTACTGCGCCTCGTGTACAGTGTGTCGCCCTGGATTCTGCTCAAACATTGATAGTAACCGCCCATGTTCTTGTGTATGTGCTGAAATGGTTTGCACGGAAGTTTACTCACACGATTTTTAGTTCACCGAACCAGATTGACGTGCTTCTAAAGATCCGCGACATGTGGACTTTCAATAAGCATAGGGACTCTGTGTCCGACCATTATAGTTTCATTGCTTCTCCTGTTCCCGGAGCTATTTTGTCGAGCATCAGAGTCGCGATTTGCGGAGATAACCTCTTGACTCGCCTTGAATTTGAAGGCACTGATTCTAGGACGGAGCAACTGCTCATTAATTGGAAGACACTCCACGCTGCAGTATGCCACAGCACACCAGTACACTCAAATTCACCAGCTAACTGGTTTTTGTAGCGACTCACAAAGCAAGACATACTGTTCCTTGATCAAGACCATATTCTAGTTGTCGAGAAGATGAATGGCATGCCTTCACTCCTTGTTTATAACATCAAGAACGTTCAACAGCCTGCTCTGAGGTGTCAACTTCAGCTCCCCGTTGTATGGAAGAACTCCATTCTTAATTTCCACGAAAATGATGCGCCAAGAACGGACCCACCAAGGTCTTCTGCCGCTCTCTTCTATTCTGACCCGGCCCGTAGGCTCCTCATGCTCTCTGCACGTCCGTCGCCAAATGCAAAAGTTGTTAATTGGATGATTCTCTCAGAGCGTTTGCTCAACTCACCTCAGTTTCGTGGGGTTAACGTGGAATGGAACGATTGGTGCCAATTTGTCCTTGTCCGAAATACTTCTGGTACCCATATGCTTGGAAGGCCCGCAGTTGTAGGCACCCGAGTTTTGTACTTGGATCAAGATTCGAGTGGGACAAGAACGAGGATTAACGCTATCAATTTTGCTCCTCATTCCGACGCCGCCCAGACCTCCCAAGCTATGTGGGATTTTGTTGGAAAATATAGTCTATTGGTACCCACTGAGGCGAAAAGGGAGATTTCTTCTGTCAACGAACGTGATGGGTCCAAGTTGTCCGATATCCGTGTCACTGAGGATAATATTGTTTTACTTTATGTGCGTGTACTAGTCCGTTGAGTCACTATTTGTGCCGGCTGATTACAGCAATTTAGGAAAATATCAACGGTTATATGCCCATCAAGATCCTGACCTTTGGAGCTCCAAGCGGCTCGCCCTCGCAGTTAGCTTAGGTCTAGTTCATCGTCAAGTAGACCGAACTACGTACTTACGTCATGGTTTCTCGGTAGTCTTAGTCTCCCTTAAACAAAGTAAATCTTCATAGGACGATTGGATTAAATGATATACTTCTCCCCATCGATTATGTATGAGTCCTTGATATTAGTACTGTCATCATTCGAGCGATTAGATGTGTTTACAACATGCAGCTCTCTTCCCAACAAATCTCAATCCAGATCACCCACCTTCTTCGGTCGTTTTCTTCCTCATGTTCCGCTCTAGTGACATCCCATGCTCTTGTCTGTACTGCAGAGACACACCCTTCTTCAGGACCACTTTCAACTCTCCTTTCCACAACCTCTATGATGCAGAAACCTGCTCTTACAACAAGGCGCAAGAACGAATCGAGGGTATAGCGACCTGTGTGCAACCCAGCTACGAGATGTACTCTAGAGTTTGGACCTTTTCTCAAAGTCCGTTGAAGAGCATCAACGAACTTTGAGTGATATTCTGAATTCCACAGCGTGTCTGCAGCCATGATTATATCAAACCCTGCATCCTGTTCATCAACCTTGTCCATAGAGAAAAGCGGACTGGGATCAGATCCCCAGTCATACGACATGGCATGGCAGTTGGTGTCTACATTGTTATTTCTAATGTTTTGCGTTAGGGTATTTATAATATGTGGATCTGGATAGTCAGATGCGACCACCGATACTATTTCCGGGAAGATTTTGGCTATGAGAATGCTTGGAAGTCCTGCGGAAGCACCTAGTTCCAGTATTTTCAATGGTCTGCTTCTGCTTGCACGAGCCGTTGAACCATCACTACCCGCCTCTGTTCGTTTGAGATGTTGATCTATCCGTAGGAAATCTACACCACTGGCTAACTGTACTGATGCAATCCAGATAGATGAAGCGTGCAGAGACCAATTGGCTGCATCTGTATCGGGAGTTTGAAGGGTTATCTCGATTGGACTGGAAAGTGAAGATTCAGGATGTGTGTAGGTGTATGATGCACCGGCCGATGCGAAGGTGACGGGTAAAAAATTGTATAGAGTCTGAAGGGAGTCTAAGAGGACGTCTTCTGGTTCATAAGTTTGCACGAGTCCTATAGCAGGAGGAGAAGAAGAAGTGACTGATCGTGATATTGACGAGATATGGGCAATTGAAGTACTTTGGCTTGGAGTGGTTGCTGTCATGAGGAATATTCGAGGTTATGTTCTCCTGCAAGGGTAGATAATCGTGAGAGCTTAACAGTAGAGGATTGTCCTACCCGATGGGAGCCAACCTTTGGAGGAGGAGAACGATAGTAGGGAGAGAGTGAGCCAAATTCAGAGTGAGCCAAATTCAGATGTGCTGGAGCTAAAAATAAAGATTTGGTTCCGCTCCCAAGCTCAAGGTAACATTGATCTGTATACAGATTTTCTGCATGTAAAAATATAAGAATACACGACGCCTGTGAAAGGGTCAAAGTTTTGCTAATGGCATCTGACCAACATTCGTGTCACGGTCGAAATACATGTAAACGCCCGTCCCAACCACAGCTTGCAAGAACTCCCTCCTCGTAGAGTGACCAGCCACATCCAACAACAAACTCCGTATGTGGATCATGAATGTAGAGCAATCGGCCAGGGGGAGGTGCTGTTGACCATCTGCAAAGAGAAATATGAGTATAATATCGAAGAAAGAGTAACGTGAGGCATACACCCGACAAGTCATATCATAACTCGCGGTAGAAAGCACATCAGCACTATGTGGACTCCACTGAACTTTTCTGACCGCATATTCATGCCCCAATAACTGAGCTTCACACTGCCCACCGACCTGCCCTACTTCCCCAATCTTGACCATCCTACAATCCCAGACCTTTGCCACCTTATCCACACCGGCACTTGCAAGCACAAATGGCCTATACTTGTTCCAGTCTATGGAGAGAATTTCTGTTGTAGAAGCTGGTATTGAGAAGACCGCTGCGGTTAGTGGCGCAACGAAATTTGTATTCACACCGCCAGGGGGAGGGACATAGACTTGAGACCGAAGGTCAAAGATTTTGACTGTGCCATCTGTTGAACATGAGGCCAAGAGGTCAGGCTGATGTGGAGAGAAGAGAGTCTGATAAACGCAGGAATGGTGTGCTTGCATAGTAAAAACCGAATGAGGACGATCTGGTACCCACTGTCAGATTTGAAGTTATTTGGTTGGGCTTGGAAGACTTGACGGAAAGAGACATACCAGCTTGACCATACCATCCCAAGATGACGAGGCAAATGTATCTTTCTTGATATTCGACCAATCGACAGAGAATACCTCCCTCGTGTGTTCCTGCCAGACACGGATGGGAAGATCCTGGAGAAAATCTTGTCGGTAGAGCTTTCAGTCGGGTTCAGGAATGAGAGATGACCTTGAGCATCACATCCCACATTCGGATTGATCCATCTCCAGATGCAGTCACTAGCTGGTTCTCATGTGTTTCAGACCAAGCGAGGTCGAACAGCCCATCCTGTGTTTCAAAGCTGGGGCCTTGTAGGTTTAAGATCCATTTATTAGAGCCAGAAATGAGACGTACTATTTGTCGAGCGTTATATTTTGCGAACCTGGGTGCACGGAGGCCAAATGTAATCGACCATTGCCGACGAGACCAAAGTTTGCGGAGGATGCCAGTGCCAAGCGAGTTGTATGGAAAGGAGACCATGCAAGGGAGTAGTGTGCAAATCCTGGAGTATGTAACAAGCTGTTAGCTCGAGTAAGAGCCATGGGTGAAGTGACGTCTTCAATCCTCGAATGTCACACATGCGTATCAGAGTCCCCGATATTCCTCACGCAGTTCTGTCCGCTGCTTCCACGACTCTACGCCTCTCCTCAGCTGAAGCTATTGACCGCATTGCAGTGTTTCTTGGCCTGGGAAATGTGGCCGTACTCACTGGTGCTGGCGTCAGTGTTGACTCTGGCATAAGGGCTTATCGAGGACAGGATGGCAGATACATGAATCCGGATTACAAGTGCATCTGTCGGTTTCTAGCTCGGTTTCATCTAGCACTTATGAGGAGTCGTGTAGGCCCATTTTGTACCACGAACTCACCGATAAAACAGACAAAGGTCATTCTTTCAGGCGAGCGTCCATTGTAAAGAGAGCTTTTGATGCCTTGACTAATCTAGTTCCAAGGCAGCGATACTGGTACTTCTCCTGCTTTTGCCTCCACACGGCCAGCTGAGTGCCTGATAGGTTGCGGTCGTATCTTGGATATCCTCCAGTCAGAGATGCACTGCCCAACACGACCCATTTCGCGCTCGCAGCTTTTCAACACACAGGTATCATCCCCCGGCTCATCACTCAGGTTAGTTATTCCATCACCGAGTTTACATTCCAATATGATACATCCGCTCTGAAACAGAATGTAGATGGTTTGCACCACAAGGCATTGGTAGCCAAGGCTCATGCCTACTGGCCTCCAGCTAGACTGGAATCATCAATCCTAGAGCTCCACGGGACCCTGCATGTGCGTCGTATCGGCCTGGTGATGACACAATCCGGATATTTACTCTGAACGCTAGAAAGTCCATTGTAATCGTGGTCATACAATTGATCGCAATACGTTCCAGAATTGGCTCTCATCTGCCAACCCCAAATGGCTGGAATATGCACAGGAGTTAGAGTCCACACGTACCCAACCCAAAAGGAATCCAGATGGAGACGTACGTTGGATGAGATGCTCCCCGTCAACATCGATGTTCACATACATACCACTGCGTAACAGGTTGCGGTCGAACATTTCGGAATATCCTATTCTGACTTCCAGATACCAGAATGTCCTGCATGCCTACTTGAAAATCACCACAATACGGTTGTAAGTCCCCAGTGGCAACACATCAACATTCACTCCCAAGCTGAACATCGCGGAAAGCATAAACCTCAGGTTGTATTCTTTGGAGAATCGTTACCACAAACAATTAAAGATGAATCGTAAGTATACTGCCTTCCTGGAATCCAGTCACAAGTTCATCTTGCCCATATAGGTACCGAATCATCGATGTTTGTGACCGTCTGCTTGTTGTAGGGACGACACTCGCCACATATTCGGCCTTTAGGTCTGTATTTCCATCCTGAACACCTGCCAGCTCCAACTTTTTTGCTTCATCGTCAGCAATATTGACGACGTCTATCTGTCAGATTACTACGTCATGCGCTCGATAACCAGAAACCCGTATTGCTTCTCAACGTCGGGCCGACACGTGCGGATACAGTTCCCGGTGTTCAGAAAGTTGACTTTCCCTCTGGATCGGTGTTATGCCAAGTCGCAAGACTCGTTCTGTGCGTGAATCGATTCTTTGATTTCTTGATCCTGATGTGCGCACTCACGTACTTTGTAACGCTCGATTGCGGTTTCTATGACCGACAAACTTGATCATTAGTGGACAACAAGTTAGCGGAAACCGAGTCATCCGTGAAATGTTAGAGAGTGGTATTCGTGAGACCAGAAGTTGAGAAGGAGCAAGCCGGACAGCGCCTTGTATCATGGCTACGTTAGTTTAAATCAAAGGTTTATTATTTGAACGATTAGCAAGTGAGGGGGCTAGAATTATACTACGCCACAGATTATATATGGCTATAGTCACGAATTTTGTATCTGGAGTGAGTCATAATAAAAACGTCATGTCAACGTCATGCCTAATCTAATCAAATCAAACAGAACAGCAGAGCAGAGAGCAGAGAAGCAATGACGAATCTCCGAAGTTTCATTGATGCTTCAAAATATGGGATAAATGAATTGAGAGCTTCATACTCTGCCTGGTGGCAGTGAGGCCGAGAATGAAAAAAAAGAATCAGCCGGGTTTGAGTGCGAGGGGGATGAAGAGTAGAAAAAATCAAGGAGAAATGTTAGAGATAAGACATGATTCGAATGACGTCTCACACGTCTCATACGATGAATGAAGTATCGCAGGCCCAATTTGGCAAAAACGACTACCTGACTACCTGGCACTACTTTTTTTTGCTATACCAGATTTTATAATAAATATACTTTCATCATTATCGTTTGTCATCAGTTTGAGGGAGACCACGGTTGTCACTGTCACTTGTCACAAAAAACAGTTTTTCCTACGTGCCTCTTGATCATCAGAAGAATTTCCCATTCATGGTTGAGTAGTGGAGAAGATGGGAATTTGACTTCCATAAGCAAGGACGGACTGACGGAGATACGAAACTGGAGACGCAGGAGATTGCAGTGACTGCCTGATAAACTTCGTTGGCAGCTGAAATATTAATATTTCAGAAAAGAGGGCCGAAGAAAAGACCCAGTTATCTATCTGTATCGCTGTATTCTGCAGGATTTCATGAGTCGCCACACCAAAGCGTGTCATTGCGGTGAGAAACAGGTACCTCGTTGATGAATTTGATCAAATTCAGAAGGGAGATTTCAAGGTACACCCACCACTACTGTTTGATGGAAGCAAAAGGTGACATGTGGTAAATGGAAATTGAGGGAATGGCAAATCATGATCTACACTGTGAGCTAAATATACGGCGGATTGGCCCAGGCTTGAATCAGGTTTTCGTCAGTCGCCATTGCCATGGTCAAGGTTCTTGTTTTGTTCTTTTGTGTTCTGTGGGGTCTTGTGAAGTAGAAGATTCACATGACGACAGGAGGCCGGTGGAACACTTAGTTGCCGATGAAACAATAATAGCACCGCTAGTCGGCAAAAGGCACAAAGGGTCCTGTTATGTAGTTTTTTCCCAAGCCCTCAATTCATTCCTCCTTCAAGTCCTCCATGGCCAGCCTTTAAATTCCCTTCTTGCCATCAATCCTTGCCTAAAGCTGCCCTCCATGCATCTTGCACTCACCTTCGTTTATACCCTCTTTCCAATCCTTGTTCTTGCTGGCAAGACTCATCGGACATCCACTTTTCGCACCCGGCATGTCAGGCGTGCGGATATCCCAAATGTCGAACACAGTGATAATATTACTGGATCCTACACTCCCAGTTCTGCATCCCACAACACCAGTCCCCTATCTACCAATCCCCCATATAACGTACAATTCCATTACGAAGGTGAAGACTTCTTCAGGTATGTAGTCACTGCATCTGAGTTGCCGCACATCGGTGCTGATTAATGTACATTGTTAGTCATTGGAATTTCGAGGCCGAAAGCGATCCAACCCACGGTCTAGTCACGTATCAGTCGCAAGATCAAGCTAAGGCAAAAGGTCTAGCTTCTGTCAAAGACGGAGTGATGGTTTTAAGTGTGGATACCAGCCCTACATTACCTACCAATGGAAAGCGCGATTCGTGGGTTGATTTTTCGTTTGACATCATCTGTCATTTTGACTCAATTGCTGTTCCATTTAACAGAGTTCGTATCTCAAGCAAGCAGAAATGGGGTCAGGGTCTTTTCATCGCCGACTTTGCCTATATGCCTCATGGGTGTGGCGTATGGCCCGCTTATTGGTCCGTCAACTCTGAAACCTGGCCAAATGGAGGAGAAATAGACATACTCGAAGGTGTGAACAACCAGCTGGGCAACCAGTATACTCTTCACACTGGTACATCCTGCGCTCTCCCATTGGACGGGAAAAATCTTGATGCAACAAGCAACCTGATTTCGTATGACTGCCACACTTACCCTACCGACAATCGTGGATGCGCCTTCCTGAGTCCGGACGCCCGCTCATATGGAGCTGGATTCAACGCTGCAGGCGGAGGTGTGGTTGCTCATGAGTGGAACAGCGACCATGTCAGAATTTGGCAATTTCCCCGTAACGAGATACCCAACGATATCAAGACTCAGACACCTAACCCGACTTCGTGGGGTATACCAGCCGCTGAATGGTCCTCCAAGTATTGTGACATTGAGAAAGCGACTTTCCAGCATACTTTAGTGATTGACATCACCCTTTGTGGCGACTGGCCGAACGCTGTCTGGTCCCAATCAGGTTGCCCGGGTACTTGCCAACAAGCTATTACTAATTCTTCTAATGTCATTGGTAAGTTTTTCAGTTTCTTTTCCGAGTCAACAGTCCTAAATGGTGACTTTAGATGCAAAATGGGGGATCAACTACATAACTGTCTTCCAATCTTGATTATTTTCTTTGGTGGTTTTATATTTATATTGTTGGATAATCCAAGACTTTCTTTCTAATTTTATTGGGGAGCTTACAACTTTATCACTTTAGGCATTGATGCTGTTATCTATCATTATTTCTCGTCCCAACTCCCTTCAGACCAGTGAGACACGAAGTCCCGTATCAAGTGATATACCACCTCGCTATACCACCTCGCTATACCTCACCCACAAGACGCCTTTTTTGGGCCAAGATCTGCTTCCTGATTCTCAGAACCGATTTTCGAAGCCGACTTTGAAGCCGATAAGTTTCTCATTTCGGGAAAACAACTTTTGCTTTAGTTTATATTGTCCCAGTTTCGGTGGAAGGTCGATGTTTGACATCCGTCAGAAGGCGAGAAATTATGATGATGCATGCATACACAGATGCGGATCCGAGGTAGGAACCGTCGCTGTCTGCCCAAAAATGCAGCCTTGAGCTTCCCATGTCGTGGATGATGATTGTAGAGGGCATGTAGAAGATCCCCCAGTGCGCTCATTCGCTTGACAGATAGGGGGTAAGTACCCGTGGTAAGAAAGATTCTCGTATCCCAAAATCAAAGTGTTCGAGCACAGAGGGAATAATGCCGTCGAGATAATCCTGGAAGGTACCAATATATGGGTTTTGCCCTTCTGCGCTCGAAGTCAGTATGAATTGTCGGACTTTGGTGTTTGACACAACGGCCTATTTTCTTTTCCGACAGAACACTATTTGAAACTGGCAGCGGAACCATTTTTTCTTCACTCATGTCTCGCTCCCGATTTAACTGGTGGGTTTGTATGTTAACCTGATACGATCACTCTAGTATACAATATAACTGAGTAGTCAATTCTAATAATCCATATCTGTAATAGCCCATACACTCTGTGACCCATAGGATATCCCATTTCCCAAGTCGCTCCGTAGGACCTTGTAGACAGGGACCTATAAGGTAGCCCATGGCTCTTTGAGGACAATTCATAGTGCCAATGGCTCTATATTCATTAGAGAAGAGCACTTGCATTGCACTGGAGCCTGGAATGTTACAATATTAATGATCAACCCTCCTGTCGGCACAAGTGGAAACAGAACTCAAAACACCGCTGGATATCATCAAAGTCAGGGATGTTTTACAGACCTCGAGGATCTGTCATGGAAACATTGGAGATGATCTCAATAATCCTGATAAGGTTTAACGTCAATAGAGGCATATACATGTATGTGATAACATCAGATCTCTCTCACCTTGTACTCTATATGCGTGTCCTTTCTGCTAGATACAACATGGCCGAGACCCCGCATATTCCTTGTACCCTTTGTGTGATTCTGATCAGTTTCTCCAGTCAGCTCCACTAATAGACAGATACAAATACATGTGGTTGTTTTAAATCTCTATCACTCATGTACATGCAATGCAGGATCATTGTGATTGATTATTTCGGTCACAAGCCAATACCCAGCTTGCTAGGTTTCCGTGGCTTGGTAGGATGATGAAGGTAAAGATGACCTTGAGATAGAAGGAGAGAGCGCGATGCCAAAGTACCCACGAGGAATGCTCAAATCTGAACTGTCCGATGGCACAACGACGCTGACTGACTACTGCTGATTGCAAGTCATTGCTCTCCACTTGGCTCCAAAGTCCAGTAGTGTACAATTCCTGGGGATTTTCAATTCCCTCAGCTCATAGTGAGCTTGTAAGGTTACTGCAAATTTTTGTGTTGGAAGATCCTTGGTACGAAAGGGCTTTCTTGGACGATGTTCAAGGCTTTATATATTTTGATTCTGGAGGTGGTTCACCAACCACAACATACTATATATAGTTGCGGAACCCCGTGTTCAACTAGTCGTTGAAAACCACAGGACTACGCTCCCCTTTCATGCCACCAAAGGACGCTCAAGGGTAGGCCCTGCTCTCCTCTCCTCTCTCCGTTCGGTTTAAGCTGTTTACAGATCCGGTAACGTCAAAGGTACTTACATGAACAAAGCGGCGAGTGATGTACAGATTGTCTGCCGAGGGTCCAGCAGCTGAATAATACTATGCAGAGAAATAGCGGAGAACAATATGCAGACAACTTGTGCGTACTTGTTCGGTCACCTTATGACCCACAGATTTCACGCTTCCTTAGTGTTGACTCTTCCAAAACGGCCCAAGCAACCTCTCGTCAACCGCCCAGTCCAGCTAAGCCCAATATTATCTTCAAGGTACGTCAACATCACTTGTGGTGCTAGGAAACTCGATATCAATAACGTCTTTCAGGCTCCGGACGACCCTATACCCATTGTTGATTTTCGGTACGTGCCTGAATCATCTTGTTTTCCGGCCATTAAACGAGCTCTTCGGACTCTAAGGACTGAAGCCTCGCCGAAACGGACAGATGGAGGAAAGGATATAGAAACACTTGAGAAACCTGCCGTAATTACCAAGATTCTCCGTCAAAACGTGGGTGAAGATACGAAGGGAGCCTCCTCTGGTCCTTCCCGGGGAAAACCAGCTTTGAAAGCATCCCAAGTCACCGTGTACGTCTACCCTCACTTCTGAAGGTTCATATCCTCTTAGCGAGCCGCACCATCCTTAGTCGATCACAAACCCCGGTGTCCGAAAGCCACTACGACGATACATCCATAGCTGACAGTACTGCAGATTCCAATAATGTCAGTACTGATCGCATCAAGCGCACAGAAACCGAACGCAAGCAATATTTTGAAAACGAACCTGAATGTGGCTCTATCGAAACACATCGCGCGTTGTGCATAAGATGTAAGAAATGGGTGCGTTTGTCCACTAGACAAACATACAGCCTCAAACCTTGGGAATTGCATCGGACTAGATGTGATCAGAAAATGCCCGCGTAAGTTTGGAAGTCATTTGCAGTGCCTGAGAGTCCTGACATGGCTGTAGGAAACCCACCTACAAGAACCTTGGGCTTGTAGCGAATCGATCTTTCGTTGTCCCTAGGACCGAGAAAGTTCGAAAAGTGCTCCTCGAACTGGATGATACTGCTTCCACAGTAGAGTCTGAGCGAATTAAGTGCAGATCATGCCAACAATGGGTCCCATTGGAACAGAGATACAGTCTGAAAGGTTGGGCAGCCCATAAATCTGCCTGTAACAACAATCTCGAGTACATTATTTCTTATCATGTATGCTGTCTATTTGCTCATTTAGTTCCAAGTCCCACAGACATCGAGAGGACACTTGAGCGGAAGTTGTATTTCTTTTGCGATATCCAATTCAAAAGATTCCTGGATCCTCATTCAGTTGAATGCGCCGCTTGCGGCCGGGGGATTGCACTCAACCCCGACGTAGATTATGACATCGAGACCTGGCTGTCACATAAGAAGGACTGTCAACCGTGCGTTTCTCTAAATTTACTCTTAAGAGTACCTCAACTGAAGGTCCTTTCAGTAGTTCTGGGAATCATCAGGACTCGGAGACTGCTAAGAATAAATCGTCGGCTCCCGTTCAAGGGCCTCATTCTCCAGGCACTCCTTTCGAAGCAGAACCAACTCAGGTCGATCAGATTATACCCTTATCTCAAACCCAGTCAGCGATACCTGATGCAGAAAGCGAGTTGACGCAGGCTCAAACAATGTCGACAACAGATAGTGAACGAACACTTATTGCGTCTTCTCCACCCGCAACTTCAGGATCATCAACCTCGATGCCATCCATACCTCCTTTGCTACCCACTGCAACTGAAACGCCAGGTTATAATGTCCTCAAGCGCAAGCGCGAGTCTTTTGCAGACGAACCTCGGCTTTTCGACGACATTCAAATGGATGAAGAGCAGTCTATCCGGCGCCCACGCATGGAGAGTTACGCCCCAGATGATGAAGACGCTCCTAGCGGCTTAGGATGGCTCCTCCTCCCTTTCAAAGCTTTTGTGAAAGGTTTCAAAGAGAGTTTGACGACTTTGGATTCATGATCACGTGTTTTTCCTCTCAATTTTTGCGGGGAATTCTTTAATGTCCTTGTCTCATGGATAGACTGATACATGCACAGTAGCTATCGGCCAAACCAGCTAAACATGGCCAAGAAAGAATTCTTTGATGAGAGTCACGAAGCCTGTACATACTATTATAGAAGATAATTGAGATATGTTAAAGTAATTTGGTGTATGAAAGTGAGTATTAGTTCTTAGTTTTGAGAACATGTTAAGTTCCTAGATTTTGATCCAGAAATGTTGGAAATAGACTCATCTGGACAATTTTTTGTCTATGTCTAGTCTTGGAGTAAATCTTATTGGGATAGATAATACCTAAAGCTAGCTTACATAATCACTTAGTTGGCATTGAGCTTTAAAGAGTTAACAAGCAGCAAGCATTTTAGGACATGGATGACCTGTTATTTTCTTTTTTTCTTTCTTTTCATTTAATTAATTATTTACTCAAGTACCCACAAGGAGGTCACATGTTTATAGTCACATGATATAACATCACTAGGATACATGATGAGGCACATGACCATGGTCACATGATATGAAAGATAATAGAATATTTTAGGCAATAGTTACATTATAGACTCCATTCTATCATTATAACTTAAGTAGTTGCTACAACATAACTAGTATTTACTTAATAAGCAGTAAGATTGTTATGACAACTACTAACCTAAATAGTCAATAGATCACTAAGTAGTCTTAAATCACAAAGAGTCTTGTAGGGATTATAAGAGAACTTAACAAGGAGTTTCCAATGTAGTACTACTCTCTCTCTCTCTCTATATATATATATATCCTACTATATGCTGGTTTATGCTCTATAATATAACCTACTCTAAAGTACATGTGTTATCTATAAGTCTAACATATATATATATTATGAGGATAATATACTATAAACATGTCTTCTAATATTATTGTTCTAGTCTCTTCTACTATGTTCTAGATCTATGACATCACATTATATGACTACAATCATATGTCTCTTCATTAATTAAGAAAGAAAGTAAAATAAAATAAAAATAAAATAAAGTACTAGTATATCTATCTCAGAAGAGAATAGGCAGACCTTATCTACATCAACTTCCATCTCCTTTCTACCCTTCTATTCTTATTCCTTCTCCTCTCAACATACCTCTTCTGAAGTCTTTTTCTTCCTAACTCCCTTGTCCTCTACTCTATCTAATGTTTCCACTCTCTTCTCTGTAGTTGGATATATCAATTTCCAGCCTACCTTGTAAAGGACCTTCTACTTCCAATACTAGATTATCTCCACTCTATCCTATTCCTCTATCACAATGTCAGTAAGTTCTATCAAGATCTGTCTGATAAACTCCTAGAAGGCTCTTGCTTTGAGTGATATCTCCTTCTGCATCACTTAGAACTTCTCAAGGAGCTTAGATAACAGAATAGTAACCTTGTCACTCTCTACTACCTTGACTATCTTCTGAGGGATTAGACCCTCTTTCATACATAGTAATTGGTACTTTTGCTTGAGAGCTACTGTTACGACCTTAAGCTAGAGCTCAGGTTGTACTTAGGCAAAGGTTTGAGAGAAGTTAAGGGATTTTATAGAAGTGGTAGAGCATAAGGGTACAAGATAGTATCTACGCTATATATACTAGTTGGAAGTAAAGCAATGTGTAGTCCATAAGGCAAATAACATGAGGAGGCAGTAAGGATCAGGTGAGGTTATAATACCTATTA
>Ga0157366_1000146_pt1 | contig 37528 bp, 36 predicted proteins | sample AttbisABBM1_FD_113149 | JGI IMG/M metagenome (GOLD analysis project Ga0157366, IMG submission 113149) | Fungus gardens microbial communities from leaf cutter ant in Botucatu, State of São Paulo, Brazil - Atta bisphaerica ABBM1 | ecosystem: Host-associated > Fungi > Mycelium > Unclassified ...
CACAGAACATTCTGTCACTGCTGCGTTAATCCCGTCCGCTCTCCCGACCTGACCCTCTGGGGGGTCAGGTCACACCCCGCCCGAGGCTGGTTTGCTGCCAGCCTCGGGCTTTTTTGTGGCGGGTGCTTCGCGTCCGGGTCGGCGCTTATTTCATGAGGGATGCAGGCGAGGGAAAACGTCTGTTACGCGGATCGGGCAGGATGCCGGGGAGAATAAAAAAGGCCCGGCCAGCGCAAAACGGACCGGGCAATGAGGCAGCAGGTTCAGGATAGCAGGGCGCTGTTTTTTTCGACCAGCTCCATCTCTTCGCTATTCAGCAGCTTTTCGATGTTGACCAGAATTAACATTCTCTCATCGACCGAGCCCAGTCCCTGTATATATTCTGTCGACAGCGTCACTGAAAATTCGGGAGCCGGACGAATCTGCTCAGCTGCCAGGGATAAGACGTCAGAAACGCCATCCACAATAATGCCCACGACGCGGGTGGTAAAATTGAGGACGATGACTACAGTATTATGATCAAATTCCGCCGAGCTGAGCCGGAATTTCACCCGCAAATCGACGATCGGCACAATAACGCCGCGCAGGTTGGTGACCCCCGCAATAAAGTCCGGCGAATTAGCAATGCGGGTCACCCTTTCGCAACTGCGGATCTCCTGCACTTTGAGAATATCGATGCCATATTCCTCTTCCCCCAGCCTGAAGACCAGATATTCATGACCGGCACTGTCGCCGCTAACCTTCTTTTCCGAATCAGATAAATTCATTTTTCACCTTAAGAAAGCACGCTGTTAAACCGCTTTTGTAGCCTGTCGCTTCTCTTTTGCCAGCCTGGCTAAAACGGCCACATCCAGGATGAGCGCCACGCTGCCATCCCCGAGGATGGTCGCGGCGGAGACGCCAGGCACCTTGCGGTAATTAAGCTCCAGATTTTTGACCACCACCTGATGCTGACCAATCAGCTGATCCACCAGCAGGGCATAGCGGCAGCCCGCGCTCTGCACGATAACCGCAATCCCCTGATGCGGTTCTTCTGGCTGATCCGGCAGGTTGAAGACCTGACGCAGCTCCACCAGCGGCAGATACTCCTCCCGGACCTGCAGCATCATTTCGTTACCGGCCATGCGATAGAGCGCTTTTTCTGAGGGCAGACGGGATTCCATGACGGTGCCAAGCGGCAGCACGTAGATCTCCTCGCCAACCCGCACCGACATGCCGTCGAGGATGGCCAGGGTCAGCGGCAGGATAATGCGGATCGTGGAGCCTTTGTCCCGGACAGAGCGGATTTCAACATGGCCGCCCATCGCCTGAATGTTACGTTTCACCACATCCATGCCCACCCCGCGGCCGGAGACGTCGGTGACTTTTTCCGCCGTGGAAAAGCCCGGCGCGAAAATCAGCATCCAGACCTCTTCATCACTGATATTGTCCGGCACCACCATGCCCTGTGCGTGCGCCCTGGCGAGGATTTTCTCGCGGTTCAGGCCCGCGCCATCGTCAATCACCTCTATCACGATATTGCCGCCATGGTGCTCCGCCGAGAGGATCAGATTGCCTGTTTCGGGTTTGCCTTTGGCGAGGCGGGTTTCCACTGACTCAATGCCATGATCGAGGCTGTTTCGCACCAGATGGGTCAGCGGATCGATAATTTTCTCAATCAGCCCCTTGTCCAGCTCGGCGGAACCGCCGCGCAGGGTAAGCTCAATTTTCTTATCCAGCCGCGCCGCCAGGTCATGCACCAGTCGCGGGAAGCGGCTGAACACATACTCCATCGGCATCATGCGGATCGACATCACCGACTCCTGCAGATCCCGCGCATTCCGCTCCAGCTGACTCACGCTGCTGATTAAGGCGTCATGCTGCGTGGGGTCAAGACGGGAGGAGAGCTGGGTCAGCATCGTCTGGGTGATAATCAGCTCGCCCACCAGGTTGATAATCTGATCCACCTTGTCGACCACCACCCGAATGCTGCCGCTTTCACTCACCGACGATTTCGCCGGCGCTTTAGGCCGGGGTGCCGCCGGAGGGGCTGCCTGCACGGCAGGCGTGGCCTCACCCCCCTGCGGCGCGAGGCACGCCGCGTCGCCCTTTTCCGCTGGCCGGGGAGTGCCCGCCTCCGTAATCGCTATCTGATGCGGTTCCAGAACAAAGCAGAGCACCGCACTGATGTCATCGGCCGTGACGCGGGTATCAAGGATCACCGTCATCTGATCCCCCTCCTGCTGCTGGCTGACCACCGTTCCCAGGTTCGCCAGCTCATCGCTCAGTGACGCTCTGTCCGCGGCTTTTACCTCCCGCAGCGTCACGGCGAGCAGCGTGCCCGTCGTGGGAACCGCCGGCAGTGGCATCACCTCACTGGTTTCAGGCGCAGCGGGCGGCAGGGAGACGGCCTGCGCCGGAGATGAGTGACTCTCTAAGGCAATCTGCCGGAGCGCTTCGCAGATAGCGTGAAAACGCTCTTCGTCAGGGGCCTGGGATGATTTATAGGCATCCAGCTGTTCCTGCATGATGTCCTTACTCTCAAGAAATAACGTGATAATGTCGCTGGTCAGCGTGAGATTTCCACCGCGCGCCTCATCGAGTAAATTTTCCAGAATGTGCGTGGTCTGCTGTAAAACCGTAAACCCGAATGTGGCCGCCCCGCCTTTAATGGAGTGTGCAGCACGGAAGATGGCGTTCAGTAAGTCTTTATCGGGTGAATGAATATCAAGTGCCAGCAGATGCGTTTCCATATCCGCCAGTAACTCATCAGCTTCATCGAAAAAAGTCTGATAAAAATCACTAATGTCCACTATTGACCCTCTGCGGTTCTGTTTTCCCGGAAGCGTTATCCGGCTGCCCCGGTGCGTTCGCCTCGACAGGTGTGAATGTCAGCTGCGAACGTAGTGACGCTTTCTCTGGCGCGGCCGGCATTTTGGTTAAAATGGACTCCTGATTCAGGATCTCCTGCTGATTTTCTTTGCTGTGAACCAGAATCGTAATGCGCCGGTTCAGCGGATTATCGTGACCGCTGCTGTCGATACTGATGCTGTCCGCCATGCCGACGATGCGCAGAAACTTGCTGGCTGAAAGACCGCCATGAATTAACGCCCGCCGTGAGGCGTTGGCGCGGTCGGCAGAGAGTTCCCAGTTGCTGTAAGCTGCGTCACCCCCGGCATAGGGCTGCGAGTCGGAGTGCCCGGTGAGCGTAATGCGGTTAGGCAGTTCATTCAGCGCCGGGGCCAGCGCTTCGAGGATCGCCCGCATATAAGGCTCAGGCTCGCGGCTGCCGACCTTGAACATGGGCCGGTCGCGGCTGTCGGTGATCTGGACTAACAGGCCATTCTCCGACAGCGAAAGCTGCAGGTTCGACCGGTAGTTACTCAGGCGGGGATCCTGCTGAATCAGGCTCTGGAGCTTCTGCCGCAGCGCCTGCAGATTCTGATCGGTTTTGTTGCTGGCGCGATCCCGATGATCCGGCAGCGGTCGGGAGACTTCGCCCTCCTGCTTCGTCATATCATCACCGCCACCGGGGATGACGCTGTCACTCAGGCTCGATTTATCCCCCTTCGACAGCGCGACGCTGAGCGGCATTTTGAAATATTCCGCAATCTGCTCGCGCGCTTCAGGTGTGGAGGTTGAAAGCAGCCACATCACCAGAAAAAAGGCCATCATCGCCGTCATAAAGTCGGCATAAGCAATTTTCCAGGAGCCGCCATGGTGCCCGCCATGTTTTGCTTTACGCTTCTTTCTGACGACAATGGGGGCGTGATTTTTCCTGCTCATGCGCCCTCTTCCGTCGCCGGGGTGTGCGATGACGCTTTCACCTGCTGGATATGCGCTTCCAGCTCCAGAAAGGAGGGGCGCAACGTGGAGAGCAGCGTTTTGCGGCCAAACTCAACGGCGATCTGCGGAGCAGATTCATTGATGGTCGCCAGCAGCACGGCCTTGATACAAAAAAGGATCTTAATTTTTTCGGCACTTTTCTGCCGCAGCAGGTTAGCCAGCGGACTGATAAAGCCGTAAGCCAGCAGGATACCGAGAAAGGTGCCGACCATCGCATGTGCAATGAGCTCGCCCAGCTCCGCGGCTGGCCGGTCAGCAGAGGCGAGCGCAATGACCACGCCCATCACCGCCGCCACAATGCCGAATGCCGGTAAACCATCGCCCAGCGCGCCGATACTGTCGGCAGGCATCTCCGCCTCATGCTCGGCGGTTTCAATCTCCTCATCCATCAGCGCTTCAATTTCAAAGGCGTTACTGCTGCCGCTGATCATCAGACGCAGATAGTCCTGCAGGAAATTCATCAGAAAAGGATCGTTGAGTACGCGCGGGTAGTTCACAAAAATCGCGCTGTTGTGCGGATCTTCAATCTCCCCCTCCAGTGACATCATGCCTTTCTGCCGGGCGCTGACCAGCAGCAGGTAGAGCAGGGTCAGCACATCGACATAGACCTCCCGGGTATATTTCGATCCTTTAAACAGCGAAGGCAGCGCTTTCAGGGTCATCTTAATTGCCTTGGCATTATTGCCGACAATAAAGGCCCCCAGGGCTGCACCGCCGATAATCAGTAATTCATTTGGCTGAAAGAGCGCGCCCATTTCGCCGCCCGACAGCGTGAATCCCCCCAGAACGGAGGCAAGAACCACGATATAGCCCAGAACAACCAGCACAATAACCTCGTCATTATTCATGCCTTTGTATGACCCGGAATCGGTTATCCGGGGCTGGCAAAGGCACAGTTTCCACAGAGTCGGGCCGCCTGGCGCACTCGTCCGGACAGCCTGTCAGGCCAGGTGACGCCTTATCCGCGATCAGGCCTGGAACCGGGAGTCAGGCACTTTCACCTTTTCTGGCAACACTGACCTGCGCTGACCCGCCGCGTTACTGCGGCTATCAGCCAGCAGCGGATCGGGTCTCGCCTGCAGCAGTCCGGTCGATAAAATAATGCCGGTATGAATGCTCTGCAGTGCCTCAAGGCGCGAACGGCGGGTAAGTACGTCCACTATCGATTCGTTGTCGAACCGCAGCTGGCAGATCAGCTGGTCTACCGACGCCATGCGCAGCAGCTCTGGCAGGGGCAGATTTTTCAGCCGTGTCAGCAGCCTGTCGCTGATGCCCAGATAGAAGCCCGCCGTCGCGACATCCTGCGCAATAAGATGCTGGGCAAGCAGTAAATAAGAGAGATTGAAGGCGTATATTTTTTGCAGCCGATCGCCGTAGCTGTACAACCCTGTTTTCATCATCTGTTCACTCGCTGATCGTTTATATGCCTGCAGGAAAAGGGCAACCCGACGTTATTGATGTAAATCCAGCCTTGCGCGCAGCCGTTTAATCGCCTGACTATGAAGCTGACTGACGCGTGTTTCGGTAATTCCCAGGATATAGCCGACCTCTTTCATATTCAGCTCCTGCTGATAATAGAGATTCAGCAGCGTTTGCTCTCTTTCAGGCAGATGCTTTATTTCATCGCTGATCTGAACGGCCAGCCGGGAAAACATGGCGCTGTTTAAAGGATTTAACGCTTCGTGATGGCTGTCGGGCTGTTCGAAACGATCGCCATACTCTTCCTGCAGTTCGTCCAGCGAATAGATCATGCTGTTGTTACTTTCGGTCAGCATCGACTGATATTCGCTCAGTGACACGCCCAGCTCTTTCGCGACGTCAGCCTCGCTGGCCGTCTGACCACTCGCCTGCTCCAGGCGCTGAATAACGGCAGAGAGGCGACGTGAGTTACTGCGCACCCGGCGCGGCACCCAGTCACGCTCACGCAGCTCATCAATTAATGCCCAGCGCACCCGCTGAGTAATATAGGTATTCAGCGCAATCCCTTTTTTCGGGTCATAATCGTCAATGGCATTTAATAACCCGATAGCGCCTGCCTGAATGAGATCGTCTAATTCTACGCAGGCCGGTAATTTAACCTGTAAATTAAGGGCTTCTCTGCGCACCCAGAAGCGATACTTTAACCACAACCCCTTTTTATCAATGACACCGTCCGGGGTATAGATACCATCCAAAATTAGCGCTTCCACGAGGTAAAGGTTATGCGAAATTATTAACGATACAAATAAAATCAAATAGCCTGATAAGCGAAAACAAACAGCGCTATTTCGCCAGCCTGATCATGACCGATAACATTCTGATAAACAAATAACCGCAGACCGCCATTATTTGTTTATCTGTTCAGCGCGGATCTGATTAAAAGCTGGTCCAGTCACTTTCTGCTTTATTTTTACTGAACGAAGGCTCCTGGTGAGTCAGCGGTTTTTTTGTCGCCAGCGGCGCGGTGAGATGACTGTCACGCGCGGTGTGATTACCCCCCTTCTCCTGCAGCAGGAACTGCGACACGGCCTGCTCCAGATTGTGAGCATACTCTTCAACGCTGCGCGCCACAGAGGCGGCCTCTTCCACCATGCTGGCATTCTGCTGCGTGACAGAATCCATCTCATTCACCGCCTGCGCGATCTGATTGATGCCGGTACTCTGCTCATCCGAGGCCGAGGTTATCTCCGCCATAATATCCGTGACCTGCGTAACCGACTTCACCACTTCTCCCATGGCTTCGCCCGCCAGCTCCACCTCCTGTGAGCCGGTGTGCATATTGGCCACACAGACATTAATTAACTGACGGATCTCTTTGGCCGCATCCGCACTGCGTTTTGCCAGGCTGCGCACCTCCCCGGCCACGACCGCAAACCCACGCCCCTGCTCACCGGCGCGCGCCGCTTCTACGGCCGCGTTCAGCGCCAGGATATTGGTCTGGTTGGCGATGCTGTCGATCACGCCGTTGATATCGGCAATCTGCCGCGAGTTCTCGGTGATCTCCTGCATGATGCCATCCAGATTGACCATCACCTCACCGCCTTTGCGCGCGCTGTTGCTGGCGCTCTCCACCAGCTGTCTGGCGCTGTGCGCATTATCTGCATTCTGGCGAACGGTAATTTTCAGCTCTTCCATACTGGCCGCCGTCTCCTGCAACGCGGAAGCCTGCTGTTCGGTACGGGAAGAGAGTTCATTGTTGCTGTGCGAAATCTCCTGCGCGCTGCCGTAGATGCTGGTCACCTCCTGACGAATGTCTGACACGGTACGGGTCAGCGCGACGCGCATCTTCTCCAGCTCAACCAGCATGTCGCCAATTTCATTGCGGGCACCCGTTTCCACAGGCTGACTCAGATTGCCGGAAGCGAGTAATGCAAAGGTCTCCCGGGTCTGACGCAGACGGGAAAAAAGCGTTTTTTTCAGCCAGATCCGCGCGATGACCACCATGATGACCGAGACGATCACCAGGAGGATGGCGACCGTCAGCATCCGGGCATTGACCCTGTCGCCCTCCGCTTTGTGCTCCAGGATGGTGGCGCTCAGCACCTCATGATAGGCATCTAATTCACTTTTCAGTGCGGCGCGAAACTCACTGGTCTGTTTCTCTAGTACCGCCACCTCCTTCAGCGGCAGAGCGGGATCGAGCATGGCACTTCTCATGCTCAGCGTGAAATTCAGCAGATTATTATAGGCCTGTGTCACCTTCTGAACCTGAGTACGCTCCGCAGTTGACAGCGCAGGCTGACGGGTAAATTTTTTATATTCTTCATCCGCCAGGGCCACCAGTTTATCGATGCTCTCGATTGACTCTTTATTAGCCGCGCGGATACCGGTTCTTTCGAAGTTCCCTTTTTCAATAAAGGTGGCGATGACCGCGATGCCGACGGCATTATTCAGACTGGTCGTGGCATCCTGAATATGATTATCCGCAGAGGCGATACTGATAGCCTCGCGGATCTGGCTGTCGAAGCGGTGTGAGCTGCTGATATTGAAACAGGAGATGGTGGCCAGAAAAATGACAAAGAGCGTCATCAGGGAGTTTATCCCTGTCGAAATTTTTATATTTTTAAACATGATGATCCCGCTGATTTAAATGATCAATAAAGTCGTGCTGACGCGTTTACCATATCGTCAGAATGGATTTACGTGCTTTATCACCTGAAATTAAAAATCGACATTTTCTGCATGGTCTGAAATACCGTCATCGATGCGGTAATGGCAAACTCAGACATTCTGGATTGTGTAATCAGGCTAATCTGCGTTTCAGAATCGGTGCCCAGCGCCTGTTGCAGTCGCGTGGTTAAATTAATTTTTTCTGCATCCGAGGTGGTACTGAGTGCATCCAGCTGTTGCAGGCCGGTGCCTACATCAGACTGCATTTTCCCGATATTATCGATATTGTTCTTTACCGCTTTATTCACGCTGTCCAGGGTATTCTGCAGGGCCTGACGATCGTCATCGCTGGTCACCGGCGTATTTAAGGCATTAACCGCCTGATCAATCGCCGCCAGCAGATCGTCTCCGGTGCCGCTCATAAAAAGCTGCTGTCCGGTATGCCCCACCTGCAATGCAACGTTGTCGCTGACGTTTTGCGTCAGCGGCGTGTCACCGCCGGCATAACGGCCTGTTTTGTCGAACGCTTCACTGCCCGTTTTATAACCGGCAAAGATAAAACGGCCGCTGCTGTCGCGGGTATTGCCCAAATCAAGCAGGCTGCTGCGGATCCCTTTTAATTCATCAGCCAGCGACTGACGATCCTGGTCGGAATAGGAACCGTTACCCCCGGCGACAATTTTTTCCGTCAGGTTTCCCGACAGCAGGTTCTGAATCGTGCTCAGCGTGGTATCTTCCTGACCCAGCGCGTTCCGGGCATACGTTCTGGCGGTGTCAAACTGGCTGAGTCCGGATAACGCATTTTGCAGGGTCACCGCCTGCGATGCCCGCGCAGGATCATCAGACGGTGTTAACAGCGTCTGTCCTGCTGAAAGACGTGAACTGACATCATTTCCGCTCGCCATTGATTGAGTGATGCTTTCAATATGCTGCTGATACATATAGTGAGTGCTGAAGCGCATCGCGACATTCTCCCCGGGTGATAAAACGCATTACGGTAAAGGTCTATTTAATATTCAGGATGGTGTCGAGCAGCGTGGTCGCGGTTTGCAGTACCTGAGAGTTCGCCTGGTAATACTGGGAATACATCTGCATATTGATATATTCCTCGTTAATATCGACGCCGGAGACCGACTGCTGTTGCTGACTCCATTGTGACAGGACGCTTTTTGCGGTGGCGCTGCTGGTTTTCACGGCATTGACGGAGGAACCGACCGAACTGACCAGGCTGGCATAAGCCTCATTCAGGGTGGAATTGCCGATTAGCTGCTGGTTTTTAATATCCAGCATCTTCTTCAGATTTTCGTTGTTGCTCTGCTCACTGGCATCCGCCGACGCTGAGGCGGCAATGCCGTCGCCGCCGCTGATGGCGACCGTCAGCGATCCCGCCACGCCTGACAGGGGATTGAGCTGAAAACTGTCGTTCGCTTCTGGCGTCCCCTGCGGTTTCACCGCCAGCCCGTCAAAATGCAGTGTGCCATCCTCGTCCACGGTCGGCGTCAGGGTGTTTCCCTCCGCTGTTTTCACCGTCCAGTCGGTGCTGGCGGGGCCGGTAAAGGTCAGTGTGTACTCCTCCGCTTTGATGGCGCTGCTGTCGCTACGGGTTACCGCCAGTGACGCGTCACCGCCGTTGCCGCTGTTGGCGATCGCCAAGGGATCGGCGATGGAAAAAATTGCGCCGCCCGCGTCGCCCTGTTGATCGTAACCGCCTCTATTGACCGCGTTGAAGCGGGTGGCCATCTGAAGCGCCAGCTGGTTCAGCTGATTTTCGGCATCTTTGAGGTCGGTGTTGCGAAAGGTAAACAGACCACCCAGCCTGCCACTGCTCATCTCACTCTCATCCAGTAACATCGGGTTACCGGCGCTGTCGGTGTAAGAGACGACTAATTTTGCGGGATTGTCAGCGGCAGGCTGGGTTTTCAGTTCACACACGCTGTCGCCATTCACTAACGAGTAGCCGTTCGCCAGCGTGACATCGGTGCGGCCGGTGGTGCTGTTTTCATTCACTTTGATCCCGGTTAAACCGCTCAGTTTCGTCAGCACCTGATCGCGTTGATCGAGCAGATCGGCCGGCAGGTTGCCGCTGGTCGCCTGGACTTTAGCGATCGCTTTATTCAGCGAGGCGAGCTGTTTTGCGCAGCCGTTAATATCATCCACAGTCTGACTGATTCTGGTGTTGGTGCTTTTTTCCAGGCCGGTCAGGGTCTGACTGCTGGTCTGATACTGACTGGCGAGGGTTTTAAACTGCGCATAGACTTCCTGACGCGTGGCTGAGCTGGCGGGATCGCTGCTCATTTTGGACATTGCGCTGAAGAGATTGCCCAGGGTGATGGAGACATTATGCGTATTGTCGCCGAAAAGGTTATCGATCTGCGCCAGCTGCTCATACTGACCGTTCAGCGCCTCAAACTGCGAGGTGGAACCCCGTACCTGATTATTCAGGAAATTGTCACAGCAACGCTGAACATCATTAGCCTGGACGCCGTAGCCAAAAAAACCGCTGGCCGTCGTGCGGCCGCCCGCTTCGCCCAGAATAATATTTTGCCGACTGTAGCCATCCGTCATGGCATTACTTAAATTATTGCCCACCACATTCAGCGCGGATTGGGCAGTACTCAATCCGCTCCGGGCGATATTAAACAGATTCATCGGTACACCAGCCTCATAGCTCAGAAGTCGGGGCCGCTTGTGGGCCTGTCAGTTTACGTCGTGATCTATTTATCGTGAGTTTCAGAAAAAACTAAAACGGCCGCACTAAAATAATTCGTCGACGCTTTTTTTATAACCTGCCGCGCTTTTCGCGAGGTTATTTTTCACGTAGTGAATAATGTTAATTAATTTTTTCGCATAATCGGGATCGGTGGCATAACCACTTTGCTGTAATACGTGCGCAGCGTTTTCAACAGACGGATTATTTATCACGTTCCGGTAACGGGGATTCGCTGTTAAAAAATGGATGTAGTCTGATAAGGCCTCAGCGTAATTTTTATAAACCCTGAATGAGGCTTTAATTTTCCGCAGTGCGCCACCCCTATATTCCGAGGTCATGACGTCGGCAGACTCCCCTTTCCAGTCCGGCGTTGCCTTAATGCCAAACAGGTTATGCGTGGCCCTGCCGCTGGCGGTGATAATTTCGCGACGCCCCCAGCCCGATTCCAGCGCCGCCTGCGCGATGATCAGCTGATGAGGAATGCCGCTCAGCCGTGCGGCCTCCCGCGCCGGTGAGAGCAGGCGGGAGATGAAGCTATCGCTATCGGGTCGGGCAGGCGCGTCAGCCGCCTGAAGCCGTGGGCCGTCGTGCTGCACACCGCTATGACAGAGCGGCGGCATGAGAGAGGTGAGCGCAGCCGGCATCGGTAATGCTGACGGCGGAGGCGCGGATGAGGCGTCGCGGCCCCCCATCTGACGGGTCAGGAAGCCGGCCAATCCCAGCGTTCCCTGCGTCGCGATATCCTGTGAAATCTGCTGGTCATACAGGGCGGTAAACATCTGTGACTGCGGATTATCAAACAGCCCGCCCTGGAGCGATGCCGCACGCATGCTTTTCAGCATCATCTGGATACACAGCCCCTCCATCTGCTTTGCCGCCGCGCTAAGCCCCTGCGCTGGCGAACGTTCTGCCGCCCGCTTCAGAGCCGCCAGATTGCGCACGTCAAACGCGGCCCCGCCCTCTAATCCGGCGCTGCGCATCAGTCGGTTTCCAGCCGGGCATGCAGACAGCCTGCGCTTTTCATCGACTGCAGAATCGCCATGAGATCGTTGGGCGTTGCGCCAAGCGTGTTCAGCGCCCGGACAACACTGTTGAGATCGGCGCTGGTGCTGACCCGCTGTAGTGATCCGCCGCTGTTCCGGACCGAGACCTGGGTATTGGGCGTCACCACGGTCTGCCCGCCCGCCAGCGGCGTATCGGGCTGACTCACCTGCTGCGTGCGCGCCACCTCTACGGTTAAATCGCCCTGCGCCACCGCGCAGGCATCCAGCCTGACGTGGCGGTTCATCACCACCGAACCGGTGCGGCTGTTAATAATAATGCACGCCTCTCCGGGGCCGGCCTGGATCGGGATGTTCTCCACGCTGGCCAGAAAACGGACCCGGGCGGCCGCATCCTGCGGCGCTGCCAGCTGCACCGTTCTGGCATTTTCCGCCAGGGCGGTATCGCTGCCAAAACGACGGTTAATCTCATCGGTGATCTGCTGAGCAATCGAGAAGTCATCTTCATTCAGCTGCAGCCGGATCACGCGCTCACTGGCAAAGCTGCTCGGCACTTCCCGCTCGACCGTTGCCCCGCCGCTGATGCGGGCGCCGTTCAGCTGATTAACCTGCACCCGGCTTCCGCCCCCCTGCGCGCCTGCGCCGGTCACCAGCACGTTCCCCTGCGCCAGGGCATAGATCTGGTTATCTACCCCTTTCAGCGGGGTCATCAGCAGCGTGCCGCCGCGCAGGCTTCTCGCATTCCCCATGGAGGAAACCACCACATCGATTTTATCGCCCGCGCGGGCAAACGCCGGCAGCTCGGCGGTGACCATCACCGCCGCCACATTCTTCAGCTGCATGTTGGTGCCGCTGGGGACGGTGATCCCCAGCTGCGAAAGCATATTGCTCAGGCTTTGTGTGGTAAACGGGGTCTGCATGGTCTGGTCGCCCGACCCGTCAAGACCAACGACCAGCCCGTAGCCCATCAGCATATTGCTGCGCACGCCCTGCACGGAGGTTAAATCGCGGATGCGCTCAGCCTGCACCCACCCTGGCAGGCACAGGCTCAGGCAGGTGCAGAGCAGGGTGAGATAACGTGTTAAAGGTGACATGTTCATAACCCGTGAATTAAAACGGTGAAAGATTGAGAAACAGGCGTTGCAGCCAGCCCATCTGCTGCGCTTCGTTGATGTAGCCATTGCCCACATACTCAATTCTGGCGTCAGCCACCTGGGTTGATGAGACGGTGTTGCTGCCACTGATGGTGCGCGGATTCACCACGCCAGAAAAACGGATAAATTCGGTGCCCTGATTGATCTCAATCTGCTTTTCGCCCACCACCCGCAGGTTGCCATTTTCCAGCACCTGCTTCACCGTCACGGTCAGGGTGCCGCTGAAGGTGTTTCTGGCCGCAGCGCCCCCTTTGCCGGCGAAATCGTTCTTGCCAGTGATGCTGGTATTCGCCCGGTCGCTGCCAAACAAGCCGGCTAAAAAGCGGGGCGTCGCGTCGAACGCCAGCGAGTCACTGCCGTCACGGCTGGAACTGGCCGAGGAGCTTTTGCTGGCGCTGACATTCTCCTGCAGGACGATGGTCAGGATATCGCCCACGTTGCGGGGCCGGCGATCTTCAAACATCGGCTGATAGCCATAGTTCATGGTCTGACCCGGCTGAAATATCGCGTCATTGTGGATGACGGGCGGCATGGCCATCGGCGCGGCGGTGGTGCTGCCCTCAATCAGCGGTTTGCGGGGCAGATAAGCGCAGCCGCTGAGCATCAGCATCAGCGTAATGCTGCAGAGCCGCCAGCCGCCACGGCGCGGCATGGGCAGCAATCCCTCCTCCGCCGCTATCCGGTACAGGTTACCGTTCATATCAGAATCCCATCCCAGGGAGCCGCGGCGCGATCCGCCGCCCGCGGTCGCCCGCATTACAGATTCGACAGGCGCTGCAACATCTGATCGGATGTTGAGACGGCCTTGCTGTTGATCTCATACGCCCGCTGGGTCTGGATCATGCTGACCAGCTCTTCCGCCACGTTGACGTTAGAGGTTTCAACGTAGCCCTGCTTCAGCGTGCCGCCGCCGTTCAGCCCTGGCGTGGTTTCATTGGGGGCGCCGGAGGCCTGGGTTTCGTGGTAGAGGTTTTCCCCCAGGCTTTCCAGACCCGAATCATTGATAAAGGTGCTGAGTGTCAGCTGGCCCACCTGCTGGGGTGCGGTCTGGCCAGGCATCGTGACGCTCACCAGCCCATCGTTGCCGATGGTCAGCGTCTGCGCTCCCTGCGGGATGGTGATGGCGGGCTGGACCGGATAACCGCTGGAGGTCACCAGCTGGCCGTTCTGATCGAACTGAAAGGCGCCATCGCGGGTGTAGGCGGTGGTGCCATCCGGCAGCTGCACCTGAAAGAAGCCGCCGCCCTGGATCGCCACATCTTTGCTGTTATTGGTCTGTGTCAGGCTGCCCTGACTGTGGATACGTTCGGTTGCCACCGGCCGCACACCGGTGCCGATTTGCAGGCCCGACGGAATGGTGGTCTGTTCAGAGGACTGAGCGCCAGGCTGACGCAACGTCTGATAAATCAGGTCTTCGAACACCGCACGCTGACGCTTGAATCCATTGGTGCTGACGTTAGCCAGGTTATTGGCTATGACATCCATATTGGTCTGCTGGGCTTCGAGACCCGTTTTAGCAATCCACAGAGAACGGATCATAGAGTGGTTTCTCCTCGCGCGCCCTTATCCCAGCGTAAACAGCTGGTTGGCGCTTTTTTCATTTTCATCAACCGTGCTGATGAGCTTCATGTGCATATCAAAGTTGCGGGCGGTGGCGATCATCTCGACCATGGTGTTTACCGGGCTGACGTTGCTGCTCTCCAGCATGCCCGGCATCAGCCGCAGGCTGGGGTCAGCCGGTAACGGTGCGGCGTTGCCCGGCTGTGTACGACCGGCAGGATGGAAAAAGCCATCATCGCCCCGCTGCAGCGTGGCGGCCGGGGCATTAACCAGTTTTATTTTGCCGGTCTGTGCCACGGCGGTGGGTTGATCGCCCGCCCCCAGCACGCTCAGCGTGCCATCCGGCGCGACGGTGACCTGTGACTGCGGTGGCACCGACAGCGGCCCGCCATCACCCAGCAGCGGTAATCCCTGCACGTTCAGTGCGCCTTCGCTGCTGACCTGAATGCTGCCATTGCGGGTGTAGCCCTCACTGCCATCAGGTAACTGCACGGCCAGCCAGCCATCCTTTGGTAACGCCACGTCCAGATCACGGCCGGTCTGATGCACCGCGCCCATCGTGCTGTCGCTGCCCGGTGTGGACTCCACCACCAGCGTGCGGGTGGGCACCGACGGCCCGTTCACCGGCACGGCCCGATAGGCGGTAAGCTCAGCGCGGAAGCCGGTGGTGGAGGCGTTAGCCAGATTGTTTGCGGTAATCGCCTGGCGATTGAGCGCGGCACTGGCCGCCCCCATCGCGGTATAAATCGCACGATCCATAGTGAGCCGCCGTTAGCCGAGGTTGACCAGCGTCTGCAGCAGCTCAGACTGGGTTTTGATGGTCTGGGAGTTGGACTGATAGTTGCGCTGATAGACGATCATATTGACCATCTCTTTGCTGAGATCGACGTTAGAGGCCTCTACCTTATTGCCATACAGGGTGCCCAGATTGCCCGTGCCGGAGATGCCGGTCACCGGCTGGCCGGAGGCGGGGGTTTCGGTCCAGCAGTTGTTACCCTCTGAAGAGAGTCCGCCCGCGTTCGTAAAGTTACTCAGCACCACCTGCCCCAGCAGCTGCTGCTGGCCGTTGCTGTAGGAGGCAATGATTTCACCGCTGTCCCCGACGGTGTAGCCATTCATCAGGCCCGGCGCATAGCCGGTGGTGGTCGGACTGTTCATCGCCGTGTCTGACGCCTGCTGGGTCATGCCGGTCAGATCGAAACTGAAATTAAGCGGCTCGCCGCCTTTGTAGGCCGCCCCCTGGACGGGGAGCTTAGCCGGACTGGTCGTCAGCTGACCGGCGGTATCAAACTGCAGCGCAACCTGCTGAACACCGTTGTCAGCCGACGTCATATCTCTGGTGTAGGCGGTCCACTGGTTATCCGCCGTTTTGGCGAAATAGATATTGATGGTGTGCTTGTTGCCGAGGCTGTCATAGGCATCGGCCTGAGTGACCGAGCTGTAGGTGCTGCTGTCCGTGGGATCAAACGGGGTTTTAGTGACCACTTTGGTGCCGGAATTGAGGTTACCGTTCAGCGTGCCGCTGTCTGAGGCGCGGGCCGCCATCTGTCCGGTAGGGATCTGAATCGGGCCCACCGCCGCGCCGGGCTGGATCACTGGCGGTGTACCGGTCGCCTGATAACCGGTCAGCGACATTCCCTGATTATTGACGATATAGCCATTGGCATCGGTTTTGAACTGGCCGTTACGACTGTAGAAGACGCGTCCCGCGTCGTTGACCAGCCGGAAAAACCCGTTGCCCTGAATCCCCATATCCAGGCTGCCGGTGCCGGCCCCCAGCACCCCATCGGTGAAGCTCTGATTCACCCCCGCCACCTGCACACCCATCCCAATCTGCGAACCGGCAAAGACATCACCAAACGCGACGGAGCCTGACTTAAAGCCCACGGTCTGGGAGTTGGCGATGTTGTTCCCGACAACATCCAGGGCTTGTGACGCTGCGTTCAGGCCGCTGAGGCCTTGTGAAAAGCTCATTATTCTGGTCCTTGATTACTCAAAACAGTCAATAACTAGTCGATTTCATAGACTTTATTCAGCGTGGCGGTGCCATCCACACCCAGCTGCAACAGAGCACCGGTTGAGGAGAAGGCCACGCTTTCCACCTTCGCTTTTTTCAACGCGACGATAGCGGGCGCGTCGCCGTTACTGTCTGCGGCAGCAAATGAAACGGTGCAGGTCGCGCCTGCCGGCGGCGCCGACGGCTCAAAATTTTTCAGATCATCAAGGGTATAGCTGTGCGTACCAGCCTTGACGTTTTGCAGCGTGGCGCGGTAGGCATTGCCCGCGGTGTCGGTCAGCGTGACGGTCACCGTGTCGGCATCATGTTCCGGCAGTGAAAAGGCGAATGACTTATTCGCCTCCGTCCTTTCTGCGTTCTCCACCTCCGGTGTGCCTTCCACCAGCACGGAACGCCCTACCCACTCCGCCGCATTCATCTGCTGCATACTCGTCACCAGGGTGCCGACGTTGTTTAACGTGCTGTTGAGCTGCTGAACGCCCGATGCCGTGTTGAACTGTGCCAGCTGGGTGGTCAGCTGGTTGTTATCCATCGGATTGGTGGGGTCCTGGTTCTGCATCTGCGCAACCAGTAGCGTCATGAAGTTATTCATCAACGCTTCCGCACTGGTTCCGCTGGTTGCCGCGGCACTGGCACTCACTTTCGGACGGCTGTCCGCACTGCTCATCAGGGGCGCAATGGCCATGGTGCAATTCCTTTACTGGCCCAGCGTCAGCGTTTTAAGCATCAACGCTTTGGCGGTATTCATGACATCAACGCTGGCCTGATAGCTGCGCGAAGCGGAGAGGGTGTTGACCATTTCGCCCACCACATCCACATTCGGCATGTGCAGGTACCCTTTCTCATCTGCCAGCGGATTCCCCGGTTCATACCTCAGCCGATCCGGCGCGCTGCTTTCGACCACATCGCTGACGCGAACGCCGCCAACAGGCTGATCCGGTGCGGCATTAACGCGGAAAATAACCTGTCTGGCCCGATAGGGTTTACCGTCCGGCCCGGCCACGCTGTCGGCATTCGCCATATTACTGGCGCTGACATTGAGCCTTTTTGATTGGGCGGTCATCGCCGAGCTGGAAATAGAAAAAATGCTGAATAGCGACATAATGACAATTACCCCTGACTGATCGCGCTCATCATATTTTTAATCTGCGTGCTGAGAACGGTGAGGCCCGACTCATATTTCACACTGTTATCCAGAAAATCAGCCCGCTCACGATCCATATCCACGGTATTACCGTCAGCCGACGGTTGATCGGGGATGCGGTAGAGTAACCGGGCATCATCCATTCCCTGCGACCTGGCGGCAAGGTGCTGGCCGGAAGTCCGGGTTAACGCCAGAGGCTGCAGGCCGTTCTGGCGCGAGACGGCCTGCTTTAGCTGTGAGCTGAAATCAATATCTCTGGCCAGATAACCTGGCGTATCGGCATTGGCGATATTCGCTGCCAGAATAGTCTGGCGCTTATTAAGCAGAGATAACGCGTCCTGCTGGAATCCAAATTCCCGGTCAAGTCTGTCAAGCATAAATAATTCATCCCGAGCCAGGGTGATTTTATTGCGGTGATAGTAAATGAGTGCAGCTGGAATCTATAATTTGAAAAATCGTCATAAGCGTCATTAATTAGCAAGTTAAGCAGAGAATAAAATCCCGCCACCCTGGCCATGCCGGTAAATAGCGTCATTTCTGATCTGACTTTGCCCGTTATAAATCCGGCGTTGCGCTGTAGACTGATCCTGAAGCCCCATCCGCGCGGCACAGCGGATATTCAGCCTGCTCTTTTCCTCTGTTTTCAGGAAACGTTACCGTGAAGAAGACGCTTATTTCATTCGTTAATATCGGCGGGTTAATTCTGCTGCTGGCCGTGGCGACACCTTCCCGCGCAGCGTCCGATCGTAAGGCGCTGACGGATCAGATTACCCGGTTACTGAATGAGACGATTAACCGGCCATCGCCATCGAGGTCCGCACTCGAGGTGACACTGCTGACCCCGCCCGCCCGGCTCGACACCCTGTGTGCCAGGCCGGTTCTCTCGCTGAGCGGCAATCCGGGACGGCTGCCCGGTCTGCACACCCTCATTGCGCAGTGCGATGGCGCGCGACATTTTCTGCAGATCAGGGTGAAGGCGACCGGCACCTGGTGGCAGGCGACCCATTTGATTGCGCGGGGTGCAACGATAACGTCGCAGGACATCCGGCCACGGCAGGGATCGCTTGAGCATCAGCTTGCCGGGCTGATTGTCGATGCCCGTAACATTATCGGCTGTGTCGCACTGCGAGCCATCCACCCTGGCGAGGATCTGCAGCAGGGGCAGCTGCGTCTGCCCTGGGCCATTCAGGCAGGCGATGAGGTTGAGGTCAGCTTTCAGGGCGCGGGATTCACCCTCCGCACCCGCGCGAAAGCGCTTGATAATGCCGCCCTGGCACAGCGGTTACGCCTGAAGAGCGCGTCAGGTAAGATCCTCATCGCGACCGCAACCGCCGATCATCACGCCGCGGTCGACGCGGAATAACCGGCGCGCAGTGCGCCCTGTGCCTTCAGTAATTTTGCAAACGCCCGATAATTTAAGAGGGAGAGTTTTAACGAACATATTGCATAGGATAACGATGAGCATAACCCGCCCCCTCAAAATCTCAGCGGCGCGATTCAGTGAGATTCACCCGGAAGCGTCAAAACCCGTTGATCGGCAACCGGCACGTCAGGCCAGCGCCAGTCGCGACACCGGCACCCGGGTGCGACTGAGTCATCAGATTCAGGCTCTGCAGAGTGACGCCAGCCAGGACATTAACACCGACCATCTGGATAAGATTAAAGCCGCACTGGCGTCGGGCGAACTGCCTATCGATACCGATAAGATCGCCGTCTCCCTGGTGCAGGAAATGTTGCAGATAAAGTGACCGGGGGAACGAAGAATGAATGCGCTACGTGAGACCTTGATTACATTGCAGAGCCTGCTGGAGGAGCTGCAGCCGGTGCTGTCTGAGGAGCTGAAGCAGCTGAACCGGCTGCAGCTGAATCCGGTGACGCTGCAGATGCTCTCCGACAATAAAAGCCGGCTGCTGTCGACGATTAGCTATTACGAGGCGCAGCGGAAAAAGCAGGAGAGTGAACGGAATGTGGCAGCGCCATACACGCACCAACCGCTGCTCGGGCCGCTGTGGCAAAACATTCTGGCCTCTGCCCGTCTGAACAGTGAACTCAACGCGGCCCTCTGTCCCATCCTGGAACTGCAGATGCAGAAAGCCATGACATTAAAAAGCATGGTGAAGCAGGTGAGTCACTCTGCGGCTATCTACAATGCTGACGGAAAAGCTTCGCAGCACATCACCGGCAAAGCCTGCAACATCACGATCTGACCGCGGCGGTGCCTGCTGGCCGGAGAGGCGGCCGGCCTGGCGCACGGACACACTCTTTCGTGAAAATAAAATAACGGACACTTTACAAATTATCCCCCCTCTTTTTTTCAGCCATCGTCATACTGGAAAAATAGCACCTGCCTGAATCTGTTTTTATTTACCGCCTGCGCACCCGGCGTATTGACCTTAATTTTTATATACCGAAATGGTGATATTGCCGACCACGCCACCCCATGAAGGTAAAATGTCAAATACCTGTTTTTTAAATAAAAAAACAGACAAATGGCTTTAAAGTGATAATTATTTTCATCTGTACGCGCCGTAATAACGTTAATAGCCCCTGATCTGGCAGCTATTCTTCGCGATGGCCTCTCCCTAAGAATATTCCGTGATGATATGATGGCGTCAATCAGCCAGTTAAGACGAATCGGACCGCCTGTTTTATCAGCTGCGTTTTCACGCAGCCGGAAACCGTTATGGATCGCCGTCCGTGATCATTTTATTATTTAACCGGGTATCAACACATGCAAAATAATTACACTTTTGAAAAACATGCTGATCAGTCAAAGAATATAAATGATTTAAATCTCTCTTATCTGCTGCTGGCGCAGCAGCTGATTAATCAGGGAGAAAAAGATGCGGCCAGTTTTCGCCTTGGACTGCCTGAGTCGCTGATGGATGTCCTTAAAGAGTTATCCATTTCACAGCTGGTAAAATTAGCCTCAACCAACCAGCTCATCTGTCAGCTGCGCATTAACAGCGAGGCCGTTATTGACTTCCTGACGAAAGAATCACGCATCGATTCGCTGCAGCCTGTTCATACCGGGATTATCCTCTCAACAGATATCCTGAATGCGCTTCCGGATTCAGCCATGGCAAAGTGATGACAACCCAATGAGCGAGCAAAGTCTTTTAGATGAAGTTTATGATACTCACCTCGCCATGGAGCTGATCGCTTCTGGCGCACGGATGCAGGTGCTGGAGAGCGAAACCTCACTCAGTCGCAGAAAACTGCTGCGCCTGTTTAAGGAGATAAAAGGGTGCTCGCCTGCCAAAGGCATGCTGCCCTTCTCACCGGACTGGTTTATGTCGTGGGAACAGAATATTCACTCTTCGCTGTTTTATAATATCTATCTTTATCTGCAAAAAACGGAAAAGAAACGCCCCATCCTGTCGCTGCTAAAAGCTTACCGGCTATATCGGGAACAGTGTCCCTGCCCGCCGGGTGAAAAGCCGGTTCTGGAATTTACCCGCGCCTGGACACTGCTTCGCTTTATTGAGTGCGATATGCTGGAACAGGTTTCCTGCTCCGTTTGTGGCGGTAATTTCATTTCAACAAAGCATTACGTCAATACGCTGTTTACCTGCAGCCTGTGCCATCCACCTTCGCGCGCCAGCAAGAAAAATAGCGTTAAGGCTGACGTCACCGACGAATGAAATCTATTACGTCAGACTGACAACGACAGTTAATCAGCAAATGTCCCGATGGGGGCATTTGCTAAACGCTGAAAAGCTGACATTCCCGTCAGATAATCCCGCCCTCTCCTCAGCCGCGCTTACGATAAAATAACAGGCTATTTTTAAAGAGCCGCGCATTCAATAATGACCATGAATAATTCAGCTTCTTTTCAGCAGATTACCCAGCAATTTCTGGCGCGTGATGTTTCCGTTTTGTCCCTCGACTGTTTCGATACGCTCTTCTGGCGCTATGTCTCCCGCCCTTTTGATATTTTTACGCAGTTGCAGCACGGACTCTGTCCGACGGCCCGGGTCCAGGCGGAAGCCCGTGCCAGACAGAAAAAATATGCCGCGACCCGTCAGGAGGAGGTCACCCTGGCGGAGATTTATGCGGAACTGGCCGGGCAGTTTGATGCTGAACAACAGCAACAGATGGTGGCGCGGGAACTGGCCCTGGAGAGCGAGAACGGATTCCTGTTTTCGCCTGCGCTGGCGCTGCTGCGCGAAGCGAAAGCGCGCGGCATTCGCACCATCATTGTCAGCGATACCTATTTTACTGCCGATCAGCTGAGTCACTTACTGACCGCCCACAGCAGTGAGATCCCCGCGCTGATTGACCATATCTATTGTTCGGCAGACCATGGGCAGGCGAAATCCGGCGCGCTCTGGCCGGAGATCGTTCAGCGAGAGCAGGTCAGCCCGCAGGCTATTTTTCACGTCGGCGATAATCTTCACGCCGATTTTCTGCAGCCAGTAAAGGCAGGTATCAGCGCCCGCCACTTCAGGCAGAATGAGGCGCTGATTCAGAACGTGCTGGAGCAGCGGACGGTCGCCGCGAAGATGCTGTTTCCCGCCTGTGGCGCGACCGCGCCCGTTCCCCAGTTTTTTCACGCCTGCTACGCTGTCGCATTGCGCGATGCGATCGGCAGTGAGCAACTGACCGGCTGGACGGTGCTGGGGCCGGTTCTCTATGCTTTTGCCCGTTTCCTGAAACAGCAGTGTGATCTGACGCCGGGTGCCCGGCTCGGCTTTTTGATGCGTGACGGCTATATGCTGCGTGAAGCCTGGCAGGCGCTCTATCCCGGCGCGGAATCGGCTGCGCTCTGCATTTCCCGCTTTACCGCCATAAAGAGTGCGTTTCACTCTCAGCAGAGTCTCGCTGACTACCTGGCAAAAACGCTGCCCGCAGCCGGAAGGGTGACCGAAGCGGGATGGGCCATGATTGCCCGACATCTGATGATTAACCCCGCGCGCAGGAAAAAGATCGACGCGCAGCTCAGGAAGAACCATTACCGTTCAGACCTGCTTTATAGCTTACTGATGCAGCCCGACGTGGTGAACGAAACGCTTGCCCGCTCGCAGGCCTGCCGTCAGCGCCTGATCACCCACCTGCAAAAAAGGATGGCGCTGCAGCCCGGCGAAACCTTAATGCTGGTGGATCTGGGCTATGCGGGGACGGCACAGAATCTGCTCGGGCCGCTGCTGGAAGCGGCGCTGGACGTGAAGGTTCGTGGCTGCTATCTCATTGCAGCCTGGACGCCCGGCTGGAAAAACAACCGTACCGCGCTGATCAACCCTGATACGGCAGATTTTCGCGTCATCCGCACGCTCACCCGCTTTATTTCCGCCTTTGAAATGCTCTGTTCTTCACATGATGCGTCGGCGATCGATTACAGCGAGGCGGGCGAGCCTGTCGGGGAGGCGGACCCCTCTTCGGACCTGATGCGCACACGGGTGAGGGCGATTCAGCATGAAGCCCTGCGGTGTGTCAGGCTGGCGGGAGAGCAGGCGATACCGGCGTCTCAGGCACTCCGCGACGCGGCGGCTATTGATCTGGCGCGTTATCTCTATCTGCCGCTGCCGATGGAGATCGATTTACAGGAACGACTGACCTTCGACATCAATATGGGAACGCAGGCGACCAAAAAAATTGTCGATATTCAGGAGGGCATCAACTATATGCGCCGTTATGGCGTTTCCCGTCTGTCTCAGGATGAAAGTTATGTCACGCACACCAATATTCCTTCCGAACTGCGCTATTGCGGGATGGAATATGCCCTGTCGCTGCTGTCGGCGTCGCGTTATGCCCTCTCCTGGTCGCTATCTCATAGCTCACAGCGGCAGCAGAAACTCGACGTGTTATTTGTCACGCCGGATCACGCCGTCCAGAGTGAAGCGCTCTTCGCGACCAGCACCTTCGACGGGTTTTATTCGCTCTACATTCCTGTCGTCACGGCTGAAGTGGTCATTGCCATCGGGAAAACGTTACGCGACTTTGAGCTGCACAGTGCTGGCCTGATCCCTCAGCAGGCTCTGCATCAGAGTCACGAACATCACGCTTTTCAGCCGCTGGAAAAAGAGAAGGCGTACTTTATCGACGGCGGCGTGCAGCTGAACAACCTTGTCGTGAATATGCCGGAGGAGGGCTTTATCTATTTCAGGCTGCCCGAGCCGAAGCGCAGGATGATGATCGCGCTGGTCTATCGCCCGCTGAATGAACAGGTCCCGCTCAGTCAGTCCGGTGAAGCGGGTACGGAGGGCGAGCGCTAGCCGGGGCTAACCGACAGCGCCAGAAAGCAAAAACCCCGCCGGAGCGGGGTTTTTTTAGTAAGACGTCGACGCTGGCCGTTAAGTCAGGTTCAACCTCTAAAAAATGTCGTTTTTAATCAAATGATTGTTGAAATGTAACTCAAAGTGTACTCCTCGTGTATCTCAAAGTGAGTGAGCTACCACAACACATAATGAGTTCAAAGAACCCTTATTTATCAGCAAAAACTATGAGTTAAGGCGAGGAAGTTGATTGGGCTTTATTTGAGATAAAAAGAGAAGATTCTGAGGTGATTTTGACCTGTCAATTATTAAGCGGTTTTTACTTTCTAACACTACATATCGAGGCTTAAAAGTAATAGGGGCCATAGCCCCCATCGCTACTTTTTGAGATCACCAGTGCATTGATATTCAACGGTAACGGTAGTTTCCATACAACCGGAAGAAGAAGGCTGTGAACACTGGGAGGTAAACCCGCCAAATGCTTCTGCTCCGTTGTATCCCCAAGCAGAGCAACGAGCTTTTGCAGCTGCCATACCCTGCTGTGGATCGATAACAGGCTTCTCAAACATACCGTAGCTATAGCTCATACGGACTGTTCCATCTGATTTACTGCCCCCAGTAGGGACCATTTGTTTTTTTGCGGCACATCCAGATAACACGATTAAAGACAAAGCTATAATTGCGTATTTTTTGCTCATCATCACATTCCTTGAAACAAAATGAATTACCAGGACACATTTACACTCTAAAGGATTGCTTATCTTAAACGAAGATTACAAAATGTATAAGAATTTTCTCATTTATATATGTAATTTAATTTTATTTTGTATAACAACAGCATAGGATGATTCATTATGTCGATTAGCGATCACGATTACGTGAATTTTTCAGAAGATCATGAAATGAATTATCACGCTCGTAAAGTCAGTAAGCGTGAAACTGAAAAAAATAGAAGCACCTTAAGAACTATGGGGACGGAACTCAAAGAGCAACTAGGCAAAACTAGGGTTACACACAGTGAATTTCATCCGTATGTAAGCCGTAATAAGTCTCGATTGGAATGAATTCAAATTGGCGGGATTAAGCTTTTCCCGCCCCCTCTCCAGCCTTTACAGCTCGCACTGCCACAAGCTACTTTGACTACCATTCTCCCCAAATTTCATCTATTGCCTCCTGATGTGGTTCGTTTAGGCACCAACTATGCTTTTTACATTTTCTTGATTGGACGTATGAGTATCGAACTATTAGAAAAAGGGTTGAGCCCAATTTTTCATCCCTCCCCTGTTTTAAAAATTCAAGCGTCTCAAATATCTGAGTAGCATTGACTAAAACTAAACTTATCATTGAGTAGGAATATCACGCGGCATAAGTGATTTATGCGCAGTTTGGGACTGATTCAGTAAAACATTATGTTTTTATGCAGCAGACATAATCGCATCCTCCATACCTCGGATATCGTACTTATGGGACAGATTTTCGATAAAACAAGCTTCAGTAGCTAATGGTTCACCATTGAAGATATGCTCTTGTCAGTGATTTAAGAATTGATGAGTCAGAAGTTGCATCACCTCAGGATCAGGCAAAGATAAGGCTGAGCCATTTCGTATTGATTTTGTTCTGGTTAAGGGAAGATTTTCTACCTAGGCACATATATCAGCGGCCTGTTCAATCATAAAACTGTCGAGATCTTGCTGGGTAAGTTTTTTTCATTGCCATTATCAATCTCTTAAGAGAATGCTCAGTAATGTTGCCATCCTTTAACTGCTCCAGTTATGAGCTATTCGAGCTAGAAGGCTTTTACAACGGCGAGGACTATCTGTACCAAGTGAACATCGGAAGAAGCGATTATTGAAACGATAATAAAGGTAGTAGATGCCGTTGCGACGCAACATATGAGGAATATTAACAATTAGGTTGCTGTGTCCCAATTTGTATCCCAAAATCTGCGATAACCAATCTACATACAATAAATTATTGTTTTTGAAGAAGTCGAAGCTGACCGTTAAGCCGCGTTCCTTTCATGAAAAGCGTCGTGGACAGTCATTCATCACCAGAAAGCAAAAACCCCGCCGGAGCGGGGTTTTTTTAGTAAGAAGTCGAAGCTGACCGTTAAGCCGGGTTCTGTCGTGGACAGTCATTCATCTAGGCCAGCAATCGCTCACTGGCTCAAGCAGCCTACCCGGGTTCAGTACGGGCCGTACCTTGTGAACCCCTATTTGGCCTTGCTCCGGGTGGAGTTTACCGTGCCACGAACTGTTGCCAGTCGCGCGGTGCGCTCTTACCGCACCCTTTCACCCTTACCTGATCCCATTTCTGGGCCATCGGCGGTTTGCTCTCTGTTGCACTGGTCGTAGGCTTGCGCCTCCCAGGCGTTACCTGGCACCCTGCCCTATGGAGCCCGGACTTTCCTCCCCTCTGCCCGTCTCCCCACAAGTGAGGACGACGACAAAGCGGCGACTGTCTGGTCAGCTTCGGCGCGGGATAATAGGGCATTCGCCCGCGTTTGTCACGCCTCTTGCTGCTCCAGCGCATACTTATAAAGCGCATTTTTCTTTACGCCGTGGATCTCAGCCGCCAGCGCAGCCGCCCGCTTTAACGGCAGCTCTTTCTGCAGCAGCGCCAGCGTTCGCAGCGCATCCGCCGGAAGCGCGTCTTCGTCATCGGCCTTGTGGCCTTCAACGATCAGCACCATCTCGCCTTTGCGGCGATTCTCATCTTCTTTTACCCACGCCAGCAGGTCGGCCACCGGCGCGCCGTGGATCGACTCCCAGGTTTTGGTCAGCTCACGCGCCAGCACCACATAGCGATCCCCGCCCAGCTCACTCACCATATCCTGCAGGCTGTCGATCAGACGGTGGGTGGACTCATAGAAAATCAGCGTGCGCGGCTCCTGCACCAGCGCGCGCAGGGCATCACAACGCCCCTTGGTTTTGGCCGGCAGAAACCCTTCGTAACAGAAACGATCGGACGGCAGCCCGGCGGCACTTAACGCCGCAATGGCGGCACAGGCGCCTGGCAGCGGCACCACCCGGATGCCCGCTTCGCGGCAGCGGCGCACCAGATGGTAGCCCGGATCGTTGATCAGCGGCGTGCCAGCATCCGAAACTAAGGCTATGCTTTGACCCTCCTCCAGCTTCGCAATCAGCAGTTCAGCCTTGTGCTGTTCGTTGTGATCGTGAAGTGCGAAGAGTCGCGCATTGATGGCGAAATGTTGTAGCAACAGCCCGGTATGACGTGTATCTTCCGCAGCGACCAGATCGACGCTCGAAAGCACCGTCAGCGCCCGCTGGGTGATATCACCCAAATTACCAATCGGGGTTGGAACGATGTAGAGCGTGCTGGCAGAAATCTCTGCCCGATCGAGTTGTTTCATTGTTTCATCCGAATTGCCGATTTAATATTGAGCATCTTGAAAAAAACATCACTGGATACAGTATGCTTCCTTCAAAAGTCGTTCGTCATAAAGCAGGACGCTTTCTGCCTGTCATTCTTGCTGGGCTGATTTTAGCCGCGTGTAGCGGTCAGGGGCCGCAAACCTCAACCGTCAATATTCAGGGGCCTGCCACAGCCAGCTCCGCTTACTATCTGCAGCAGGCGCAGCAAAGCAGCGATGATAGCAAGACCGACTGGCAATTACTCGCAATCCGCGCCCTGTTGAAGGAAGGAAAGTATCCTGAAGCGACCCAGCAACTGAGTCAGCTGCCGCAGCAGCTCTCTGAGACGCAGCAGCAGGAATCGCTGCTGCTGAAAGCGCAGCTGCTGATTGCCCAGCAGAAGATCAAAGAGGCTGAGCCACTGCTGGCTGACGTGAAAACCGGTGCACTGTCGAAGGATCAACTGGCGCGTTTTTACAGCCTGCAGATCGCCAGTGCACAGGGTCGCCCTTCTCTCTCCCTGCTGCGCACCTATATTGCGCAGGAGCCGCTGCTGACCGGCAGCGACCATCAGGCCAACATCGATGCTACCTGGCAGGCGCTGACGCAGATGTCGCCGCAGGAGGCCAGCAACCTGGTCATTAACGCCGATGAAAACGTGCTGCAGGGCTGGCTCGACCTGCTTGCCGTCTGGCGGGCTAACACCCAGGATGCCGGGATGCTTAAGTCGGGCATCAAAGACTGGCAGACCCGCTATCCGCAGAATCCGGCGGCCAAAACGCTGCCGACGCAGCTGAGCCAGATGCAGAACTACACCAAAGCCTCAACCAGCATTATCGCGCTGCTGCTGCCCATGAATGGTCAGGCGCAGGTCTTCGCGAATGCGATCCAGAAAGGCTTTACTGACGCGAAGAATGGCGTCTCCGCCCCTGCCGCCCAACCGGCCGCCGCACAGCCCGCCGCGACGGATGGCACGGCCAGCACGCAACCGGCAGCTGTCGCCGGCTCGGCTTCCGACCCGATTAGCGCGCCGCAACAGCAGGCGGCTGAGGCCACCCCGCAGGCGCAGCCTCAGTCTCAGCCTGCCGCCACTGCCGAACCGGCCAGCAACGCTCAGATTAAGGTCTATGACACCAGCAGCCAGCCGATTGAGCAGGTGATGCAGCAGGCCCAGCAGGATGGCGCCACCCTCGTGGTGGGGCCACTGCTGAAGAGCAACGTGGAGAAAGTGGCTAACAGTCAGACGCCACTCAATGTTCTGGCGCTTAACGAGCCGGAAACGATCCAGAACCATCCGAATATTTGCTACTTTGCGCTTTCTCCTGAAGACGAAGCGCGCGATGCCGCGCACCATATCTGGGATCAGGGCAAACGCGAGCCGCTGTTGCTGGTTCCGCGCAGCGGTCTGGGCGATCGCGTCACCAATGCTTTCGCGCAGGAGTGGCAGACGCTGGGTGGCGGTACCGTGATGCAGCAGCGCTTTGGCTCGACCGCTGAGCTGAAGCAGGGCATCAACAGTGGCGCGGGCATCAGTCTGTCAGGCACGCCGGTGAATGCGGCCCCTGCCCAGCAGCAGCAGGGTGTGTCCATTGCCGGTCTGACCATTCCGGCGCCGCAGCAGAGCACGCCAGAGGCCGTCAACACCAGCAGCGGCGGAGGCGTCGATGCGGTCTATATCGTTTCCACCCAGGATGAACTGCAGCTGATTAAGCCGATGATCGCCATGCGCACCGGCAGCCGCAGTAACATTTCGCTCTATGCCAGCTCGCGCAGCGCGCAGGCGGGTGCCGGTCCCGATTTCCGTCTGGAGATGGATGGCCTGCAGTTCAGCGATATTCCTCTGCTCTCCGGCAGCAACCCGGGCCTGATGCAGCAGACCTCGAAGTCATTCAACAATGACTACTCGCTGGTGCGCCTCTATGCCATGGGGATGGATGCCTGGACGCTGGCCAATCACTTTAACCAGATGCGTCAGTCACCGGGTTATACGCTGGATGGCAACACCGGTAAGCTCAGCGCCAACACGGATTGTGTGATCAACAGGAAGTTGACATGGAACCAGTATCGTCGGGGCGAAATCGCACCGGCCAACTGACCCGCCGTCAGACTGGCGCCCGGTATGAAGAAGATGCCCGGCGCTATCTGGAGCAGGCGGGCCTGAAATGGGTCGCCAGCAATGTTCACTTTCGCGGGGGTGAACTTGACCTGATAATGCGTGACGGGCACTGTTGGGTGTTTGTCGAAGTTCGCTACCGCCGCGATGCGCGCTACGGTGGCGCACTCGCCAGCATCACCCGCAGCAAACAGCAGAAGCTGCTGCGCGCTGCCGCTCTCTGGCTGGCGCAACGCGGCGGCAGTTTTGCAACGGTGAATTGCCGTTTCGACATCATCGCCATTACCGGCACGGCGCTCGAGTGGCTGCCGGATGCCTTTAATGCAGACGTTTAGAACCAGGTGGTTGTGTGCAGGAAAGAATTAAAGCGTGTTTTACTGAAAGTATTCAGACCCAGATTGCTGCCGCTGAGGCGCTGCCCGATGCCATCTCCCGTGCGGCCATGACGCTGGTACAATCTCTGCTGAACGGCAATAAGATCCTGAGCTGCGGCAACGGCGCCTCATCCGCCAATGCCCAGCACTTCGCCGCCAGCATGATCAACCGTTTCGAAACCGAGCGCCCCAGCCTGCCGGCGCTGGCGTTAAGTGCAGACAACGTGATGCTGACCGCGATTGGTAACGATCGCCTGCACGATGAAATTTATGCCAAGCAGGTGCGCGCGTTGGGCCATGCAGGCGATGTGCTGCTGGCCATCTCAACCCGTGGCAACACCCGCGACATTGTGAAGGCCGTTGAAGCCGCGGTAACACGCGATATGACGATCGTTGCGCTTACCGGGTATGATGGCGGTGAGCTTGCCGGACTGCTGGGCCCGCAGGATGTGGAAATCCGCATTCCCTCACACCGCAGTGCCCGGATTCAGGAGATGCATATGCTCACCGTTAACTGCTTATGCGATCTGATCGATAACACTCTCTTTCCCCATCAGGAATGACCGAAGGAGCACGAATGAAAGCATTGAACGCTATCGCTATTCTGTTAACCGCCATGCTGCTGCAGGGCTGTGTCGCCGTGGTTGCCGGTGGCGCAGCGGTTGCCACCAAAACCGCCACCGACCCCCGTACGGTCGGCACGCAGGTGGATGACGGCACGCTGGAGCTGCGCGTCACCAATGCGCTGGCGAAAGATCAGCAGATCAAAACCGATGCCCGCGTCATCGCCACCGCCTATCAGGGCAAAGTCCTGCTGACCGGTCAGGCACCGTCGCAGGAGATCGCCAATCGTGCGAAACAGATCACCATGGGCGTGGATGGCGCAACCGAGGTTTATAACGAGATCCGCATTGGTCAGAAGGTGACGCTCGGGACCACCTCGTCAGACACCTGGATCACCACCAAGATCCGCTCGCAGCTGCTGGGCAGCGATCAGGTGAAATCCTCCAACGTGAAGGTGACCACCGAGAATGGCGAAGTGTTCCTGCTGGGTCTGGTGACGCAACAGGAAGGGCAGGCGGCGGCCGATATCGCCAGCCGCGTCAGTGGCGTGAAGCACGTCACCACCGCCTTTACCCTGCTGAAGTAACGCGTAAGACGCAAAAAAGGCGGCCATGGCCGCCTTTTTTATTGCCTGAGGATCAGACCGGGATGTCGATGACCAGTGCCCGGGTCGCCGTTTTCGCCGTCAGCGTCAGCAGCGACTCTTCCTGCAGAAAGGCACCGTCGCCGCACCCGAGCGCTTCCCGATGCGCCGCACCCGATCGGGCTTCCAGCGAACCGTGAATTGACTGCAGATAGGCGCGCGGCCCCTGCAGATGCAGCGCATGCTGCTCGCCCGGCGCCAGTTCGACCTGATGGATCCACACCTGCTGACGCAGTTGCAGGCTCTCATCCACTCCATCCGGCGAGGCGATCAGCTGAGAGGTACGGCCCGCCGTCAGGGCCAGTTTCTGCATCCGCGGATTCTCACGCTCCGGGCAGGCGGCCAGCCACAGCTGCATACGGGTCAGCGGGCGCTCTTTGCTCAGGTTGATTTCGGTGTAACTGACCCCCGGCTGGGCTGAGAGCAGCAGCGCCTCCCCTTCCTGCACGCTGATCGTGTTGCCTTCGCTGTCGCGATATTCCGCTTCGCCCTGCAGCACGATGTTAAGCACATCGACCTGCGGATAGGTGCGCGGCTGAAAGGCGGCCCCTGGTGCCAGCACTTCCTGATTCAGTACGCGCAGTGACGCGTAGCCCATCAGTTTTGGATCAAAATAGTGGCCAAAAGAGAAACTGTAGCGGGCCTGCAACCAGCCAAAGTCGGCCTGGCCACATGCGGACGCACTGCGTGTCGTTATCATTATTTACCTCCGGCATCCGGTGACGAGGATCGGTCACGGACTCTATGCACACATGGTAAAAGTCTGGACGCCGGATTGTTAGCCAGTTAATCTGCCGGGCATGTTCAAATTTCCTGACAGAGAAACGGGATGGCTAAAGAGCGTGCGTTAACCCTTGAATCGTTACGCGTAATGGATGCGATTGATCGACGTGGTAGTTTTGCGGCGGCGGCCGATGAGCTGGGCCGCGTGCCCTCTGCACTCAGCTATACCATGCAGAAGCTGGAAGAGGAGCTGGATGTGGTGCTGTTTGACCGCTCCGGCCACCGCACCAAATTTACCAACGTGGGACGCATGCTGCTGGAGCGTGGCCGGGTGCTGCTGGAAGCAGCCGACAAACTCACCACCGATGCCGAAGCGCTGGCGCGTGGCTGGGAAACCCATCTGACCATCGTGACCGAAGCGCTGGTGCCCATCGACGCCCTCTTTCCGCTGGTGACGCGCCTGGCCGACAAAGCCAATACCCAGTTTTCGCTGGTCACCGAAGTGCTGGCGGGGGCATGGGAGCGGCTGGAACAGGGACGGGCCGATATTGTCATCGCCCCCGATATGCACTTCCGCGCCTCAACCGAGATCAACACCCGCAAGCTCTACACCATGATGAGCGTCTATGTCGCCAGTGCCGACCATCCGATCCATAACGAGCCGGAACCGCAGTCTGAAGTGACGCGGGTGAAATACCGCGGCATTGCGGTGGCGGATACCGCGCGTGAGCGCCCGGTGCTGACCGTGCAGCTGCTGGATAAGCAGCAGCGCCTGACCGTCAGCAGCATGGACGACAAGCGCCGTGCGCTGCTGGCGGGTCTGGGCGTGGGAACCATGCCCTATCCGCTGGTGGAGCAGGATATTGCGGAAGGCCGCCTGCGGGTCGTGAGTCCGGAATATACCCGCGAGGTCGACATTATTATGGCGTGGCGGCGGGACAGCATGGGCGAGGCCAAAGCCTGGTGCCTGCGTGAGATCCCGCGCCTGCTGGCGAAGAAAAACTGACGGCGGCAGAGCCTCGCGTTAAGAGCGGCTCAGGCAATCCATCGCCACCGCTCTGAAACTGCTGAAGTCACTGCTCTCCCGCAGGCGGATCATCGCCCTTTCCCGCAGAAACGTGACAAACAGATCGTAGATCGCCATCGCCTCTTCATATTCGCTTTTGCTGATCGCCAGCAGGAAAATCACATAGGCGGTGTCGTCGCCCCAGGCGATGCCCTGCGGGGCCAGCACGGTGTAGACCACGGTTTTCTTCGCCAGCAGCCCCAGCGAGTGCGGCAGCGCAATCCCTTCGCCGAGCATGGTGCTGACAATCGCTTCGCGCTCCTCCACCGACGGATAGAAAGCAGCATCCACGAACCCCTCCGCCTCCAGCTGATCGCACAACTGCCGGAACAGTTCAGACTGGGTCATTGGCCTGTCGACGATATGAAAGTGCTGAGCATCAAAATATTTCGTCAGCATATAGGGACGGGTCCGATCCACCAGCACCAGCTTGCCGATCTGCTCCAGCTGAAACCCGGTGGGAAACGGTGACATCACCACCACCGGTTTCTCTTTTTCGCTAAGCCGGATGGTCGAGATCACAAAGTCCTCATCGATGCGGCTGCGCGCCTCATATTCACGCTGAGAGAGGCGTGCCGTCACCTTCAGCTGCGGGTATTTGCGCAGCAGCATCGCCTCAATCATCCGCAGCGTCGAGTTACCGCTGTCGCAGACCAGCAGCACCTGGGGATGACGCTGATAGCCCACGTCATAGTGGCGCTCCAGCCCGACACCGATGTGCAGCACCAGAAAGCCAATCTCATTCTCGCTGATGACGTAAGGGGTATATTTCCCCCAGCTGGTCACCGCCGCTAAGGTGACATCATAGGCCATGGGGTAGTGCTGCTTGATGTTGCTGAGCAGCGGGTTAGGAATATGGATCTGGTAGCGCACCCGGGTGATCATGGTCTTGATATGGGTAAGCAGATCGGCACGCAGTTGCTGATCGTTCTGCAGATTAAAGTTGTAATAGGTGTTGATGAAGCTGAGCAGGTAATCCACCAGCGCATCGGCGTCATCCGCATTGATGGCGCTGGGAGCGATAGCCTGAATGCGCCGTGCCGCAATGTTGACCCGCAGCCAGTTCTCTTCAGCCGGTGAGATCGGTTTACTGACCAGCGGGCGCATCAGCGTAATCAGCTGGTGCGCCGCTTCGCGCACATCATCCCCAATCTCCTCAGCGCCGGGATCGTTAAGCGGATAGCCTTCGCTGATACGGCGCACCGCCACCGCACAGTAGATCCGCAGATAGCGTTCTCCCTCATCGCTGAGGCGGATATTGTGTTCAGCAAAGCAGCGTTGCAGCAGCGGCTGGAGGGTTTCCAGCATCCCGCTGTTGAGCGCTTCAATGGTCAGCAGCGGACTCTCCGGCTGTGACTGATCGATTTGCCACAGCAGATCGGTCAGACAGGTTCGGATCGCCACTTCGCTGCCGAACAGCTTCATGCCGTAGTGAGGCTTGCTTTCAATCGTCAGGTGATAGCGTCCCAGCCACTCGCGCACTTCCGCCATATCGTTCTGCAGGGTGGCGCGGCTGACAAACCACTCCTCGGCCAGCTCCTCAAGTTTCAGCGAATAGGCCGCGGTGAGAAACCGGGTCAGCAGATAACGGATGCGGTCGGGCGACGTGCGCGGGATGCGCAGCGGTGAGGCGCTGTGTTGCTGCAGATGCTGAAAGCGCTGAGCATCCTCAATCTTCAGCTGATAGCCCGCGCCGCGGCTCAGGACGAACTGCGCACCATGTTCAGCCAGCAGCGCATTCAGCGCCGTAATGTCGGTGCGTACGGTGCGGGTCGAGACGGCAAAACGCCGCGCCAGTTCATCCTGAGGCAGCGTTTCGTTTTGCAGGGCATCAAACAGTTGCGCAAGGCGCTGATTGGGAAATCTCACGACAGTTACCTGTTTACAGAGAAAATCAGGGAAACGGAAACTCAGCCTACGGGGATCGTGACGCAACGTCCATGTTGCGTGCGCGGCCTGCCACCCGACCGGCCTGCCGCGCGGCGCGATCCTCAGGGCAGCAGCGTTTTACAGATCGCCAGCAACCGCTGCACATCCTCGATCCGGGTTTCACCACTCGCTTTGTCGATGATCGAACTGTAGACGTGCGGGATCACTTTGCTGACGCCCGCTTCCAGCGCAATGCGCACGATCTCGCCGACGTTCTCCAGATCGATGCCGCCGGTGGGCTCCAGCCAGAAATCCATTTTTGCGCAGGCGTCTGCCACAGCGCGATACTCATCCACCGCCTGCAAACCGCCCATCGGAAAATACTTCACCGAGCTGCCGCCCATATCCTGCAGCATGGCAATCGCGGTTTCGATCGGAACGATCCCGTCAGGCTGTGTTGCGCTGCGCGGGCCGGTCGAGATTTTTACCTTACCCGGCGTGCCGGTGGGTGAGATCAGACCGTTGACGACGGTCTGCGACTGGCCCAGCAGCGCCCGGCTGGTGGCCACGCCGGTGAAGACCTGATTGACATGCTGGGGTTGCAGCACCTCCGCCAGCTCACTCACCATCTGTGACTGCCGGGGATCGCCCGCGCCCAGACCAATTGAGAGTGCGTTGTCGATCAGCGCAGCGTACTCGCTCATGTCGGCGATAGCAGCGTCATTGCTGGCATAGTTTTTTGACAGCACGCCGACCAGCACATGCCCTTCGGCCGCCTGCCAGATGGCGCGCGCATTCTCTTTTGATCCCGCCAGTACGTTAAGGCAGAGACGATCCTGATAGAAGTTGGGGGTCAGCGTCATGCGGTTTTCTCTCCGGTTAACAGCGTCTGAATACGGGTGAAAATGGTGTGTAGTTGATCGGCGCTGACGCTGCGTACGTCCGCCTCAATGATCCCTTCATTGGCTTTGTAGCCACGGAAATAGATCGCGACGTCGCCCTTTTTCAGCGCCTGCACCAGATCGCCGGTGCGCTGCCCGATCGCCGCTTCGTCAAATTTAATCTCTGCACGGGCGATGTCACGTCCGGCGGCATCCCACACCACGCGGGCTGTGACGCCATTCAGGTGGTTCAGCTGTTCGATGAACGGTGTCATTTTTTCCACCATCTGCGCGCCGCTGATTTTTGGCTGAGTCAGATAGTTTTCAATCGCGTGGGTCAGGCCGAGAATGCCCTCTTTCCCCACTTTCATCGCACGGCCAATCCCGTTGGTCTGGCGTTTGACCCACTCAACGTAGTGGTGGCGGCCAATTACCAGGCCGCTGGTCGGGCCTTCCAGCGCTTTTGCACCGCTGTAGATCACCAGGTCGGCGCCCGCCTCGTAGTAGCACTGCAGATCCTCTTCTGCGGCCGCATCGACAATCAGCGGAACGCCGTGCTGGCGCGCAACGGCGGCAGCCTGCGCCACATCAAGGTGACTCTTCTGCACGCAGTGATGCGATTTCACATAGAGGATCGCCGCAGTCTGTGGGGTGATCGCCGCCGCCAGCTGCGCGGGCGAGCACTCATTGCTGTAACCCGCCTCTACCAGCTGACCGCCTCCCAGCGCCACCATGCTGCCGACCGGTGCGCCGTAGTTCACGTTATGCCCTTTCGGCACCACGATCTGATGCGGAACGCTGAGCGGCGCGGTATGCAGGTTATCCAGCAGCCAGTCGTCATCTTTTACGATGACCGCCGCCACGCTCTGGGCGATGCCTGCCGAGGCACAGGAGACCACCACCGCGTTCTCCACCTTCAGCAGACCGGCGATGTAAGCCCCGGTTTTATCGACCAGGTCTTTCATTTCGAAGTAGTGATCGAGGCCATATTTCACCGTGTCGATCACGTCGCTCGACGGCGTGGAGACGCCAAGAATTGTCATACGGCCAGAGGCGTTAATCACCGGCTTCAGGCCATACTTTTCATAAACCGAGGTCATGTGCTGCTCCTTCTTCTGTCGCGATCCACTGACCCGCGACGACTGCCGCCAGCGGGACCAGATGCTTCTCACCGGTTACCGTTTCACCTTCTGAATCGATGAAGGGCCGGTTTTCCTCTTTGACGCTAAAAATGGTCAGGTCGGCGTCATAGCCGACTTTCAGCTGCCCCTTGCGCGGCAGCCGCAGCCCTGCCGCCGCGTTGACCGTCACGCAGTCAATCACCTGCGGCAGCGTCATGCCGACGCTGAAGAATTTCGACATGACATGGGCCAGGCTGTGAACCGGGCCAGCCAGACGGTTGCGGCAGTAGATGTCAGAGCTGATGGTATCGGGCAGAATGCCCTGCGCTATCGCCACCCGGGCGACCTCAAAACTGAAACTGGCGCCGCCGTGGCCGACATCAAGCTTCACGCCGCGCGCGATAGCCTGTTTAACGGCGGCCTTGAGTTCGCCCTGCGGCGTCAGAATGCGGTTGGGTTTGCCGTTAAAGCAGTGGGTGATGATGTCGCCCGTGGTAAGCAGATCCGCAATCTGGTCAAGATTGGGCGGATTGTTGCCAATGTGGACCATCAGCGGCAGCCCGCCGCTCTGCTGCTGAATCGCCTTCGCGCGGATCAGCGGCTGGATACCGTTTTCACCCACCACGCTGCTGCTGATGCGCGCCTTCAGGCCCACGATAAAATCGGGCAGCCGGGCCACCGCCTGCTGCACCGCCTCGCCATCGATCTGCCTCATGTCGGCCAGTTCGTTCTGGGTGACGATACCGGTGCGGGCGATGTTGATCAGGGCATAGACCTGGGTCTGCGCCGCGCGGGTCAGCTGGTAAAAGTCATCAATATGATCGGCACCGGTGCTGCCCGCATCGACCACCGTCGTCACGCCGTGGGCCACGCCTATCGCATCGGCTTCATCATGGTAGATGGGGGATTTGGGATAGCAGTGAACGTGGGAGTCGATCCAGCCTGCGCTGAGGTAGTAGCGACCCGCCAGATCGCGTTCCTGGTGTGCGCTGCCCTGCACCCGGCCAACGGCGGCGATGCGGCCATCCTGCACCGCGATGTCGACCACCTGCTCATCGCTGAGTCGTGCAGCGCGGATAATCAAG
>Ga0157366_1000147_pt1 | contig 37356 bp, 44 predicted proteins | sample AttbisABBM1_FD_113149 | JGI IMG/M metagenome (GOLD analysis project Ga0157366, IMG submission 113149) | Fungus gardens microbial communities from leaf cutter ant in Botucatu, State of São Paulo, Brazil - Atta bisphaerica ABBM1 | ecosystem: Host-associated > Fungi > Mycelium > Unclassified ...
CTTCTAGACTGCTCTAGGCCTATGACATCATCTCACATGACTTCCAGGTCACGTGCCCTTTTCCCATTGTAGACTAATAATAATACTACTGTCCTATTTCTGTCCTAACCCTAACTCTACCTGAAGTCTGTCCATACTCTTGTCTTATAACAAGGGTCTTGATTCATAACACTGATAACTTGTTACTTAGACTTCTAGTTGTCCTATATTCTAGAAACTGTCTCTATAATGTCTTTTTAGTTATCCTCTATACTACTACTACCTTAGCCACAGTTCTAACTACAGACTTAGTATATAAGATCTAGTAGATACTCTGTAGTCCCTAGTTTGGAAATTAACTAAACTTTTCCTAAACTTCAATCAGGAATTCCCCAATACTCTTCTAACTAAGATCAGCTAAGAATCCTCTTCTCACTAAACTCTGATTCTCCAAAACTATAACTATGTGATAAGTAGTGAGCACTATACATAAGTTGAGGCCAAGGTCATCATGTTGTCTATTCATAGATAAGCTCTTAGGCTTAATTAACATCTCAAGTACTTACCTAAGCTCATGTATTTCCACATTTATTTTTCTGAATAAGTTTTCAATACTTGATCTGACCCCTTCTTATTGTAACTGATTATGAATATCCATTCAAAGCAAGTTCTGCTCTATTTTCCATTCACTACCTTGACATTATTACTATAAAGTCTCATATAAGGAGAATCAGGCTTAGCAATTTGAGAAGCAAGGCCCTAATCACTGGAAATTTGGAACATGACTATTCTTTAGTAGTCAGCAAAGACTAATACTAGACTAGGTGTTATTATAAGAGTTCATAAATAAGTCTAAATGGTCTCAGCATTAGACTAGCCATATATTAATAAGATATCTAACAAAGTAAAATTAAGAATAGCTAAGGCTTGGAAGCCTGGGAAGTTTCTTCTGGTTATCTTATTCATATCAGTAGTTTGAGAAAGTGCTGAAGCATTCAGCATATCTTCTATTGGAAAGTATACTCAGTGTGATGCTTTAAAATGTAAATGGCTAAGATTCATCACTCTGTACTGTAGTCCTTTTATACTAATGAAAACTATAATGGCCCAAGTATGATAGAACTATATAATTCTAGTCCAAGTATTACTGGTAATCTATTAGGCTGCTAACTGGTTGTTGTTTTTTTTAAATCAACAATTTATAATACAGGGCATGATAGCAGTTTGTAGTAATTACTTTGTAGCTATATAAATTCATGAGCAAACAACATGTAAATTGAAAAGGAAAAAGAAAAGAAAGAAAAAACTACTTATGCAACTAACATGAATTACTAAACTCTACCCTTAGTTAAGCTCCTGTCATTTTCTACCATACCACTCTCTGTTGAAATGGTTTCTCCAATAAGGACAGCTGGAACTATCTGCTTGATGGTCCCTTTTGCAGTTGATACATTTGAAGACATGAGAGCAAGGCTCACCTTTCTTTGTAGTAAGCATTGGAGGTTTTGAATTCTTGTTTTCTTTGCAGTACCATGCTTTCTTCCTGTAGTGCTCAATGTTGTGAAGTCTATAGTATTTGGAGCATCTAGATGTATGCAATCAGCATATAAGTATTGAGTGGCTCTATTTCCAACAGTTCTTACACTGTGGAACTCCTAGGTTCATGTTAGTACCATGAATGGTGACAATATACTTTTCTGCATTGAAACATCAGTTGATGATAGATTTGGCAATAGAACTGTTTTGTGAGTCCCAAATATCAACCCAAACTATAGCTGAATCAGAGTTGGATGATGCTTTGATTATACAGGGTTTCAAAGTAAGAGTAATATCTTTGAAGATGTGTGTCTGTTGGATAGCCTCTATAACTATTTCAGAGATAATTAGTTAGATAATACTCTCTACTAAGTAAGAAAGACCTAAGATTTTCAAGTATAACTTTGACTTGAGAAGTCATAGACTATCAATGTATTCCAAATTGATGTTCTCAGATTCCTTGATACACTTCTCAATGATGTTTATATCTTGAGAAGAAGCAGCTTGATTAGTAGTGATTATAACTCTATGACCTTCCAATCCGATAAAGTCAATGATGACGTTTGAGTTGTGTTCACAAAGACAATTGTGAATATTTCTGATGAAAGTGTTAGCATGATTGACAATAACATTTATGTTAGACTAATCCATAGGAATGATGATTTGTTTTCTCAATGGTTCTTTAGTGGTCATCTTAATATGAGGTTTGACCAACTTTGATGTGTTAAGAATATTGTTGACTTCCATGATTTTTTTAAGAGGAAGGCTCAGAAAAGCATCCTTAATATGGATAATGTCTTCTACATTCAATTTTAAAGCTTGAACATACAACTTCTTGTTATTAGTTCCAGTTAGTGGTTTCAATTGTTTTAGCTTGGCTAAGGACTCTTTGCTTGGCTGAGAAAAGACAATTGGGATATTTCCAGATAGAATAGGGATACTAGGAGCTGCCTGAGGAGGTGTCAGGACTATAGAAGCTTCCTTGGGATTAGACTCTGTTACAGGTTTAATAACAAAGTGTTGAGTCATATGCCTTCAAAAGGAATGATTGTTTTCATCCACAGTGAGTCTATTCCATTTGGACTCATAAACAACATTGATTAGTCACCAAATTGTGACACCAATTTCCATAAGTTCTAGATAATCTAATATTGGTTTGTTACCTAAGTGACATTGTTGAATAAATGTTTCTATTTGGAGAAGCAAGCATGTGATGTTTTGAACATTACTGCTAAGGAATTTCTTGACCCCAAATAATGAAATGAGGGAGAAGACACCATCCCAGAGATTTGGATCCATAGGTTGGTTCTTAATGTATGGTATTGCTGAGGATTCTAGATAGCTACCTTGAGGTTGTAGTGTGTTAAGTCCTGCAGGCATATTTACTCTTGCAGGCTGTGTATCTGTAAGAGTTTAGTGGGGGAGGGGAAAGAATTGTTGCCAGGATTCATAGTAGTGTTCATAGCTGGGGGATCTATAGCCATGGAAGTGTCAGGAATATTGTTATGAAGAGCTTTTGAGCCTTGAGACATATTCTAAGGAGACAACTGACCAGTCTTTTCATTGGTAGGTGGAGAAGGTGGCCAAATGATCCTTTTGCTGTTTGGCTTGTTATAGGGAGTTTTGTTGTGACTTGGTTTCTTGGATTTCATGATTCAACCATACTCTTGGTATATGAGATACAATGTATTTGCTAATTCACTGCTGGGTGCTACTATACAAGATGGTGGTAAGAGTGAAAGAGCCTGTGCTGCTAACTAGTTGTAATTGAGCTGATCTAATTTCAAAATATCAAAAGCAAAAGATAATGAAAAAGATCATAATAGAAATTTGTCTTGGCAACATCATGCCTTAGCCAATATCTTTAGCAGTGAAGATAGCCTTAGAGTAGGTAATGAGAGCAAGAGTTGATTTAACACAGATCTCCCAGAAGGGGTAGTCAGTAGAACTAGTAAGCTTGGAAAGAGTAGCAATAAAGTTGGCCATTTTCATCAATGAAGATGAATTAGGGAGCAAATGCAACCAGCTAGAGTGCAAATATTCAACCCAACCAGTAATGAGTCATTAGCACATGTAAGGTGCAAGAGGATTCTGTAGGCATAGAGCAAACCAGAATCAGTTCAATCCATAACAGGCCTAGGAGTGACAAGGTGTCAGCTCACTAGTAAAGTTGGTCAAGTCCTTCTTATCAATAGAAAGCAGCCTAAAAAAGTGCTAACTAGAGATCAAGGCAACCAGGGCCTATAACCTGTTGGAAGGAACAGAATGCACAGCAGCAAGGTGCAGTGTGAACAACTGACAACCACTTACCTGTAGTGAATACTATAATGGAGAGCCAAGGAAGTATGAGCAACAATAGAGGATGAGTAGTATTGAATGCTTAGTAAGTGGAATGCTTTACAACACAGACTTCTTGAAACAAGAACTGTACTCGACAGTTATACACACCCAGTTACATCATTCCATAAACTTCTGCTGCACTTAACAAGTACTCAGTCACCCCAACAGATAGTACTATAGCTAATCATTACAATCCATTCCAATAGAAGGTATTATTGATCTCTATAGATCCATTGAGTGACAAAAAATCACTGTTGAATCCAGCATGAATTCCATAGAACCCTGTGCTTACTCTCCAGGCATTTTGGGACTCATCCCAGAGCGAGAAGGAGTATTTATCAAGTGCTATCTCAAGTCTTTCGGCAGATCCTGGGATGACGTTTCGTGCCTTCTTGAACCCGCGCAACTGTTTTAAAGGTGTAGTAAGTCCCACATCCGGGTATGACACATAAACCTGCAACACTTCTGAACCAGCGACGCCTCCCTCGTTTCTGACCAAGACAGATATTGCGACCTTGGAGTCAGAAGAAAAATCGGTGGGTACAAATATTTTGAAATCAGAGAGAGAGAATTTTGCATAGGAGAGACCATGCCTAGAAAGTTCTTAGTTGTCGGCGTGCAACGAGGGTAGATGGCATTACTGACCCAAAAGGAAATAAGGGTCTGATGTCTCTGGCCTGATAGTGCTTATAGCCCACGAAGAGATCTTCACGATAACTACATCCTGGGAGTAAGTAAATCGTTGACGAGAAGTGGGATACTCACTGGATCTTTCCATTTTCGCATTTATCGTTCAGGTACGAGGGTACGTCTTGAATACGGACTGGTAACGTTAAAGGCAGGCGACCGCTTGGATTTACTCTTCCAAATAGTATGTCTGCAAGAGCATTTCCCACTTCATTTCCAGAATACCAAGCTTGGATGATCCCTGCAACTGCGTTCACCCAGGGCATCGATACAGCAGAACCCTTGAATGGTAGATAACAAGGAAGTGAGCTCAAGAGTCAAGGAGAAGTTTTGAGTCCCTACAGCTTGAACGACTACAATTGTATTCGGGTTAGCAGCTGCGATACGTGTAATAGTCTGATTCTGAAGGCCAGGCATATCTATCGTGGGTCTGTCAAACCCTTCGCTTTCCCATTCCGGAGTCAGGCCGCCTATGAAAATAACAGCATCCGATTCTGCTGCGAGAGTTACTGCCTCTTGTATGGCTGTTTCATTGTCAATCTTCTCGCATCCACCGAGACGCTGAGGTGGGCTTGAATTTACTCTGCGTGGAAAGAATCCCATAACTTACCACTCCACGCATGAGTGCCGGTTGAGAAATACGACCTTCTCCATGTTCGTCGTCGTCGGATACTACAGTGTTGGTGTATTCAACCAAGATATTAGCCGATTCTCCCGCTCTGAAATTGAGAACAGCTTTCTCTTCAATAGTTCCTTGACTTTTGAGAGTCAGACGGGAATCTAATTTGAGAATTCAGCGACGAACCCATAGAAGAAGTCGCCAGATGTTTGACTTGTCCAATTATCTATGGCAAGTTTGTCGTCAATCCACAACTTCGCCCTCCCTGGTAATTTTCGACTTTAACTGCATATGTGTCTTATCATTGAACAAGAGTGCGAACCTGCAACAGTCAAGCCGAGTTCATATGCGGCAGATTTATCAAACGTCAATTTTCCTGTGAGCTTCATCATCCATTCAGATCCAAGACCAGAGGGCAAAAAGTCATTCAGTTTGATCCTCGTATCGTGAAGGGTAAGTTTGGCAACAGGATCTGGTCGATCGCGAGTATAGAATGTACACAGCCACCCAGGTTCACCACTTGGAGTGGTAAGGTTGTTCTCAAGTGTCGGGAGATACTTGTGTGCTGTGGAACATATAAATGAGCTCATGGAATCAGGGTTCTTCACAACTGTCTTACCGTAGCAGCCTATAAGATGGATGAATTCAATCCCAGCAGGATCTGCAGTCATACCCTCCCAGGGAGATACAACGTAAGTTGGTTTAAGAGCAGCGGAACCACCACCAGATACAACATGCTCCTTGACATTAGGACCAATGACCGCAACTCGCTTCAGTTTAGCCGAGGATAGGGGCAGAACGTTGTTGTCATTCTTCAACAAGACCATTCCTTCTGCAGCTAGGCGACGACAAAAAGCACGGGATTCTGGAGAATCTCGGGTTCGCTCGATGCCATCTCCGAAGACAATTTCGGGATTACGTCTAGTTTGCTCCTGGACGAAGGTCAAGAGATTTGTGACACGTTCATCCAAGGTTCGAGATAGTAGCTTCTGCGTGGAGAGGCTTTGCAAGACAAGCAATGGCTGTCGCCAACGAGGCGGGCCAGGCATCTCGAGGTCCAGACCAGCATTGAGGGGCTGGTCTGACCCATACGTACCATACCTGTAAGATATTTACATTGTGTTGGCTTCTTACATCGTAAGACTTACCAGTCACTCATGACTATCCCCTTGAAACCCCACTCCTTTCGCAAAATTCCCTGAAGGAGCTGAGGGTTTTCGGAACAGTGGACACCTTTGATGCGACCGTATCTGTTCGATGTTGGCGCCTAATCCCAAAGACACGGCCACAGCCCACGTACGATGTCATGAATGCCCAAGGATGGGCATCTCTTTGAGCAAGCATGAAGCTGACTATCTTGTTATTTAACAACTTGTGGGTCATATGAGAATGATTTACGGATAGAGATAGATTTCCCGAAGGGCTCTATCTGACATGACGGAGTCAGCAGCGAGACGCTCGTGTTCTTGGTCATTCCCCACAAAATGCTTGATTACTGTATAATGATCAGATATGCAAGCCCTAGCTCAAAGATATGATGACGTACCTGCGGATACACCCTTGGATTGCAACCCGTTCACATAAGCAGCAGCCATGATACCTAAATGCATACCTCAATCATGGCAGCCTACTTAAACGACAAGTAATCATGATACCGGAAAGATGAGGATCTTCAGAGAAGGACTCAAAGGCTCGGCCGCCAAGAGGGTTTCTCTGAATATTACAGGTAGGTGCCAGCAGGAGGACCGACGACTTAGCTTTAGCTTCTTCAGCTAAGAATTCTCCTGCTTTTTGAATCAGCTCTGGATCGAAGGTTGATGCGAGGGAAGTTGAACACTGTAGTCAATTAAATGTTGGAAGCTTAGAAATAAAGCGATTTGGCCTACAGGAAGGCATTGAGTGGGAGTTGAAACAAAGTGAGATGATCCTCGAACGCCCTAAGACAACGACAATCAAAGGGACAACTACGGTAACACATTAAACGTACATTTGGCCCATCACTCATACGAATAGATGGGATATTCAACCTCGGAATAGGGGTGGTATTCCACCAATTCGGAGCACCAAGGAGTGAAATCTTTTCTTCGACCTTGAGTTGCTTGACGAGGTCGGGAATTGACGTATCCAAGAATTTCTGCGCGGACATATTTTTCGGCAATGAAGAAAACCTGAGGCAAGATCTTCTTTATGAATTCGGATAAACATCGGGAAAAGAACAGGATTGACCATGTGAAGAGTTGGGCAATCCTCAGGACGCTGCGCCGGTACCTCGCCAGTACCTCATTCATTCAATCACATATCATAAAACTCCCTGTTGGGTGTAGATTCTCCCAAACGGTCTGTATCCCTGAGAACTAAACAGCCACCATACTGGAACTTGACTACAGTTTTCGTTTTCTTGCAAAGGCTCCATGACTTCTGAAATCTCCACTCTCACAACCAACCTCGCACGACCAAAGACATCAGCAACCCTGACCGTACGGGTTATTAAGTCTTTCAAGTTCCGAACAGAGAAGAATTTAGTGGTCCACAACATCAACCTCGAGATTGCAACTGTTGGCCAGCTAAAGGAAATTGCCCGTCAAGGTACAAAACTTACTAGCAAAAAGGGCGTAGACTCGAACATCATTCTTTCTCTGTTCAGCTGTGCAAACTCAACCGGATTGGAAGCCATACCGGAACGTGTCGTTTGGCTCGTCTTCTGTCTCTATCGTAGTTTTCATGCATTTGACCGATGATATGGTCATACAGACACACTAAAGCTCTATATCAGAGCCCATGGCGCTAAGGTAGGTCACTGACAAATACTGATCGTTTGGGGCCTTGATGTTTTCGATGGCAGACTTCAAATCTGATTATCAATCTTGATCATGATGATTGGATATTAGATGATGATAATCGTATACTTGCTGAATTGGGGTTCGGTACGTGAAGTTGCCTGAATGACAAATTTGAATTTTACTCAAATTTACGCATGGATTACCGAAGAGAATGAAACTGAAGTTAGTTTCTTCAACCGCCAACTTTATGAGCAGTTCAAATTAAATCCTCAGGTGAGCTGCATCAATTTACTACATGAATCCAATCCAATGTATTGCAGACTAGTTGGGATTGAGAGAACATGCAGGTATTAAGGGATGCATTCAAGTAAATGACAAAAGTATCTCTAAGCGGACGAACGAGCAGAATAGTACAGAAATATATCCTGAATGAAGGAGCGATCACTGGTTCGCGCACTGCACTCGGGGCTCACCCTCGTCCTCGTCCATCGGATCATCTCCAGCTGCCGCCTGTGCAGATTTAAAGCCACTCTTCGATCTTGTATCAGCATCGTCCAGAGTAACCTCTTCGAGTGAGATTTCTTTGCCATAATTCTCCAGTGGTACTCGAGGTGGTAAGGCCCTCTCGAGTAGGGGCACTGAAGCAGCATCGAGGGTTTCCGGCAACTTAACATTGACCTTAACATAAAGATCTCCAGCATCGTGATGCCGTTGTGAAGGCATACCCTGACCATGGATAACCTTGACATCACCTAAAACTCTCTTGAGTCCTCAAATACGCACATCGTCCAAAATTTGAGCATACCGTGCTTCGTGATGTCGCCAGGATGTACCTGGACGATCAAGGCTCTATCATCAAGATGTTTGATGGAAAATTCACCCCCAGCTAGTACAGTCAAAAGATCAACCTCGACTTCAACGATAAGATCGTTCTCTTGTCGGCGGAATCGGTCATGAGGCTTCTCTTCAATAACAATGACAACATCCCCAGGTTCAGCCCCAGGCGACTGGTCGGACTCGCCACGGAAAACAACCGTTTGTCCACCTTTCATACCCTTATCGATGTGAACCTCCAACATCTTTTTATCAGGAATGACTTTCTTGCCCTTGCAGATGTTGCAGCGATCTCTGGCATTGATGTATTCGCCGGTACCAGAGCAATCATCACAAGCAGTCTGAATCTGTTGGATCATCGGACCCATCTGTCGCATAATGACCTTGACACCACGACCATTGCATCCGGGACAACTCCGAACGGCACCGTCCTTGCCGCCCTTTCCCTTACATTTGGAGCACAGGATATTACGTGTCAGTGCAAGTTTTGTAGTCTTGCCTCTGTATAACTCCTCGAGGGTAACGTTCACACGGTGGACAAGGTCTTTAGTTTTGCGGGGTCCCTGCTGGCGTCCTCCGCCGCCACCAAAGAAACCACCAGCACCACCAAAGAGCTGACTAAAGAGATCCTGGAATAGGCTCATTAGCTGTTTTTTTCTTAACGGTGAATGTTGAAACATGCCTGAGGATCCATGCCGCCCATGCCACCAGACTCAGAAAGACCAGCCTCCCCCCGAGTATCATAGATAGAGCGCTTCTGGGGATCAGATAGAACTTCATAGCTGTAAAAGGAGCAAGATGGTGAGTGGCTAAATACCACGGGAAAAAATTTTATGACATACGCATGCGACACTTCCTTGAACAACTCTGGATCTCCACCTTTATCAGGATGTAGCTTTAGAGCTCTGGAGACATGTCGGGTCAGAGGAAGTCCTCAATCGAGTTTCATGAGAACGTACTTCTTACGATAGGCCTTCTTCAACTCGGCCTCGGAGCAATCTGGGGAGGTTTCCAACAGATCGTAATATTTTCTGGCAATCAGGTGAGAAGGGACGAGGCTGAGGTGGAAATGAACATTTACGTTTCTTTGACCATGGCAGAAGAGAAGAGAGACGGACGAGTGTTAACACCAGGCGCTGCCCGTTTTGGCTGCCAATTCGATCATTCTACAACCTTCTACAGTTACATCCAAATAAGGCAATAGCAAATTCTCGTCTGATAAAACCAACAAATTCTCGCAGTGTTGGCGTCTCCTCACCTAACCTAGTATTTTATCTCTGCACTCGACAGGTTTCATTGATGAATAAATAATCTGGATTGGTTCTCATTGCGTTGTTTCTCTTTCCGAGAAAGTTTCGTCTTCAGGTTTCAGCCAGTACTAGCGTTTTGAATATAGCCTGAATTTGAGGCTGAATTGGCCAAATTTTCCATTGAATTTCTATTGTCCGTTCTCCTATGACCTCAGCATACTCGGGCCAAAAAGACGGCAGTTTCCTGTCCTTTCCGTACATATTAAAACAATCCACCCCAAAAGAAGATGCTTTTCACGAGACAATTATCTTCAAGGAGACTTCTCCCTGATATAATCTGTACCTGACGGTACTCGACCATTCGCCTAGATCATGAATGCCAGTGCCCCTGCAAGTGGGTTGAAGTTTTGCACACGTTGAAGCTGGAAGGACAAGATGGGTGGCGAGGCACTGTGCTAATCAGTCATTTTGGTATCAGTTGACCTGAAATGGTGCTTTCTATCAACCAAATTCCAGTTCTTTCATGATATTGGCTAGTGTTCTGACGCACGCTTTGGCTCGCGTGGTATGGTGTTCTGTCGAACTCGATATCTTCTGAAGGTGATATCTCATCTAAAAGTATTGAAGTGTCCTTGCATTGTTCGATGAAAAATGGCATTCCGTGAGATCTAGGCTAACAGGCATAGAACTAACAGGCATAGAACTACTATTTTCGGAGTTTTTTGAAGATTTTGAGCACCATTTCATTTCCAGTGCATGTTTGAAAATTTCCACTTCGTTCGGTCCAATCTGCATGAGTTATATGAAGTCAGGGAGGGTATGGATAGGATTCTTAACGGAGCTAATCGCCACAAGCACAGTCAACTACTTCGAGAGCGTTCACCTATATAATAAAATATCTTCCTTCTTTCTCCGCTCATGGAGCTCTTTGATATAGGGAATCTTAACGATTGGTCCACGCAGAACCCTCTCTGAGGGCAACTTCGGTGGCGATAAACCGGTTTCTTCCAGGCAATGCTGCCTAAGCTCCTTCATAGATCCACCATGGTTGAAAACTTCCTTCGATAGTAGCTCTTGGTGAGGTTTCATTGAAGTTCGTAAGGATCTTGTTGCTTGAAGATCCACCTTACCGTCGACGGTCAAACAAACGCCGTACCGATGGGTATTCGCAACTAGACCTCGCCTAACTTCTTTGGCTACCAGTTCAGGATCTCTCTGTAAAGGATCTCCGCTTCGATGCCATGAGTTATTTCAGCGTACAATGTTAGAACGCGACTTACTATCCTCCGCCTAATACACGATTCACTGATTAGTGAATTCTCGGACTTTGTAGAGTGACAATCACTCGCCTCCCCAAGTAACCCATTCCAAAACATCGCCAGCATTAACCTGAGGTATAATTAAATTTACGTCACACATACGTCTGAGTAATTGCACCTGAACGAAGTCTTCTTTGGATTGAAGAATTTGGCGAGGGGGGCATGTCTGATTGATAGAGTGTCTCACAAGCACCTTGGTTGACCGTGTTCCGACTCCTCCGCCGCTTACTCCCCAGGGCTTGGTGTACCAACGATCATCATGCAAAGAGATATTACCGCTATCAAGGAATACATACTCTAATCAGGTAATCTGGATCAGTAGATTTGTTATGCATTTTCAGATTCCCAGCTCACCTATGCGCATGGCATTCCCTCCACGGTAGAAGCCTTCACCTCCAGAATCCGGGACGGTCTGTTCATGGAGCAGTGTTAATATTTTAATATGAATTCTGGAGAAATTTACTTCCCTCGTATCTATCAACCCGAAGGGGCAAGTAGCTTTCTAGAAACTCGTTCGGCACAGATCTCATCGATGGCCACATGCTATGTCCATCTGGACCGTCCCCATGAGGTCGGCTTGGGATACCCTGCCCCAAACCTATTATTGTCTGGACCAATCGTATGGAAAGATGTAAGGCACTTACACCGAATCCTATCTGGTAGAGCTAGAAATCAATGTTAGCCGTCGCAAAGGTCGCTCTTGTAGCGGGACCAGAATACCTGAAACCATTCTCCTGCTTTGCTCCATCCACTAAAGAAGAAGTGAGGAGAGTCACTGTATCCACCGGCCGACAGAAATTCCGGTGTTCTTTGACCGAGCACAGCTCCAAGAGTATCAAACAGGCGCCCGAGCAAGTGTGTTCTACATGACAGGGCTGCGGGTCTAACGGGATTAAGAATTGTACCTTCTGGAATCCTAACCTTGATCAGGTCGTAAAAGCCATCATTCACCATGGTCGCAGGATCCTGAACGACACCCAGATCAATGAGAGGATAATCTCTAACTCCATGCACTTACAAAGACAGTAAGGAGATAGAAGGCGATAAACATCTTGAGCATTTCGTGCGACAACGCAAAGTTAATGGACCGGTCTGATTGAGGATCTGTGCCATCAAAGTCAAGAACCACCACTTCATCACCATCATCACTCGACTCTTTCCACATTGTACTGGATCCCAGGTCAGCCTTATTTGTTATGATGCTGAAGAATACTCGCCAGGCAATTCTCCATGGTCCGACTCCGAACCCGTCATCATCGATGTAGTCTTCGAAAAATACTCTCTCAGACGAAATAGTCTCGCGGATTATTTTGCCTATAGCAAGCTTATTTCTTGCGAGTAGTATATCCAGTGCTTGTTCGTAAGCCTCGACACCAAACCGATCACATATTTCAATAATTCGCTTTGCTGCAACCCTCGTCGCCACGACCAGTGCTCTCAAATCACTCTTGACAAAGTCAGACTTCCTGCTATTGCGTTCAACAATCTGCGTATATGCCTTTAATACACAAAACCAAGTCGACTTTCTAGTTACCTTGAATACGGCCGTATTGGGTACGTTCCGAGAATAGAGTTTACACAGGGGTATCTGCAAACCGTCCTCGTATATACTTGTCGCGCAATCTGTACAACTGTTAGTCGCCTACTAATGGAAAGATACAAAAAAGATTTACTGGGCATACTTCCAGGAACGCATGAGCCAATATCCGTGAAGTGGCCGAAATTCGCTGCCCAAGCGACAATCTTGCCCTGATAATGAACGGGGGTAATGACAAGGAAGTCGTTGAGGTGGGATATTGCATTGTTACAGGAATAAGGATCATTTGTTAAGAACACATCACCTTGAAAGATCGTAAGATCAGGAACAATGATAATTGATGATGGCAATGACGACAGACAACGACCTCACCTTCTTCAATCGACTCCTCCCATGATGACAGGAAGCCTGTTCTATCACTATGCAAACATCACCAACGATAGTGAAATAGATACCATACCTGGTATGAAGCTCCCAAATTGCCCACAGACCTGTCTACCAGAGTGTGGTCCTTCTCCTGCAGCAATCATTGAAAAGTAATCGAGCTGTTTCCAGTGAGATACCACCCGACGTGACTCAACTGCAACATACCTGTTCCCGCATGGCTGGAGACATCGCTACTCGTAGAATCAATGCATCCATCTCGTTTTTGATGTTCTGAAGTCCAGCTGTGCAAAGATGAGCATGTTTATCGCTTGTTGGATGAGAAGTGGATTCGATTCGATATACCTTCCACTAGCTGAACGATAATGGGGTCTAATATGGCTTTCGGGACAGTAGCTCGAGTGACGTTCTCTGATCTACTGACTTCAGGCCATATAAGGATGTTTGCAACATCATCTATTTCAGCATGATGATCTGGAGTAATGAAGGTAGTGCTATCATTCTGGACGAGAGATAGGAATTAAAGCTTGAGACAGAGTATAAATCAGCTACTTACTTCGGCGACAATGCAAGGTCCCGAGAGATAGTCTCCAAAGCATAAATGAGCTCTGTCAAATATGGGCACATTCTCATATTTCCTGCCACTGTAATGCTACCCATCCCCTATAGTCGAGCAATAATTAGGAGACAAAGCATTACTGACCAACGACGTGGTGGATCGTAGAGCATCTTTACTCGGGACACCAGTACCTTTTTGAATAGGCTGCGCCTTGACATCCTTCACCTTTTCCTGCGCCACCGCACGAAGGTTAACCATCTCTACCTCGAGATCAAGAGAGAATGTAAACAATGAGACATGGTTGTCCTCGAATCTGATGGTTGTAGGTGGGTTCAGAACAAGACACCGACAACTGAATTCAAGCTACCTTTTACGAAGGACAGAGATGTCGCCTTCCAGCATCTCAGTCATTTCGAGCGCCACAGATAGATTGGTAGCTTGGCCGCAATAGCGGAGATCTACCTCAAATATAGATGTAAAATCCAAGATTCCTTGGTCCAGTAAAATCCTGGAAACGTGCGCCTGAAGGTGTTTACATGCGACTTGAAATTCGCTGATATCAATGTCCTTGAGATTCCGAATCATAGTGGTGGAATTTTCATGGCGGACTCCAGTGCACGCATCACCGAACGCACACAACACTATGGTAGTCATCAGCAAAGATCTAGAGTCAGAGAGAGAATAGAGGTACCTCCTGGAGAAGGTGGGATGATAAGAGGATATTTCGCCTCACATAGTTTCGCCAACTCGCAAGCGACCAAACCTCCTGCACCACCAAAACTAACCAAATGATAGTCTCTCGGATCTTTCCCCTTCTCTACACTCACACTTCGTAAACTTCCATACATCCGTTCCAGTGTGATTCTGAGAATTCCTTCAGCTGCTTCCACAACACTATCAAGTTCCATCAGTTTAACAATATTTTCTTCAATACTCTTATAAGCAGCATCTATATCAAGTTGGAAAGATCCACCAAGAAGAGCAGGAGGAAGGTAACCAAGAACAGCAAAAGCATCTGTTACGGTAGGTCTAATCCCACCTTTATTGTAACATGCTGGTCCTGGGACTGCGCCTGCACTTTCGGGACCGACACGGAGTGCACCAGTCAATTCCGCTACGGAGGCGATAGATCCCCCTCCAGCACCTACAGTACGAACGTCCACGGATGGTGCATTAACTGGTATCCCGAAGGTATTTAGATAGGAATTCGAGAGTACAGAGAATGATAGAGCCCACTGTTCAGTTCTCCTATGGTACTTTCTCTCCGAAGACCTGGTTTGCCGTTTTCAATTAGACATACATCAGTGCTCGTTCCACCCATGTCGAACGTTAATAGATTCTGTTCTGCAGTTCAATAGGGAATTAGTGTGAACGGTACTTCAGACCTTATATTTGGTCGCTCGGGCAATCTGGTTTACTACACCAGTGACGCCTCCAGCTGGGCCCTACAAAAATCAGTACAAGAATTCGCAAAGGGCTAATAACACCGCTCACCGAATACAACAGGTTCACACAATGTTCTTTCGCAACGCTCGCACTTGAAAGCCCACCGTCGCTCCTCAAAACTTTGATATCCACATCTCTCAACCTTTCCTCCAGATTCGCCAAATACCTCCCAATCACAGGTTTGACATATGAACTGGCAACAGTTGTCACTGTCCTTTCATACTCCATGATCTCGGGCAAAACTTCGCTACTCAACGATACGGGCAAATCAGGGAATTCAGAGCGAACGACAGAGGCGACTTGGTGTTCATGTATTGGATTGGTAAAAGAGTTTATGAGCGATATAGTAATTGATTCGGGTTTGAGGTTTGGTATGGATCTGAGTTTGGAGAGGCGAGAGCGAAGAAGAAGTTCATCGAAAGGACGGATGATTTCCCCGGTGGCGGAGATTCGGCCAGGTACTTCGATTGTCTAGATGTCACTCAGAGAGATGTAATGGGGAAGAGGAGATCGTGGTAACTTACTAGTTCAAGAGGAGCAAGAGGCTCCGGTTTAGGCCAGGTGATCCTGCGGAAGCAATCGTCAAGTATGATCTCAACACTTGGACAAAGGGGATATACCATCCGGCCAGTCCTCCAGGTACATAGGATCGTCGAACTTGAAGGATATCCTTATATCCCTCTGTCACAAGCAGAGCTACGGTGGCACCTTTGCCTTCCAGAATCGCATTTGTGGCGATAGTGGTTCCTGTTATAATAATGTCACACCTCGGTAAACAGATTATCATTATCATGATACGAACCATGGTTCAGAGTAGGAATACGAATATTATCGCCATTTGGCAATTGTCCACTGTTGGACTATGAGCCTGTCTGTACACGTTGCGTACATGGAATCCAGCTTACCGTAGGCAATTGATGGCATTCGAAACACCTTGACTTTGGTCGTGGACAGTACTGGGAACCTTGATTGCATATTCAGAACACCATTTCCGATGGTCAGTACAAAGCATAGATATCACCTTCGCCTTGAACGTTTGCCCTGTAACTTCATTATACAATACCGCATCGGTGAATGTCCCTCCGACATCGACACCCAATTTCCAAACACTTTCGCCGTTTAGCCCTTGCATGTCGTGCAAGTAAAGAGATGTAGAATCGCCTGTTCCGCTTCGGAGAATCAACCATCTCTTCTTGTGGAGTAAATATAAATATACTTACACGGGCGCCGTGGGGTCAGTGAGGCTATGAATCTTCGGTTTTAAGTTTACGCCTTGCATCAGATCAAGTACTGATTTAGCAATGCCTCTCCTTATCCTCTACAACCCCGTTTGTGGGTCACATTCTGCGAAGTCATTTACAGAGGACCACATCCTTCCTCTCCTCAAACAATACAATATCACTGTCGATCTCGTCTTGGCTACCAGATACGCTGGGCACGCAGGCGAATTGGTAGCCAATTATCTCCGGTTGACTACTGATCTGACACTCGTCCTCGTTTCTGGGGACGGTACGTTACACGAAGTTGTCAACAATTACAACTTCACAGGAAGTCAGGCTGTAAATGATCATCGGGCTGCTCTCCCTCAGGCTCGAATTGCTGTGGTATTGGTACCGGCGGGAACTGCTAATGCACTGTATTCTTCTCTCTTTCCGCCGGCGAAAGGAGAAACATCGGCTGTGGAATATAAATTAAGGTCATTGAGAGCTTTCTTAGATGGGAAAGAGAGAGTCCCACTCACACTTGGTGTCACAACACTCTTGCCACCAACCAGTGGGGAATCTCAAGCCCATCCGAGAACTGCCGTTTCCGGAGTTGTCACGTCTACAGCCCTTCACGCCTCGATTCTTTACGATTCCGAGGAACTGAGACATGAGTACCCTGGAATCGAGAGGTACTTTTGCCATATGCTCAATGAATGAATAAACACCGAAGTTTGCACCCAGATTTAAAATAGCAGCTCGGCAGAACGGAAAACGGTGGTACGATGCCACTCTCAAACTGCTACCAAAATCACTTTCATTGGATGCCGTGCAGATGTATGACCCATTCTCTCAGACATTTGTAGACCATCCCGAATGGAAGAGAGAAAAACCGATCGTGGAACTACTGGGTCCTTTCATCTATTTTCTGTCCACAGTCAATGTTGATCGGTTAGAACCGGAATTTAGAATCACACCGTTAGCACGGAGCTTACCTTCCAAAGGAGCCACATATGATGTCGTCATTGTACGACCGCTACGCGATCCTTCGGTCGACAAAGAGGACGAGGTATCACGAGAGCGATACACTGATAAGATCTGGAAAGTTATGCAGAGTGCATATGCAGATGGGAGTCTGACTAACTTGAGATACGATAGTATGGGCCAGATCGGAACCGAAGGAGACGGGCCATTAGTGGTAGAGTATGTTAGGTGTGGAGGCTGGGAGTGGATACCTGTAGGTAATCAATAAACCTAGATTCCAGGAGCTGAACCATTTTGCAGGGCACAAATGACCAACGAGCGTTGCTTGTATGTGCTGATGGGGATATTCTGACAATCCCAGTTGGAGGAAAGGCAGTCTCAGTTGCAAGTTCGAATTCAGGATTTGCAGTCTATGCTTGAGCGAAGCAAGATGAATATTATATTCCAAACTTGTAGTATGAGAAACAGATAGGCAACCAAGCTGCTAGGTGATTGTCATGTCGCCATGGGTGACAGGGTTCAGGAATCTCTCTATGACTTGTTCAGTAGCTGTGTAAACCTGCTCAATTGAATCGGAACTATCGATCTACGGATAACTGAGGCAGCATGGGACGCTGTGATGAGGATATTGGACCCACCTTGATGACTTTGTTCTGAGATTGGTAGTGCTCGATGACAGGCATCGTCTCTTCCTTGTAAGTCCTGAAGCGTTTCAAGATACTTTCTATATTATCGTCTTCACGGTCACTTGTCTTTGCGCGTCCGAGTAGACGACTTTTGAGGACATCCTCAGTCGTATCATAGAAGAGAGTCACAGTAGACAGACAGATCTTGTGAGAATGAGATAAAGCCATGAGGATCTGGGAGAGGCTTACAGTATCATCAAAGAGCTCTGCTTGATCCATTTTGCGAGGGAAGCCATCGATGAGGAAACGACCACGTCCATTGCTCCAGCCGTCGTCCTCGCCGACCTTTTCCTGGAGAGCTTTGGCCATGGCGATTTCGAGGAGCTTGAGGGTGACATAGGAGGGAACGATCTTGCCTTCGCGGATATTGGTGCGGATGAGTTCTCCGTACTCAGAGCCTTGGCGGATCTGCTCAGCGCGTAAAAGGTCTCCGGCTGCTAACAAGCTGAGTACTGAGACGGAGAGAAGAGCATGACGAACGAACCGGAGAGATGACAGAAGTTGTGGGCCTGGACGAGCATGGAGCACTGGGTGCCCTTGCCAGCACCAGGTCCCCCGAGGACGAAGATGACGATGACCTTGTTGTTGTCGAAAGCAGGAGCCAACATTGGAAGAAAATAAGATAGAATCAAACTTTATGGACTGTCGTTGTGACGAGGGGGCACGAGGGGGTGGTCTGCCTGCCTGGGCTGGGCCGAGGCTGGGTAGTTCTTCTCGCGGTGCTTGACGACGACGGCGAAGACGGCAAAGGAGGAGAGGGAGAAAGCGAGGAGCAGCCAGGGATTTGGACCTTGTCGCGGGAGCATACCAACCCTGGACAATGGATTTCTCCTACCAACTGCCTACAATTATCCACGTCCTCAAAACTTCAACCACCGACGATGCAATCGACCTCATCGCCCTCGGCGGCGACCACTCAGTAGACGTTCTACAGGTCACTGATGCTGGTATTCGCTCTCTCGCGTCCTTCTACATTGGCCTACGCATCACTGCTGTTGCCTGGTCCAACAATTCTGTCTCGCCTTCGTCCAGCGAAAACTGGTCCATCGAGTGCGCGCAATCTTTTCTCTTCGTTACTCTGTTCATACTTGTACAGGCTTGCAGCTGCCGGTGACGACCAAAGACTTTATCTTCTGAACAAAAAAACTAACAGTGAAGAATCCATCTTTCCCTTTGGCGGTGGTCTCAGCGGCCACCATGGCAGAGTCAATGGCATGTCCTTTTGCGGTGGCCAGGACGAGGACAGCACTCGCTACATTGCTACCGTCGCTGACGACAAGATGCTGATGGTCTGGGATCTCTACCCGACCTCTTCACATTCTTGCGACGTCGACGTCTCTCCCTCGCGTCCACAGCCCACTGCATATGTTATCCCCTTCTCTTATCCTCTCTCCTCTGTCACTGCTCACCGCACATCCAATAAAGAGTTCCTGGTAGCCGACTCAAGAGGCTCCATCTTCGTTACCGATTGGCGGTCTGACCCCAACGACAGCGATAGGTCCGACCTCCGACATTCTAATCTCCTCGAACTCGTAGATCCATATGCCCTTGCCGCTTCAGCCCTTGGTTACCCTATCAATGGGCCGGGCTCTGTCGCGTGGCGTGCAGATTCCACCGACCTGTAAGTTTTTCGTTGCTGACATCTTCTTGCTCCGGTCCCGACCACATCTTTCCAGTATAGGTGCAGTGTACGGCTCCAAGTTTTCTATCTGGGACCTCTCCAATTTCCGGGGTGGAAAACCCATTGTAACCGTTGATACTTTACTTGACGGTGCCCACCAGTTCCGGTCCGTGCATTCTTCTTCGCCAACTCATTGATGTCTTGATTTCATCTTCTAGCTGGTCGATCACATACCCAGATTACTTTGCTGTTTCAAGTCGTTCTCCGACAAAAGGCGCCATTATCCACATCCACAATGTAAATTATGTGCACGCCCAGCCAACCGTTTTTATTCTCCATCCACAACCCCACATCATCCAAGACTTCGACTTCCTAGCCATCCAGGGAGTTCCTCGCATTGCTGCTGCTGTAGGACACACCGTATATGTTTTTGCTGTCGGATCAGATTCGTGACTCTCTTAAAGCGAGATTAATGCCCGATCGGTGTACAAAATTTATCTCAGATCGAGTTGATTTACATACTCAGCGTGTTATACAAAGAAACAAGGCAACAAAGAGGGGCTGCAATTAATTACTAATACGTTCTAACTACAATGCTACGATGATAAACGACGAGGGGCATAACGGACAAGCTGAAAGCAAAGGGAATCATACAATCATTGGTTATAGTTCGTGTGTTGCGGCATGTGATGTGAATAGGCCATCGAGCCTTGGTGTCCAAGGTGTGTTACAGGTGGATTTGGTTCGCCGAAGCCAAGTTCGATGAACATGTTCTTGTAATAGCTTTGATCCTGTTCTGTCGCATGCATGCTGCTACTCGTGAAGTAATACGAGTTTTGCCCATAATACTGCATCGAAGCCACATTCACGTTGCCACAGGCACTTCCGTTGATATTGTTATGATTGCTTACTGTACTATTCCGCATTGACATATCCACCGATTGCTGTTCGTAGTAGTCGCCACTTCCAGTCCCGGAATGCTGTGACTGGTGCTGTGACTGGTGCTGCTGGGGTGGTGAACGCAGTTGGTGGGATGGAGACATCTGATGGGCTTGTGGTGCATGTAGTGCTGGAGCATAATAAACTTCGCGGCTAGCTGAACTTGTCTGATACGTTTGGGTTGGCGAATTTTGCGCAGAGCCGTGCACATTGCTTTGGTCTAGTGCAAACGTGTAAGAATGACCGACAATTAGAAATCAGAAACGCGCAGCAAAATAAGCTATCAAGCAGAACATGCGGCATTTCATACCTTGAAGTCGGGGATCAATTTGTACACCGCTGTCTCGTTGTCCAAACCGGTGTCTATCGTCCTCCACCAAACTACGAAGAAAACGAGCATGCACTGCGCCATTGTTCTTCGTCGAACTTACTGCGTTCTCGTATGCCTCAGCCGTCTTGAAGATAAGGCTATACACTTCTTCCGTAGTTACGACTTCCTTGGGCGAAGTGGGACTGCGAAGAAGCTGCCAAACATGGTCATGTTAATACCTTTTGAATGAAGCTCAATCAGTTACCTTGAGGAGTATGATCGCAGAATAGGCGGTCATCACTGTAATTGTTTCTTGTCCATACCGCTGAACATGGCCCATCATGTTAGATCTTCTCAAAAATAGAACAGGGTGGACATACTAGCATCGTCAAATTCGTGAAATCGTCAGTCACGATTTGAAGTGACTCCTTGCAACTGCTATAGCATATCGAGTGTGCCTGAACACTGTGGTGCTGCCTTCCACCCTAAACAAAGCGATGGGGTTAGAGTTGACATACACCCGGTGATCCGCGGTCTAGCAGAGACGTACAGATGACCCCGAAGCGATACCAAAATAGTTCAAGAACACCCTGACATAGAGTCGGAAAAATTTGAGGAACGAAAAATGGAATGTTTCTCCTTTAGCTGCAGACACACTGTCAGTCGATCATCATCCAGATACACCAACCAATATCCCAACCTTGCTCCATTTCAAAATTCCATGTTTCACTCCACTTGCTCAACTTTGCATTGCAGTTGCGCAACACGACCTCATAGTTGATGTCGTTGGCTCCCGCCCCCTTTGACGCACTAAAAACATCGGTTGTTTCGGCCTGTAATAAATCAGATTCGTCTTTGATTGAAACGAGCAGTTGGCATACGGCAATACGACGCAGCTCAACAAAGGCTGCCACGATGACGTCTTCGGGGCGAACCTTATCGTCAACTCCGTGGCGATGCCATATGCCGGAGTTCTGGATAAGGTCATCGTTTTCCGGAAGCATCCAGTGGCGACCCGTCTGGGTGCTAAGGCTGCGATCGTGCACAAAGAGCACTAAGTAAGTCCGCTCTCGATTGCGTCGCTCAAGCTTTTGTAATGTAGTCTCGTTCGGAAGAGTTGCCGCATAGCGGTTCAGACCCAGTTCGACGGCCATGCGACAAGCCTAATGCCACGGTCAGAAGCGAACTGAATGAACGTTTTGGGAATATAACTTACGTATCCAATATACGTCCATGTGCGCTGTGGATGCAAGACGTCAAAAATGAGTCTGAAAGGAGTCAAGACTCCGCAGGCTTACATTATCTTTGGGATCCCGCCAGTACGTCAAACAAGCGAATGCTTGGACCACTTCGACACTTTTCCATGCCTCTGAGAAGGCACGAAAGGCGAGACTACTGGCAAGTTTTTGACAGGCCTTGTGCACTTCGTGCTTGAAGAACTTGGCGGCTGCAGTGATTAGAGTGCTGAACAGGAATGGGCTTCGTTTACGAACATAAGCATGCGTGTGGAGTTGCGGGTCAAAAAGGTTAATGAAAGGGTTGAGGCGCAAGAAGAGAGCATCGAAAAGAACACTAGCATCTGCCTCGGTAATGATCCCAGCCGAGATGGGATCAGGAACAGGCGAATTGACTGCAGCAACGTTGGATTGAGGAGGGGTATAGGATGGCCCACGGTTGGCAGGGGATGAGGTAGATATGGGAGGCTCTTCAGAGTTAAGGATGATGCGGAAGAAGGAATTACGCTGGGTCTGCTTGATAAGCTTTGCAGGGTATGGAGGAGTGTCGCTCTTGTCAGGGTCATCGTCTTCATCGACATCCATGTTATGAGCGCTAGTGGAAGGAGTGGGATAGGTCGATGGCGGGAGCGGAGGAGCAGGAGCAGGTGGAAGAGGACAGGAAGAATTGTTGAGTGGAGGAAGTTGTTCTGCAGGCTTGTACTGAGAAGCAGTGACAAATGCGGTCTCGGAAGGGGGTGCAGCGCTGTAAATAGAATCTTGGGGAAGGTTGCAAATTTGTGGCGAGGAATACGGAGCAGACACGCCAGGTTCAACGGACTGGGTCTTTAGTTTGGCCGAATTGAGACCCTTTTCAAGACGGCGAAGCATCTTGGAGGCCTCGGAAAGTCTTGAGGGGAACAGATAAGCGAGAGGGGAAATTTCGAATGATATAAACGCACTTTGAACCAGGCTTACGGCCTCTCCTGTGCTTTTCAAATATGCACCTAGTGGAGTGGCAGGGATGAGAAAGGCATGAGAACAGAGAGGAGAATGACAAACTCGACGTTAGCACGCTTACAACGCTGACACTGCTTCTGGCCATCCTCTGCACCTACGCACTTCATCTGTGGGCGATGTGAGAAAAGCTGAGACCAAATTAAGACGAGGACCCTGGCCTTTGCAGCACGACATACGGTGCAGGCTCTAGCGCCGCGGACCACTTGGGGCTTTGGGCTGGGAGAGATGTAAGATGGATATAGTACAGGGCGCGGAGAAGGGGTACCGACGGTGGCTTTGAGTCGTGGCTGAGATCAGACCGGCCGTCCATGGTCGTTGAATAAGCACAGGAGGGCAGGATGGTGGTGGTAAGAAGAGAGTTGTGCGTGCAGCCAGAGTCGAAGCCGGCTTTCATCCCTCGCCCTCGCCTTATCCGGCACACCCAATTAAAACACCGCCATCCCGGCTTAGTTGCCGGCATACACGAATCATCACGTAATCTTCTCACGCTTCTCTTACTCGTCACGCTCCGCTTGGCCTGCGGTCACAACTATGGTCAGAATTATCATCAAAGGAGGTGTGTGTCTGTCTGCCTGTCTCTTTTTTCTTTCCGTGCTCATCATGGGCTCCAGGCGTCTGGAAGGTATGTCTGTTTATCTGTGCTCCTCTTGTAGCTTCCAATCGTCTCCTAGAACACCGAAGACGAGGTCCTCAAGGCTGCCATCGCTAAGTATGGCAAGAATCAGTGGTCTGTTCTGTTCTGTGCATTTTGTAATCAACATTTCACTCATCCTCCAACAGGGCCCGTATATCCTCTCTGCTTGTCCGCAAAACACCAAAGCAGTGCAAAGCCCGTTGGTATGAATGGCTTGATCCTTCAATCAAAAAGACAGAATGGTCCAAGGTGCGTATACTCCTCGCATTTCGTTCGAACCTTTTTCTCATCTTTCCTTCAGACAGAAGACGAAAAGCTTCTCCATCTGGCAAAGCTCATGCCCACTCAATGGCGAACAATAGCGCCCCTTGTCGGTCGGACGGCCACTCAGTGTCTCGAGCGGTACCAGAAACTCCTTGATGAGGCAGAGGCTAAAGAGAACGAAGAGCTTGGTCTTGCCGGTCCTGGCGATATAGGTCCTGGCGTTGATGATGTTCGCAAGCTTCGCCCAGGCGAAATAGACCCTGACCCAGAAACAAAGCCAGCTCGTCCGGATCCCATTGACATGGATGAAGACGGTATGCGACATGTCAGTTTTTCCTTATTTTTCTTCCTCACTATTATCCAATAGAAAAGGAAATGCTTTCTGAAGCTCGTGCCCGCCTTGCCAACACCCAGGGTAAAAAGGCAAAGCGAAAGGCAAGAGAGCGTCAGCTGGAGGAGGCGCGTCGCCTTGCTGTCTTGCAGAAGAAGCGAGAACTCAAGGCTGCCGGTATCATGTCAGTGCTTTTGCATCACCCTTCACTTCATTGGAACTTATACCTCTCCAGTATGCGACACAAGGTGAAGCGAAAGGGGATGGATGTATGTACAGTTTTTCTGATTTCCAAGTAATGTCCATCGTTAACTCGTGTACAGTACAACATAGATATACCTTTCGAGAAAAAACCGGCTCCCGGTTTTTATGATACTGCCGAAGAACAGGCCCGCATCGCTGCCCCTCCTGTCGGTCACACACTTCGAAGACTTGAGAACAAACGAAAGCCTGAGGAGGAAGAAGCAGAAAGAAAGAAACGTCAAAGAAGGAATGAGAAGGGGGACAGTGGTCCCCATCAAACCAAGTTCATCGCTGCCAGAGACGCACAAATTCAGAAGTTGAAGGAAGCAGAGTCAATAGGCCGCCGACAAAAGCTCGTTCTTCCCTCAGCACAAGTTGGGGAACGAGAACTGGACGAGATTGTGAAGATTGGTCAGGCTGGAGAGAATGCTAAAGCCCTTGTTGGTGGAGGCAGCGATGCCAGTGGTCGGCTTCTCAGTGATTATGAAGGTCTTGAAACAGCAAAGATGTCACGGACGCCACGCACTGCTCCCCAGCGTGAGTCCGATTATCTGATTGACATGTACTATAATGCTTATTCTTGCGGTAGAGGACACTGTTCTAATGGAAGCGCGAAATCTGCGCAATATGACAGCCACCCAAACACCTTTACTTGGGGGGGAAAATACTCCACTTCATGTACCAACCAATGGTGGCACTGGTTTTGAAGGGGCTACCCCTCGCCACCAAGTCGCATTTACACCCAATCCTCTTGTTGATGTGACAGCTACGCCTCGTGACGCTGCCACTCCTCTTCGAACCCCCCTCCGAGATAGCCTCTCCATCAATCCCGAAGGTCTGCCCTCCGTTATATCAACACCCCGCGAGCGAAAGTTGCGCGCCAATTCCGCTAAACGTTCTTTACAGCTTGGGTTTGCTAATCTGCCCAAACCAGAGAACAATTTTGAACTTGTAGTGCCCGATGAAGAAGCGGACGAGGAAGAGCTGAATGCACCTCTCAGTGAAGATGCTGCTGAACGTGATGCTCGGATTAAGCGGATGCGAGAGGAGGAAGAGAAGAAAAAATTGGCTCGGCGGTCACAAGTCATTCAACAAAATTTACCTCGCCCAGCTAATGTTGATATTGCGGCGTTCATGGAACGACTGAACGTCACGGACGAAGAAGAGGATGCTTCATCAAGAGATGCAAGACAGCTGATAGACGAAGAACTTGTGCAGCTCGTCTACCATGACGCTATCACGTATCCTCTTCCTGGTACCACAAATCCGGGATCGATAATCTCAACGTACGAAATACCGGGAGATGATGTCGTTGCCATGGCTAAGCAAATCATTCATCTTGAGCTTGCGGCCGCAGTGGGTTACCAAAACACCACCCCTGAACAACTCCGGGAAGGTCTATTGGCCATTGCCAAAGCTAACGCATCCGAAGAGCTGGACTCAATAACTTGGGATTCGCTTCGACATACTTTGGCATTCGATGCCAGTTCAAGGACATTGGTAGAGACTACCACTTTATCCTTGGACCAGCGCATAGCAGGCTACACTTTACTCCTCACTGAAAAACGAGAGCAGATGGCCAAGGGAGCCAATAAGGCTGCCAAAGCGGAAAAGAAGTTGAATGTCACGCTTGGTGGATATCAACTGCGTTCACAGACGCTGTTCAAGCGCATTACGGATGCATTTGAGGAGATAGAGAAAACAAAGACAGACCATGATAGCTTTACACGTCTACGTGCTATGGAGTCAATTGCAGGTCCACGAAGATTGGGATCATTGAAAGAGGAAGTTGAGGTTTTGGAACGGCGAGAGAAGTTGCTACAGCAGCGATACAGCGAGTTGGAAAGTGATAAACGAGAGGTGGAGGCGAGAATAGCGATCCTGGAGGAGAAGGTGATGGCTGAGGCTGAGGCCCTGAATGAGGCACAGCTAGCAACAATGGAGAACTAGATCCAATATTTCTGTACTTTTGATATATCATGGCCTTCGTCTTATAGGGTCACCATCCAATGCCATGGTGCAATTCGTTCCATTAGTTTCTGACGCTCATAAAGCACTATATTACGTTCAGTAGTTCCACTACCAGTCCTATTAATCCCAGTCCTATTAATCCTTCTCTGCGCTCGCTGCCCTGGTGACCGTGACATAGACATAGATTTACTGGGTCAAACTGACCAGGATACTAAGAGAAAGCAACAAGTATGAGCGTCGTATACTGAAGAACTGGAACTTGGAGATTGTCACTGCTATAATAAAGATACGCAGATCAATGAGCCGAATATTCGAATGAGTCAAGTTTGCAGGAGATCGAAAGGCCCTGACCACACAGTCTGGCAAGTCTGGCATTGAGACCGCGCCCTCGCATCCCACTTAACTCCTATTCGCCAGACTGGACCGTGGCCTCCATCTCTTAGAAAACTATCATGGGTGTCAATCCCGATGCACGAATATTGACGATGTAATATCCAATTCGTCATCTCGACCGCTTAGTGATCAACGCAGTTTCGTGGGGTGTAGAGAAGTCTTTGCCACACAAAACATCCAATGTCAGCACAATCAAACGTGGGTAGAGATTCCCGTCATGGCCGGGTGGATCCCCTTCGGTCCGCTCTTGGTCGAAACGCTAGCAATCAAGATTCATCGCATGCAGAGAACTGGCAATCCAATGCTTCGTTCAAAAGTCGTCTGTTCAGAACTATGCCAGGGAATTTTCGGATAGAACCATGGCGAAAATGCTCCGAGGTTTAGGGATGTACTCCTGTTGGATGGATGGTAGCATGACACAAGCTGTTATCTCTATGATTATGATTATTAATGTAGTGTTTTAAAGTAATCCTGACGGAAATGTCAGGACTAATATGGATGATTCAAATAAATTGGACACACCTGCTCTAGTTTTGCAACAGATATTTTGAACTGATCAACCTCTTTCCCGCAGTTAAGCGACGTGGCAGGATTTCGCCTACAACCATGTCAAAAAAGTGTTCAAGGTGTATCAGCTTGCAGCTTGCGTACCTGTAGCACTCGACAACTGCATCGCCGCGACTTTTCACCTCCGGGTATTCAGTCAACTCCTTTCGCGATTGGTATCTACTAATCTTCCCTTGAACTTCTTCCAAATCTCCTCGAAGAACTGTGCTGCTTCTAACCTCTCCTGCGCCGCTCCCGTCCCCCTCCAAGGCATCACCAGCCATAGCGCGTTCTCTGTCCAGGTTTTCTTTTTCCAGCGCACGCTCAATTTCGTCCTGTACATGCTCTTCCTCTCTCCTCAGGTGCTCCAGTTCATGCTGTATCCGAGTGCGGATGTGAGCATCGAGGATAGTTTGCCGTTCGGGACTGGTCTCAGGAGACTCTAGTCGGTTGGAAAGTTGGTTGACAACATCCGGCGAGAACTGGAGGAAAAAATAAGCTCGGCATCGCATGAGGAAGAACAAAGCCTTACGGAAATGGGAGTCTTGCTATGGAAAACATTTTCGTCAGAATCTGACCTGGACTGAGATACACCCATGACCAATAGAGAACAAGTTCGAGCCTTCCCACGTTGCCTTGCATAGCAATTTATTCATTTTATTGTTATACTACAGTTTACTTGGTCTAAGTATCCGTCGGCCTCATCGCCGCTGTTCTTGGTATTCGTGTCCATGGTCGAGTAACCTGAAAGTATGATCAGAACAAAACTAGAGGATGACGGCTCATAGCCCTCGCACCAGTCCGGTTCTATTTCTGTCAAAATCCGTATCCTGCTCGAACTCAGTGTCGGTACGACCTCAAAACCAAGTAGCTTACTGGGTCTTTTTGGTCTCTTCCATTTCGTGGAAGATGATCCAACCAGAACGAGGTTTTCTCGTAAACAGGACCGAAGTTGGGTGAACACTCAAAACCTGACATGATGTCAGCCTTAGCTGCCGTAACGCAGTGAACCCGACGCACCCTGTTTCCCCTCACAGACCTGTATGTCCCATCTGCCATCCACCTAGCGCCGTTCCGCCAGTAGCCACTTACAAGACATCGTCTGAGGCGTTTAGCGTCCCCCTGACAGCTTTCCAAGGGTAACTTGAATCGTTGCATGTATTTCTTCAGTTGTGCACGGATGGAGACAACTCTTGACATTGCGCGGAAAGATAAGGCATGTGCTTTGCACCAACCTGACGATCGCCCATACTTCGTAAAGGCATTGTATGCTATTAGGGGTCAGCATGATACTTGTACTTGTATTAACGGATAGAAGTTAATATTGACCAACCATTCAGTAAAGTGAGGTGATCCTAGTTCAGTGTCAGTCAAAAAAGGGAAAATGAACTTTTAGGCAATACAGACCCCTTCCTCAGCGGTAAACTTTCGCCGCTCAAGTTCAGCCAAGGCACCGGGGGCTCCGTCAGGTATGACGAAAACATCCTGGATCTAGTTCAGCTTCATGAAAAGGAAATTGAGAGTCAGAGTACTGACTTGAACAGTGGTCATGGCTGCAATGGTCAGAATCTCTTCTCCACATTTGTACTCTTTGGATTGGAACAACTGGTGGACACGGAAAATCAAAACTGAGGTAATACGTTGAAAGGTGTTAATATACCATTCGCGCAATGCCAACTTCCACTGGGCACTCAGCCACTTGCTCACCCATGAGGGTGAGCCGACCATTGTTATCAACCATACTCGCAGCATGAAGACCCTCCAATGCTCGCAAGACTGTTTCGGCAGGGGGCGCAGAAATCCATTCAAATTTCATGAGGTCATCAATACCGAGGGATTTAAGTTGTAATATAGGAGTGGTCATATCGGTCCTAGTGATTTCCGGCGGCGTAGAGAGAGGCATAGTATCCAGAGCTGATTCTGGATACAGCCTGTAACAAATTCCTGGGGAGGTACGCCCTGCTCTTCCTGCACGCTGAGTCGCGGATGCAACGGAAGTAGGAACTGTGAGTAAAGAAGCTAGAGAAGTCGTTGGATTATAAACACGGATCTAAATATTATCAAGGTTGCAGAGTATGCTTTGTGTAAAGTTGAAACACTTACTTTGACAAATCCAGAGTCTATGACATATTTGATCCTCTCTATCGTAATACTCGCCTGCCCAAGTCAAGATGGATACGAGAGCGCGTTGGAAGAAAAACTCACTTCAGCTATGTTTGTGGATACGATGAGTTTACGGCTGCCTCGTTCAGCAGGTTCAAAAACACGAAGTTGTTCATCCGTCGTGAGTCCTGCGTGAAGTGCCAAAGGAATCAGTCGCGGAGCATGGCGGGGCAAGCTGCATGACAAGTTATTAGTTCCTAATTGTCCATCAATTCAGGGTAACTTGCGTTGGAAGCATTCCGGATAGCTCTTCAAGGCATCGCTCGATATCTTCCCGTCCGGTGAGGAACGCAAGTATATCACCTGGTCCTTGCTAGGTAGAAGTTGTTTGAATGTCAGATCTTCTCTCTCGAGGTCGAGCTGCATACTTGTAAATTAATATTCCATGCTACTTCTGCCGCTTTCTGGACATAATCAGGGGTTGGTTCCTGAAGATACGCAACTTCAACAGGATACATGCGTCCTTGAAGACTGATAATGGTGGCTTCCTCTGGGGAAGTTCCAGATGTAAAATAGTCTTTGAAGGACGTGGCATCGAGAGTTGCGGAAGAGACAATCAGTCGAAGAGAGGGTCTTTTGCGACGGATCCTGCGAAGCAAGGTCAGCATAAACCTCAAAGAAGGAACTATGACAGTGACTTTTTGAGGATACCGAGAAGTAGATCTGTATAAATACTTCTCTCGTGTGCTTCGTCGACCTGGATGGACGCAAGTGTAAAGCCCCGTAATTCTGCGGAACATTCACAAATTGACATGCCATTATCACGCTATAACGCGTAAGAAGTGGGTCTATGAGAGTCTCTCTGAAGAGCATGCCATCTGTCATATACAAAATGCGTGTTCTCTCCCTGCTACTGACGTCTTCAAAGCGGATTGTGTAGCCCACCTCGTCACCCAAAACCGTCCCAACTTCAGCAGCGACTCGACTTGCTACAGAGGTTGCAGCCACGCGACGGGGCTGTGTACATGCAATTATGGACCCACTAGACGTCCAGCCAGCCTCGTGAAGATATTGGGGTAGTTCTGAGGATTCAATGAACAATACCCCGGGAATCAGTTGAATACTTCGACGCACGCGTTGTTTTGCCACAACCGGTTTGACCAACGACGATAGTGGTACCATATGTTTCAATGCAGTACAAAAGCTTGGAGCCTCAAAGACAAGTATTAACTGGGCTCGTGTACTAAGAAAATACCTAAACACACGGTGCTGGAATATCGGAAGACGCTCGCGCTGGTCTTGTATAGAAAGAGATGAAGTAAAGGGAGTGGACTGTACAAGAGAGCCCTCTTGTTCAGAAGCTCTGTCGAGGCTGCTTCCTGGGACAGCAGTGCCTGGTTTCCAGAATTTGAGAGCCATACGGTCTGAACCTGGATGGAGAGAAATCAGCAGAAACGGAGACAAACAAGACCTAACTCATGTTACATTGCAGGTTCAATTACTACTGAACTCATTCACAAGACAGTTCTCAACAAGTACTTTCCCCCGGATTTTGACCCGGACTTCGTTTCGAGGCGAAAGGCACCCAAATTTACAAGGAAAAGAAGTTCAATGCTAGAAAGGAAACCGTTGACGGCTATGGGATCAAAAATTTCCGTTTCTACAAATGGTGAGAAATTACATTCAAGACCAACCCCAAGAACACAGATTACGCAGTAGAACATGGGGCATCGCGAAACTTTAAGTCATGAAGAGAAGAGAAGACTGTTGAAGAGGAGAGATTAGCGAAGCTAGAGGAAGAGGAAAAGGAAGCCCTAGAGAATCAGACAATTGATTCAAAACAAGAAATAGACATTCGAGCGAGTAGGGCAGTCGGTGGGCTGCTTGCGCGAATAAATGCATAGGAGATTGAAGACGAGTCGATAGTGGAATGAGAAAGGTTAGAGGAGGAGGAGAAGCTGGTGCGAGAAGTCTTCTCCAAGATGGCGTCGGAAGGTGGTGACGGTGAGACGGAAGACAGACAACATCGGGCCAACACTACAATGCCCGCCGCCTGACTCCTGTGTCGTTGCAGCCAGCGGCGAAAAAAAAAAGAAACCGGTTGTAGTGAGCTTGGAATTAAAGTTGTGAAAAAATAGATTGTGCTGCCTATGGTCTATTGCTGATGAATTTTGGTCGACCTGTGAGATGGATGGCTGCGTCATGCTGTAATGGCTGAGTCGTATGTAGTGAGATAGTAGAGGATGGTGATCGCCACACCACTTCATATGTCAACTGGCCTTACTCTGCGTCTTTGCATATGGACACAACTGACATTGTCATGCATCGCCGAACGTGCATAATCTCGCCAGGAGAGCTGTAAGATAGTATGCAATGAGGCTAATGTGCATCGGAATAAGCGGTAGACTGATAGTTATCAGCACCGAGTTCAAGGTGCGTGTGATTTTTAGTTTTCTAGTCTCCCCACCACTATGAGCCTCTTGTCCGGTAGACCATCAAGACCCCAGGTGGCCAGCATTACTCTCACTGAGGTTATATTGGATGCTTTGTCAGATACTGCCTATCATCTTGCATTCGATAATCCAGAACTAATTGAACAGTCGTTGACCACTTCAGAAACCCATCTTCAGCTAGGTTCCATACATGAGCTTACCTCGGACAAAGTACAAAATGGACATATACCTCATACTCCGCTCCAGTACCGAATCCTCATGTTGGAGCCAACTTCCTGCGGTCGCGTTGACCCTGAGTCAACGAACATCATTGTTGTTCATTCCGAAAATCCTGATTCCCTTGTCTCTTCCAGTCTCTTTTCCGAATATGCAGATTCAGATAGTATAGAGATTGATGAGAGTTTCCTAGAGAGTTCGATTGCTTCAAGTGCTCTTCAATTGAATAGATGCATCAGAGACGATTGCTCTACTCTCGGTTCAGTGGATGGACACGCGCCTCACTTTTTCTTCGATGCTGAGCCTCTCATTTCCCCAGTTTCACTTCTGGAGGACCATTGTTCTCTATATCTTCGTACCGCGGATCTGAGTCGAGTTGGTCTTCTCAGTGAAGACTGGGTGCGTGCCCGCCCAAGTGCCAATCCGAAAATAGAGTCTCATTTCTCCTTGTAGGCAGTCGCGAGCTCAGGTCAGGAAAACGGCTACCGACTAGTTCGTGTTGTGGCATCTGACCAACTGGTTAAGCACCCGTCCGCGTTATTATACTTATCTTCTCAACTCCCCTAATGTTTTTGTCTAGTGGAACTATTTGCGGCTCGCCTATCCTCCTTTTCAACATAATTGGGTGTCCAAGGCTGAGTAACGATGAGAAGATGCATCAATTAATGTTAAGACCAAGTCCCTTTGGTCATCGACAGCCTGCTATGCCCACCGCGAAGTCGGTCACGATTGCCAGAATTGCTTCTCCATTTTCAATCAATAAAAAGTATCAAACGATATCCTTTAATGCACTCAAATCATATTTTGCTGCTAAAAAACGGCTAGTCAAGACCAATGACATCATTGCACTCTCGCTTTACACTGGATCCCGTCTCATAGTACATGAAAGTGACAATGGGGAGAGCCAAGACGAACGGTGCGCATTCCGTCTTGACAAACCGTGCCCTAGTAACAATTAGTAGCGAAACAGCTGTCAATGAGATTGTGTATTTTCTTATCACCAATGTTGAACATTCTGTTATCCCAAGCACTCTCACCAATGGTGAGCAGGACCTTTATACTGGCTCGACTGTGGGCGAGTTAGGGTGCTGGGTGGATTCTTCCATTACACGAATGATTCAGACTGGGTTGGAGCATGCTCGCGTTCCTGAACTAGGGTCGTACCTTGAACCAGGTATGTATTCTTTTGTGACTCTCTGTTCAGCAATGATTATTTTGCAGACGTTCAGCATAGTCGATCGACATTTTCTTTCCTCAAACGACTCTCTTCCTCTCGCCTCCTGCGCCCCGAGGCTCCTTTCTCGAGGCTTCGAGCTTTGATATCCGCCGGATTCTCGCGGCGTTCGGTTAACTACGGTCTTCAGCTCACTATCCTCCTGAAAGGGATGCGAGGGATTGGAAAGTTTTGGACAGTTTGTGGAGTGGCTCACAGCATGGGCATGCATATACTAGAGGTAACGATGGTGGCGTTCATAATTGTTTCACGTTCTTAGACCTAATGTTCAGGTGGATTGTTTCAATCTAATTGGTGAGAACAATGCACAAACAGAAGGAACTCTTCGAGTTCGCTTTGATCAAGCAAGTGCTTGTTCTCCTTGCATCCTCGTGTTGCGCAACATCGAAGCATTAATGCAATCAACCCAGCCTTTGGATGGGGGGAAGGGTGTGTAACTTGGGCGGCACATTCGTGCAGCAACTCATCTATTATCCGCAGAGCCGGCTATCGTAAATGCCCTTAGAGAATGTATTGCAGAGTCCGCTCAGTCCTGGAGGATTGGAGGTTTTCCAGTAGGTGTCATTGCCACGAGCAGCGACACTTCACGAATTCCCTCAAGCATTCTTTCGTCTTTCAAGCATGAATTAGAGTTTGAGGTGCGTTAGCAATTTCGATCAATTTACTGATTTTGATATTTCCTTAGGCCCCAAATGAAGAGGAGCGCCTAGAGATATTACAGGCCTTACTGTGGAACTCTATGCTTGCTACAGATGTATCACTCAAAGATCTCGCAACACAGACCGCTGCCCTGATTGCTATTGATCTTTCTGATCTGGTCTTCCGTGCAAAGTTATCAGCCCTTGAACGAGCGTGAGTGAGGTGCCTTTTGATTATAGCCGATGAGCAATTTTTAAGTACTTTCCTAGGGGCGAGCTGGGGATGAATCACATTCTCATGTCAGCACAGGACTTTGATAATGCCCTGAGAAAAGTCAGAGCAGCTTATTCCGAGAACATTGGAGTCCCAAAAATACCTACTGTAACCTGGGACGATGTCGGCGGTCTGGCTCATGTGAAAGCCGACATCCTTGATACGATACAACTTCCCTTGGAACACCCAGAACTATTTACAGATGGCATGAAGAAACGCTCAGGTAAGCGAGCTACATATGGAGGACGTTCAGTGAATGTGAATTTGACTTTAACTCGCCGAAGGTGTCTTGCTGTACGGTCCTCCAGGAACTGGAAAAACTCTCGTCGCCAAAGCAGTCGCGACTTCCTGCTCACTCAACTTTTTCTCGGTGAAAGGTCCTGAGCTCTTGAATATGTACATCGGCGAGTCTGAGGCCAACGTCAGACGTGTTTTTCAAAGGGCTCGTGATGCAAAACCCTGTGTGATCTTTTTTGATGAACTGGATTCAGTCGCTCCGAAGCGGGGGAATCATGGTGATTCTGGGGGTGTCATGGATCGCATTGTCAGCCAGCTTCTGGCTGAAGTTGATGGAATGTCTTCTAGTAATGATGTCTTTGTCATCGGTGCGACGAACCGCCCTGATTTATTGGATCCGGCTTTACTGCGTCCCGGGAGGTGAGTTGAGACGAAATTAACCGAGACAGCTGTGAATGTTCACCGGTCAGGTTTGATCGGATGTTGTATTTGGGCGTGAGCGAAACGCATGAAGTGCAATTGAAGATCATGGAAGCGTTGACTCGCAAGTTCAGATTACATCCCAATTTGGATCTTAGGAGCATAGTAAATGCGTGTCCCTTCAATTACACGGGGGCAGACTTCTATGCTTTGTGTTCGGATGCTATGTTGAATGCGATGTCGAGAACAGCTCAGCGGATAGAGGATCAACTTAGTAAGAAAGAATATTTCTACAAATATTCGTTTCAATCTCACATATACCTCTAGCGAAGCTCAATCAAGGACCAATAGATCCAACGCATCCTTACCCCCTTACCCCTCAGTACTATTTGACGGAAATTGCTCGTCCCAACGAAATCCAGGTGGAGGTATCTCAAGAAGACTTTTCGCAAGCTTTACAGAATCTTGTCCCGAGTGTCAGCCAAGCAGAGATGGAGCACTATGCGCGGGTACAAAAACAATTCTCGCAGAATGCAGATAACGGCGAGAGCGCGCCATTACATTAAGTCGATAAATTTATAGCCACCCAGTGGTGGTACCCATCTTCTTGAAGAATCCTCAAATGCTATCTGTAATCAACTCGGACGTCTGATCTGGTGGACATACCTTAACAAGAATCGCGAATACGTAGTCTCGAAGTGCCCACCATTTGAAATTCCCTATAGGCAGATATTTTAAGGGATATCTTCTACTGGCAGTTTTTTAGTGGACTTAAATAATCTCAGTCCCTGCTCCGTCAGTAGTGTTTCCACCCATGGTCTTGTCACGCTTTTGGGCGCCAAGGTTTGGGAGATGGAAGTATAAACTTCAGGCCAGGTCGAAAATTCATAGACGGGATGAGTGTTACCATTTTGTCCATTAAATAAATGGCAGCAAATTTGTGGCAATCACCAGACAAGATAAAAACATTTGGAACAGAATGCATTAAGGGGCAAATGTCACTTGCCCAGAAATTCTGCCCAAGAATCAACTTGTGCATTGTAAGACTAGAGGGTTGTAAAGAGCACAGGGCTGATTGACACTATATGCCTTTGTTATTTCCAGAGCAGGAAAAAAGCTTAAGGGCATAAGTATTTTGGAAAGCCATGCCATAGATGGCTCTGTCATAGACTGACTTCTGAGATATCCAAGATATTTGTTTTTTGCTCACAAATAAAGCTTTTCACCAGATCCAGGTGTTTTTTGCTCATGTGTAGATCAAGTTCTTGTGTTTTATCATCTAGTGACCTCTTAGCCACAGCTCAGACTACAGTACTTAGTATTTAAGGCTAAGTAGATACTCTATACTTTTCTCAGTCTAATAATCAAACTCTAGTGACCCGCTTCTTTTCTTGCATATTCTTAAACTTGAACTCCTGAAATTATGACCATATGACAAGTAGTTAGCACAACATATAAGTTGAGGCTAAGATCATTATTTGTAGCTCAGTTACAACTTCTGAAGATAAACATCAAGCTTAATCTGTTGTTGAACATAATATTATGGACCTGTCTGGGCTTTATGCCTCAACATTATTCATTTACATTAGTATTTTCTTCTACTTAGTTCTTTGACATTTTGATGTCTCAGTAAGCACATAGTGTAGATGTGCATGGCTTACAATTTACAATGGTTTCATCTTGCAAAATCCCACAATGTTTTCTTAATTGTTAGTCTTTGATCTGTACTGCTCATATATTACAACTTCAGGTTATAGGCCCTAATTGCCTGCTATATTGAAGACTATCATTCCATAACCTTAACTCAACCTATTTTAAAAATTCCCATTCACACACACTTATTTAATCTTGCAATTATCTACCATAATGAGTGCTAACACATCAAGCTTGAAATCTAGTTAACTTTTTTATATCTCTTTTCTAGAAAACAATGGTTCTAACTATAGCATATAGAAATAAAAAAAACTTCATAATACTTGACATCTAGAAGTCGTTGTCTCTCATTGATGGTATAGAGTCTATTCTATCTGTGAGAGTAAATAAGCTAGATATCAAGAGTGGTGTCAAGATAGACAAAACTTGCTTTGAGTAGATATTTGCAATCAGTCATACAAAAAGAGATCAGATCAAGTATGAGAACTTATCCAGAAATA